>Ga0097691_1000005_pt1 | contig 197158 bp, 186 predicted proteins | sample NGESurdeep072012_8_FD_72858 | JGI IMG/M metagenome (GOLD analysis project Ga0097691, IMG submission 72858) | Arctic peat soil microbial communities from Barrow, Alaska - NGEE Surface sample 210-1 deep-072012 | ecosystem: Environmental > Terrestrial > Soil > Wetlands > Peat ... | reverse complement strand
CTTCCGGGAGCCGCCGGTCCGGTCGGTCACCGCCCCGACCCGGCCGGCCTCCACTGTCGGCGGGATCTCGAACAGCTCGCCCATCACCCAAGCCTCGCGCCGTTCGGCGGCACGGGAAAGAGGCTGTTACGGCCTTGTAACGCGATTTCCTCCTTCGTTGCGGTCCGGTCACGTATCGCACAAGGGGTGTTCGACCGAGTTCCCGTCGTACCCTCGGCGGTTCCAGCGGCCGTCCGGTCCGGCCGCCGGCCGACCACCCGTGCCGCCGACACCCGTCGTGACTAGGGTTCTCCAACAGCGCGAGGAGGCAGTGTGTCCGACAATCTGAGGACCCTGGCGGAGTACAGCGCCGCCATGGAGCGGGAAGACAGTGAGGCTGTCTTCGCCTTCTGGGCACCGGAGTTCCACAGCCACGTCACCACCCGGGTCAGCCCGGACAAGGTCGGTACCGACGTGCGTGGCGAGGAGCAGAAGTGGTGGGAGACCGCCCGTGCCGCGTTTCCGGACATGGTGTTCACCGTCAACCTGCTGATCGAGCAGGGCGACCTGGTCGTCTCCAACTGGACGGTCGAGGGTACCCACACCGGGGCCCCGTTCTACGACGTGCCGGCGTCGGGTGGACCGGTGGTCATCAACGGGACCGCCATCCTGAGGATGCGGGACGGCAAGATCATCGAGCACTGGGGCGGCCCCCACTGCCAGGAGGGGCTGGGTCTCATCCGCTGACCCACTACCGGCGGTCTCGTGCCGGTCCGAGCGACAGGAGCAAGGCCATGGAGATCGCCGTGCTAGGCACCGGATTCATCGGGGGCATCCTCGGCAATGCCCTTACCGACGCCGGCCACGTCGTCCGGTTCGGGTCCCGGCACCCGGACGACGATGACGTGACCGACGGCCCCGACGCCGTCGTGGTGTCGATCCCGGAGGCCCTGGTGGGGGCCGAAGCAGTGATCCTGGCCGTGCCCGGGACGGCCGTGAGCGAGCTGGTCGCCGACCATGGCGGCCTGCTCTCCGGTCACCTGATCATCGACGCCACAAACCGCATGGGAGCAGCGGTGTCCAATTGCCGTTCCGACCTACCGGACGACATCCGCTACGCACGGGCCTTCAACACACTGAGCGGTGAGGTCATGGCCCATCCGCGCTTTGCCGCGGGGGTCGCCGACATGTACTTCTCGGCGCCGGGCGACGACCGCGCCATCGTCGAGACCGTCGTGGCCGGAGTCGGGCTCCGCCCGGTCTACGTAGGGGCCGACCAGGAGGACCTGGTCGACAGCGTCTTCAAACTGTGGATCGCACTCGTCGCCGATTACGGCCGCCGCCACGCGTTCCACCTCATGGAGGATTGAGCGGGCCGACCCGCAGACCTCCGCTTCGGCGCTGGCCCGACAGCACGGGCCGGACGACGACCTGGCCGGAGCCGGTCCGTGCGTCGCAGCCCACCCGTAGACTGTGCAGGCCATCAGTGGCCCGGCCAGTGCAGGGGCCGATGTGCCAGATCGGGTCGCCAGATCAGTCTGATGGTGCCCCGGCCCCAGCAACGAGTACTGGGTGCACGCGCCCGTGTCGGGCAGACCTACCGGGCAGACCCAAGACGAGAGGAAGCCGCACCGATGACCGCCTACGACATCATCGGCGACGTTCACGGGACGGCCGTCAAGCTCGAGGGCCTGCTCCGGACACTCGGCTACATCGAGGTCGACGGGGCCTACCGGCTCGACGGACACCAGGTCGTCTTCGTCGGCGACCTGATCGACCGGGGAGATGACCAGGTCCGGGTGCTCGAACTGGTCCGGGCCATGGTCGAGGCCGGCACAGCCAGGGTGGTGATGGGGAACCACGAATTCAACGCCATCGCCTGGGTGACGCCCCACCCCGACCTGCCCGGCGAGTTCATGCGCACCCACCGCGGCCAACGCGGCGCCCACAACCGGCACCACCACGCGGCGTTCCTCGCCCAGGTGGGCGAAGGTTCGGCGTTGCACGCCGCCACCGTCGAGTGGTTCCGGACGCTCCCGCTCTACCTCGACCTCGGCGGAGTGCGCATCGCCCACGCCTGCTGGCACCCCGCATCGCTGGCCGTCCTCGACAAGTGGTCGACGCCCGGCGCCCCGATGAGCAACGAGTTCGTCGTCGCGGCCAACACCCGGTATTCGGAGGCGTTCGACGCCATCGAAGTGGTGCTGAAGGGCCCCGAAGTGCGACTGGGCGAGGAGCTGGCCTTTCTCGACCCCGAGGAGGCCCCCCGCTGGGCGGCACGGATCAGGTGGTGGGACGAAACGGCGACCTCACTTCCGGACGTGGCCATCATCCCGGGCGGATCGAGGTCCCTCGACGGGGGCCCCTACCCCGGCCTGCCCGATGTACCGTCCGACCACGCCGACGAGTACCGCTACACCGACTCCGTCCCGGTGTTCTTCGGCCACTACTGGTTCCAGGGGACCCCGCAGCCGGCGTCGAGCCGGGCGGTGTGCGTCGACTACAGCGCGGTGCGACCCGGCGAGTCCCTGGTGGCCTACCGGTGGGCGGGCGAAGACGTGCCCACGGCGGACCGGTTCGTCGCCTACCCGAGTGGTACAGGAGGGCGAGCCACGGACCTCAGTTGACCGGGACGGGCTCGGTCATCGCTGCGAACAGCGCCCCCGCCCCGGCCGCCAGGTCGGACCGCTGGCCGGTGTCGAGATCCGCGAAGAGCTCAGCCATGGCCACGTCGGTGGCCTCCTCGGCGGCGGCCCGGGTGGCGAGCAGCTCGGGGATCTCGGGCACCCGGTCTTCGTCACTGAAGCCGTGGAGCGCGTAGTAATCGTCCCCCCGGTCGAACTGGCAGGCGACGGCGGCTGTCAGTCCGGCGGCCACGACGGCATCCAGGTGCACACCGCCGCGGAGCTCCCGCAGGATGACGGCTTGACGGTAAGCGGAAGCCACCGGGTCGGCCGGCAGGGCAGCTGCCCTGTAGCCGTCAACCAACGGCCATGATCCCGACGGCAACGTGTCGACGACGACGTGGGCCGCGGCGTCGAAGCCCGCCATCGCCGCCGGATCGATGCCGCCGAACGTGGCCTGCGCGTAGTCGTCGGCCGCGCCCAGATGGGCTTCCGCGATGGCAGCAGGATCGGCCGAGGCCCGAGCTGCCTCGACCATCAAGGTGATCATCCCGGGCTTGAAGAAAAAGAACTCCTCGTCCACTTCGGCCGATGTCCGGTCACCGAGTATCCCGCCCCGGCCCCCGGCATAGAGAAGGAAGACGTCGAGCCCGATCGCCTCGGCCCGGGCCGCGGCCTGGGGAGAGAAGTAGAAGGCGGATCCCAGGTCGTTCAGCGGGGCGGCGGTGGCCCGTGCGGTGGCGAGTGCGTCCATGCCCGGCACCCTAGCGATCACCGGACGCCACCACCCGGGTTAGCTTGGACCCGTTCCTTCCGCGACGGGAGTGTGTCCCATGGTGACATCCGTGTACGAGCTCGACCTGCCCGACGTCGACACCGTCGGCCTGGCGCGCGACGAGGCACTGGACGCCATTGCCGAAGCCCGCAGCCACCACTGGCTGGCCCGTAGCCCGCTCGGGTTCTCCCTCAGCCGTCAGGAGGACTGCGTGTCCCTCCTCCGGGACAAGCGGTTCCACAATGCACTGTCTCTGCTCCGTCAGATGAACGGCATGGAGCCCGACGACTCGGGGGAGGCGCGCCGCCAGTCGATCCTGTCCATGGAAGGTGAGGACCACGCCCGGCTCAGACGGCTGGTGGCCCCCGCCTTCACCCCCGCGGCCGCCGACCGGCTCCGCCCGTTCATGCGCGAAGTGGTGGGCGGCCTGGTCGACGCCTTCGCCCCGGTGGGCCGGTGTGAGGTGGTCGTCGACCTGTGCGAGCCCTACCCGATCCCGATCATCTGCGAGCTCCTCGGCGCGCCGAAGGAGGACTGGCGCCAGTTCTCGGCGTGGGCCACCGACATCTTCCGGATCTTCAACCAAAACCTGGCCGAGGACCTGCCCCTCATCGAGGCAGCCAGTGCCGCCCTCGAGGACTATCTGGCCGACCTCATCGCCGAGCGCCGGGTCTCACCCGGCGACGACCTGCTGAGTGTCCTCATCGCCATCGAGGAGGAGGGCGACCGACTGTCCACCGACGAGCTGGTCTCCCTGGCTGTCGCCGTGCTCATGGCCGGGACCGACACCACCCGCAACCAGCTGGCCTGCGCCCTCGCCCTGTTCGCCGAGTACCCCGAGCAGTGGGCTCTGCTGGGCGAGCAGCCGGACCTGGCTCCCCGGGCGGTCGAGGAGGCCATGCGCTACCTGGGGGCCGTGCGCGGGACCGTCCGGTTCGCGCCCGAGGACCTGGTCTTCCGTGACGTGCTCTTCCCCAAAGGGACGTTGATCTTCGTGTCGCTGGCCGGGGCCAACCGGGACCCGGGCACATGGGAGGTGCCCGACAGCTTCGACATCACCCGGGAGCGCAAGACCCAGCAGATGACGTTCGGTTCCGGCATCCACCACTGCATGGGCGCCGCTCTGGCCCGGGCCGAGTTGCAGGAGTCCCTGGTGCTCCTCTCCCGACGGCTGCCCGGGCTCGCCACCGACGGTCCCGTCGAATGGAAGCCCACGAGCTTCGGCATCTGGGGGCCGGCCCGGCTCCCCCTCCGCTTCACTGCGTCACCCTCCTGAGCCGACCTCGCCGGCACGGACGACGGGCGACCGTCGGATCAGGCCCCGATCTCGGCCAGTCGGGGTACGACCTCTTCACCCAGTCGGGTGACATAGGCGATCGGGTCCTCGGCGAGCGGCATCACGTCGACCATCTGGATGCCGAGCGCCGCATACTTCTCCATGGAGGCCAGGAACCCGTCGACGTCAGCCAGCGGGTCAGTCATGGCGAGGATGGTGCGGACGATGTCCTCGGGGTCCCGCTGCTCGTCGGCGCAGTGCCGGTCGAGCACCTCGAGCTTGTGGGCCACCTCGTCCGGCTCCGCCGCGAAGAGGTTGCAGGCGTCGGCGTAGCGGGCGACAAGCCGCAGGGTCTTCTGCTCGCCGCTCCCACCCACCAGGATCCGCGGACGCGGGCTGCGGACCGGGCGGGGCGAGCAGATCGTCTCGGCCAGGTGGTAGTGGGATCCCTCGTAGGGACCTTCGTCGTCGCTCCACATCTGATGGCAGATCTGGAGCGTCTCCTCCAGCCGCTCGAACCGCTCGGCGAGTGGGGGGAAGGGGACGCCGAGACCGAGGTGTTCCCGCTCGTACCAGGCGGCGCCGATCCCGAGCTGGGCCCGGCCGCCCGACACGACGTCGAGCGTGGTGACGATCTTGGCCAACAGGCCCGGGTGACGGTAGGTGACGCCCGTCACCAGGAGACCGAGAGTCATCCGCTCGGTCCGGCCGGCTACGAACCCGAGCGCCGTGTAGCCCTCGAGCATCGGGTCGTGCCGGTCGGCGAACTCCTCCATCTGGAAGTAGTGGTCCATCAGGGTGAAGGTCGCACAGCCGCCGTCCTCGGCGGCGCGGGCGGTGTCGGCCAGGACCGGGCCGATGGAGCCCGGGGCCCCCGGAAGGTCGAAGTTGACGAAGTGGATGCCGAGTTCCATGGGGATGCCTCCGGGTGCTTGGGATCACGGCCACAGTAAGCGGGCACCCCAGGGCCCGCTCAGGTCAGGGGGCGTCCGCCGACTCGTCTGCGGCTTCCACGACACCGAGGATCTCATCGCCCCACCGCTCCAGTCGGATCGGGCCCATGCCCCGGCACGTTCCCAGCTCGGCCAAGGTCGTCGGGTGGCGCTCGGCGATCCCGATCAACTCTTTGTCATTGAGCACCACGTAGGCAGGCACGCCGTCCTTGCGGGCCACCGACGAGCGCCACGCCCGCAGCGCCGCCTGACCAGGACCGCCCGAGCCCGGTGCCGGCCCACGCGCGCCAGCTCCCCGGCGCCGCTCGGCGCGGGACGTCGGGGCCGGCCGTTGCATCCCGGGAACCGGGGCCGGTGTCTGGACGGCCGTCCCGTCGAGTTCGGCGAGAAAGGTCGAAGGTGCGGCTCGGTCGGCCAGCACGACGGCCTGGGTGCCGGCCCGGGTGAGCGCCACGTGGAACACCCGGCGCTCGCCCTCGACATCGTCGCTCAACCGGTGGGGGAACAGGCCCGCCGACGCTCCGAAGATCACGACGTGGCCCCACTCCTTGCCCTTGATCCGGTGGATGGTCGACAACTCGACGCCGGGCCCCGTGGCCGCCGGCCGGCTCAGGACCTCCCGGAGCCAGTGGGCGAAACTGGCGGCGTCCGGGTGGAACAGTGCCACCGACTCCAATGCGGCCAGGTCGTCGGCGTGGGTGGAGCGGTCGGCTCCGGCCCGCGAGGCGTCGAGGGTGTCGAGGGTGGCGTCGAGGCCAATCCCCTCCCGGATGGCCCGCAGGGCGTCGACGGTCGACCGGTTGGCCGCCTCGGCCACCACCTCGAGGTCGTCGGCGTAGGCCTCGATCTTGGGCACGTCCCGCCCCGACAGCCGCGCCGCCAGCCGACGGAGGTCGGCGATCGAGGTGGTCCGCTGCTTGGTGATCATGTCGACGACCATGGGTGCGATCCCCCGCGATGGCCGTCGGATGGTGTCGCGCACATCCTCACGACGGATGGCGCCGGGGTCGCTGCCGATGCGCAGGTAGGCGAAAGCCGTGCGGATCCCGGTGCGGGCCAGCACCTGCGTGGTGAGCGGCGTGGTGCACGGTACATCCGATTCCAAGCAGGCCACCTGGACGGGCAGGAGGGCCGAGTTGACCCGGGCCAGGACGGCGATGTCGGACAGGTCGACCCTGCCGGATCGCCAGGCCTCGATCACGTCGACGGCCATACCGGCCAGGGCATCGGCCGTGCCCAGCTCGACAACCAGCGGGCCCACTCCGGCCAACGGTCCCGCCGTCATCGGTGCCGGGTCGGTCCGCCCCTCGGGGCTGCGGATGGTCTTGGCCACCCGTTCGTGGTTGTACGTGAGCAGGTGGCGAGCGGCGGCGACGACCGCCGGCGGACACCGGTAGTTCACCTCGAGCGGGTGGTCCGTCGCCCCCGGGAAGTATTCGGCGAAGTCGATCAGGAACTCCGGTGTGGCCCCCGAGTAGCCGTAGATGACCTGGTCGTCGTCGCCCACCCCGAAGCAGTCGAAGCCCGGCGCCACCAGGAGGCGGATGAGAAGGAGGTGGGCCGGCGTCAGATCCTGGAACTCGTCGACCAGCATTCGTCGGCACCGGGCCTGGGCGGCCGCCCGGGCCACCGGGTCGGCGGCCAGGATCTCGACGGCCCGGTAGATCTGCTCGTCGAAGTCGACGAGGCCCCGGTCGGCGAGCGTCGCCCGATACCCGTCGAACCCCTCGGCGACCCCCGACGCGTCGGGGTACGCCTCCTCGGCGGCCAACGGCGACACCAGGCCGAGGCGGACGAGCGACAGCGCAGCCAGGAAGGGCGCGGTGGTGTCGGTGTTGGCCTGGCGTTTGACCTCGAACAGCTCGCCGATCAGCTCGCGGACGCCCATCTCGTCAACCACCCGGACCGGCCCGGTGGGTCCGAAGGAGTTGCATATCCACAGAGCCAGGCTGTTCAGGGTGCGCACGTGTGGGCCGTCGGGGCCGAGCACGTCGGCGGCACGCTCCCGCATCTCCTCAGCGGCCCGCGTGTTGTACGCCAGAGCGGTGATGACTCCCGGGTGGGAGCCCCGTCGGACCAGGAGACGCAGCCGCTCGGTCAGCACCCGGGTCTTGCCCGAACCGGCCGGGGCGATCACCCGGGCCGGGCCCGAGGCGTGGTCCACGGCGGCCAACTGGTCCGGTGCCAGGTCAGCCTCGGGCGGTCGACGGATCGAGGTGGCGAGCCGACCGGCCTCGGCCGTCCACCGGTGGACCACGCCGAGCCCGTCGTCTGTATCGGGTGGGTCCGGCGGACCGCCGTCCACCCACAGGGGCGAGCCGTCCGGGCGCACCACGTCAGCCGGGCCGGCCTCGTCCACCCCTTCGTCGGCCAGCCGGCGGGCCAGCTTGCGGCCGTGCCACCACACCGGATCGCCGTCCCGGGCGTCGTAGGCGTTGGCCCAGACCAGGAACTGGAGCCGCTCGCGCCAGAAGGTGAATCGGGGGGTGAGTGCGTGGACCGGCCCGACGTACCGCTCGGGAGCCCGCAGATCGTCGGGATCCACACCCAGCTCCACCACGACGGGTCGGCGGCATGACCAAGCTGCATGTAGGGCCTCCACCACGGCAACCGGCGCGTCCAGGGCGCCGGGGCCCACGATGATCCGGGGAGCGTCGGCCCAGGCACTGGGCACCTCCCCCCCGGGGCGGACCACCACGCTCCTGCCCAATACGTGTGGTCCGGGGTAGGTCACCCGCCCAACCTACCCACCGGCAGTATCAGGCCCGAAGGAGGGCGATCCCTCGTCACGAGACCCCCGGCAGCCTGTCCACGGGTCGGGAACCGGTCGACCGACCGCATGGCAAGGGACTTTCGGCCCTGGGGGCACCCTGTGGATCTCCGTAACCTCACCCCAGGAGGTCACACCATGCCAGCCGTCGCACTCGTGCTCGGGACCCTGTTCGGGAGTCTCATCGACTTGAACCGTCCGGGTCACTACATCCACTGGGGATTCGTCCAGATGTCGTACGCCAACCTTCTGGTCATCGTGTTGATGATCGTCGTGTTCCTGGCGGCGATCCTGATCCCCTTCAAGAGCCACAAGGGCGACGGCCGATGACCATCGTCGACCCGAAGACCGAGCGGCCAGACCAGGCCGACCTGGACAAGGCGGCGGACCGGCCCGAGGACGCCGACCAGTGGACGGCCAAGATCCGGACCGCAGCCGTCGACGCCCTGCCGCCCCAGAAGCTCCTCCCCGACCGGCAGCCCGCCTACGTGGCCTCCTGGATCTACGTGTTCGGGGTCGCCACCGTCGCCGCGCTGATCGTGGTGATCGGCACCGGACTGGTCCTGGCCGTCTTCGGTCCGAACTGGTGGCATGTGTCGCCGACCGGGCTGTTCGTCAACTCCCTGCACCTCTGGTCCGTCGAGGTCTTCATGTTCTCCATGGTGATCCACCTGTGGGGCAAGTTCTTCATGGCCGCATGGCGGGGCAAGCGCAAGGCCACCTGGATCACCGGGGTCGTCTCGTTCCTGGTCACGGTGGGTGCGGCATTCACCGGCTACCTGTCGCAACAGAACTTCGATTCCCAGTGGATCAGCACTCAGGCCAAGGACGGGATCAACTCGACCGGGGCCGGTGCGATCTTCAACGTCACCAACTTCGGCCAGATGATCATGTGGCACATCGTGCTGTTGCCTCTGTGCATCGTCGTCATCGTCGGCATCCACGTGCTGATGGTCCGGCTCCGGGGCGTCGTGACCCCGTTTCCCGCCAAGGGGGAGTCACCCGGTGGCGACTCCGGCACCCCGGTGGCGACCGGAGCGGAGGTCCGGGCATGAGCGCCGACGTGCCGACCCGAACGGCCCGCAGATTCAAGGTGGACCGGGACGCCGTCGCCTGGAAGGGCCGGTACGAGCCCTACGACCTCGCCAAGGAGTTCCTGATCGCCTTCGTCGTGGTCTGCATCCTCGTCGGCGGACTCGCCGTCATATTCGGCTCGCCGGACGACACACCGGTGACGCTCAAGTCCTGGTCCACGGCCGACGCCGTCGGATTTGCGTCCACGACCGCCACCGAGCTCGACGGCACCAGCGGTACCGGCACGTACGGCCCTCCCTACAACCTCAACGGCACGACCGCCGGCAAACTCGGTCCGATCAACCCCGCCACGTGGCTAGGCGTACACCACCCGATCGACACGGCCAACGACTACGTCCTCGGTCCCCTGAGCACCTTGCCGAACCAGCCGGCCGTTCAGGCCGCCGTGGGCGAGTACAAGTCGGCCACCGCGGATCAACAGGCCACCTGGACGACTGCCTACGAGAAGGCGGTGGCTGATGCCAAATTCACGAACGGCAAGCTGATCGTCCCGGCGGGCGACTACGGCCCGGTGGCCGCGATCGTCGCCGCCGAGACCGCCATGGCCCGAAGCGGGGCCCTCGACGGGGCGCTGCTCAGCTCCCGGCAGTTCTACGGGACCGACTACACCAAGCCACTCCTCTTCATCGCCGACGGTGACTACTTCGCCAGCCTCGGCGCCGCCCAGCACCTGTCGGGTGATCAGTGGGGGATGATGAACGAGACGGGCAGCTATCCCGGCCAGGCGTGGTTGTGGTTGTACACGCTCTGGTACCAGGTCGGTCCGATCGGTAGCTCGGACAACGCCGACATCATGGTCTTCTCCATCATGATCATCCTGACGGCGCTACTGGCCCTACTGCCCTTCATTCCGGGTCTACGGTCGATCCCCCGGTGGACACGCCTCTACCGGTTGATCTGGCGGCAGCACTACCGAGAGGTCGAGCAGGAAGCTGGCAACCCTTCGGGTAGCCCGCCACTGCGGACCACGGGTGACGCCACGGTGCCGGTCCCGGCGTAGCCCGGTCACGCACGACTTCCAGAGCCCTGTTCGCCATGTGTGACCGGGGCTCTGGCGCGCCGGTGACGTGTTCGCGTGGACTACACACGGTTCTGGCCGGCGTGGCACACTTGGGCGACTCGATCCCACAACCTTGACGACCTGGAGGTTCACCGGTGCGCACGCCGACCCGCGGAGTGAAGAAGGCCTCTGTGGCCGTAGTCCTCGGAGCGCTGGCCGTCATGGCCTCGGCGTGCTCGAGCAACTCGAGTAGCTCTACGACCACGACCGCGGCGTCAACCTCGACGACCGCACCCCCGATCCCGACCACGGTCATCCCGACCCAGCCGGCCAACACGGCGATCGCCGCCACTGTCCCGTCCGCCATCCACACTGCCGGCACCCTGAACGTGGCCATGGACGCCACCTACCCGCCGAACGAGTTCATCGCCTCGGACGGCAGCACCATCGTCGGCATGGACGCCGACCTGACCAACGCCATCACCCAGACGCTGGGCCTGAAGGCCAAGCTGGTCAACGCCACCTTCGACACGATCATCCCGGCCATCGTCTCCGGTAAGTACGGCATGGGCGCCTCGTCGTTCACCGACACCAAGGCCCGCCAGGGCCAGGTCGACTTCGTCGACTACTTCAGCGCCGGCGAGTCGTTCTACGTGAAGACAGGCAGCTCGTTGAACTTCACCGACATCAGCGTCATCTGCGGACATTCGATCGCCGTCGAGTCCGGCACAACCGAGGAGACCGACGCCAAGACCCAGGCGGCCAAGTGCGTTGCCGCCGGCCAGCCCAAGGCGAATGTCCTGGTGTTCAGCACCCAGACCGAGGCCAACGTGGCAGTGTCCAGCGGACGGGCTGATGCCGGCTTCGCCGACTCACCAGTGGCTGCCTACATCGTCGCCACCTCGAACGGCGTGTTCCAGAACAGCGGGCCGCCGCTCGCCGTCGCCCCCTACGGCCTGGCCCTTCCTAAGGGGAACGGCATGTCCGCCCCGGTGGCCGCCGCCGTCAACCTGCTGATCTCCAACGGCGTCTACCACCAGATCCTGGCCAAATGGGGCGTGCAGGCCGGAGCCATCACCACGGCCACGGTCAACGGCGCAACCAGCTGAGAGCGTTCCGGACCACCGGGTTGACCCATGACGGACGCTCCCGGACAGCCTCCCGCAGATGACGAGCGGCCCGGTCGGGATCCGTCCGCCCTGACCGTTGTTCCCGTCCGTCACCCGTGGCGGTGGGTGACAGGCGTCGTCATCCTGGTGCTGTTGGCGATGCTCGTCAACAGCCTCCTGTTCTCGTACCGGGTGCGGGGTGGGACACGGGAAGGCCGCTTCCAGTGGGGTGTGGTCAGCCACTACCTGTTCACCGGGCCGGTGCTCCGTGGCATCGTGATCACCCTGGAGCTGACGGTCATCGCCATGGTGGCCGGAATCACCATCGGCGTCGTGCTCGCCGTCCTGCGGCTCTCGCCCAACCCGCTCCTGTCGGGAGCGGCATGGCTCTACATCTGGTTCTTCCGGGGCACACCGGTGCTCGTCCAGTTGTTCTTCTGGTACATCGGCATCGCCTATCTCTACGTGAACGTCACGCTGGGTGTCCCGTTCGGGCCGGCACTGGTCACGTTCAACTCGAACACCCTCATCACGGCATTCGTGGCCGGCGCACTGGGTCTGAGCCTCAACGAGGGCGCCTACATGGCCGAGATCGTCCGGGCCGGCATCATCTCGGTCGACGAGGGCCAGACCGAGGCGGCCCAGTCGATCGGACTGAGCAAGCTGCAGACCATGCGCCGGATCGTGCTGCCCCAGGCGATGCGGATCATCATCCCGCCGACCGGCAATGAGACCATCTCGATGCTCAAAACGACCTCCCTGGTCTCCACGATCGCCGTGGCCGATCTCTTCCAGGAGACCCAGAACATCGCCAGCAGGACGTACGAGGTCGTGCCCCTGCTCCTCGTAGCCAGCCTGTGGTACCTGTTCTTCACCTCGGTACTGACCGTCGGGCAGTACTACATCGAGCGGTACTACGCCCGCGGGGCGTCCCGGCAACTCCCACCCACTCCGTTCCAGCGCCTGCGGCAGGCGCTCGGCCCCACCCGCACCACACCGGTGCCCGCCCTGGCCGAGGCGCCCTGGGTGGCCCCTCATGACTGATGTCCCGCCGCCGTCCGAACGTCCCGCCGCCACCGGGCGCGGCTCCGTACCCATGATCGATGCGCGCAAGGTCCGCAAGTCCTACGGACGCCTGGAGGTCCTGAAAGGCATCGACATGTTGGTCGGTCGGGGCGAGGTGTTGTGCCTGATCGGTCCGTCCGGGTCGGGCAAGAGCACCTTCCTACGCTGCATCAACCACCTGGAGAATATCGACGGCGGTGAGCTGGACGTCGACGGCGAACTCGTCGGCTACCGCCAGAGCGGGGACAAGCTCTACGAGCTCAAGGACCGGGAGGTCTGTGCCAAGCGGGCCGAGATCGGCATGGTGTTCCAGCGCTTCAACCTCTTCCCCCACATGAGCGTGCTGGACAACGTCGTCTCCGGACCGGTGTGGGTCAAGAAGGCGTCATCAGGATCCTCCAAGGACCGCGCCCGTGACCTGTTGGCCCGGGTCGGCCTGGCCGACAAGGTGGACAGCTATCCGAACCAGCTGTCCGGTGGCCAGCAGCAGCGGGTGGCCATCGCCCGGGCACTGGCCATGGATCCCAAGCTGATGCTCTTCGACGAGCCGACCTCCGCGCTCGACCCCGAGCTGGTGGGCGACGTGCTCGACGTCATGCGGGACCTGGCCGCCGACGGCATGACCATGATCGTGGTCACCCACGAGATGGGATTCGCCCGTGAGGTGGGTGACACCGTCGTCTTCATGGACGGCGGCGTCGTCGTCGAGCAGGGCGACCCCTCCGAGGTCCTGACCGACCCGCAGCACGAGCGCACCCGTTCCTTCCTGGCCAAGGTCCTGTAGCCCGGCCGGTGTCGGCACCCCGCCGCTAGCCCACCGACGGTTCGGCCCGCAGCACGGCGAGCAGACCGGCCAGGTCGGTCCGATCGATCCGCTCGGCGGCCCTGACCGACGCCTTGCCGAGCGACGATCCGAAGGGCAGGGCGTCCACCAGGCCGTTCCCCGACCATCGCCGGATGAGCCGGAACTCGGTGGAGCGGGCCAGCATGCGCTCGTCGACCACCTTCCCCCTCGACATCAACGCGGCATTCGTCAGACGCCGGATCTCCCCCACGTCAGCACCCAGCCCCTCGCCGTGGAGCCGGCGGACCACGTAGGACCCGGCGTTGTACCAGTCACAGACCCCGTGGACGACGGCCGCCACCTGGCCCACCACGCCGTCGATGGCCAGTGCCAGGAACGGACCGCCCTCCAGGGTCGAGGCCGAGGCCGCAGCGACCAGGGCCAGCTGCAAGGCGCCGACCGCCGTCTGGATCGACTTGGTCTGGCGGGAGGACAGTGCCTCGACCCCGGCCACGTCGTAGACCACGGCCGGGTGCTCGATCACCTGGGTCGACATCCAGTCGAGCATCCGGGGCGGGGCCGCCGCGACCTCGGCGCGCACCCGCCGCAGGCGTCCGGGCCCCGGGGTCAGAGCCTCCCGCCCGATGTCTCCCAAGGCGGCCTCGAGTTCGACCGAGGCCCCCTTCGGGAGACCGTCGGGAGCCAGCAGCGTCCGCAGCCCGCGGGAGAACGCCGCCCGGGCCCGGGCCAGCCGGGGGCGAGGCGCCGGGACGTCACCGGACCCCGGGTAGCAGACACCCGACCCGGTCGGATCGGGGGACGCCGGTTCAGAGGGGATGCCCGTCACCCTGTCGAGTCTGGTGACCCGGCGGGGCCGGGGCAAGCCACCCGAGCCATCCCGGTCACGATCGGATGCGCTCGTTGGTCGGATCGTAGGGGGCTTTGAGCCCCACGGTGGCCGCATGCACCCGGCCGCCCACGTTGACTTCGTACCGCGCCGAGGTCAGGTACCCGGTGCTGACCGGCTGCCGGTCCCGTCGCCACACGTAGGCGAGCCCGACGCAAGCGCCGAGCGTGGCGGACCACGCCGCCGAGGTGACCTGTCCGGCTACCTGGCCGTCGCGGAGGACCAGTTCGCCGCCCCACATCATCGGGTCGGGGTCGTCGACGCGGAACGAGACCAGCCGGCGCCGGGGGCCTTCGGTCACCGCCCGCTCGACGGCGTCCCGGCCGACGAAGTCGATGTCGGTGCCCAGCTTGCAGGTGAACCGCAGGCCGGCCTCCACCGGGTTGTGGTCGGGGGTGAGGTCGGACCCGAAGGCCCGGTACCCCTTGTCCAGCCGCAACGAATTGATGGTGTAGTAGCCGGCACCGGACAACCCCAGGTCCGTCCCGGCGTCGAACAGGTCCTCGTAGACGCCCACCGCGAACTCTGTGGGCACGTAGAGCTCCCATCCGAGCTCGCCGACGTAGGTGATCCGGGTGGCCCGTACCGTCGAGTGCCCGAGGTCGATCTCCCGGCTGGTGGCGAATGGGAATGCCCCGTCGGACAGATCCGATCGGGTGAGCCGGCCCAGCAGGTCCCGCGAGCCGGGTCCCATGACCCCGTAGACGGCGTACGACGACGAGACATCGACCACGGCCACGTGCTCGTCGGGCCCCCGGTGCCGCTCGATCCAGGACTGGTCCCGCACCACCGACGCCGAGCCGGTCACCAGGAGGTACCGGTCGTAGGCGAGCCGGGTGACCGTCACGTCGGCCTCGTACCCGCCGCGGCGATTCAGCATGCCGGTGTAGACCGACCGGCCGATTGGCACGGCTACGTCAGCCGTGCACAGGCGCTGGAGCACGGCCGCGGCGTCGCGGCCGGAGATGTGGAGCTTGCCGAACGACGTCTCGTCGAACACGGTGCACGACGACCGTGTCCGGTGCTGCTCCTCGATCGACCAGGCCAGCCAGTCCGGCTTGTCCCAGGTGTAGTCGAGCGTCGGCTCCGCGCCGGCCGGGGCGAACACGTTGGCCCGCTCCCACCCCATCTTCGACCCGAACAGGGCGCCAGCCTCCTCAAGCAGGTGGTACACGGGTGACCGCCGGAAGGGCCGGGCCGTGACCAGCTCCCGGTTGGGCCACGGGATTTCATAGTGGAGCCCGAGGATCTCGGCCACCCGGTCATGGAGCCACTGGTTGTTCCCGTTGAAAGGGGCGAACCGCCGGATGTCCTGGGCCACCAGGTCGACAGTTGCCTCGCCGGCGACGATCCACTCGGCCAGGGCCCGTCCGGCGCCGCCGGCCGAGGCGATGCCCACCGAGTTGAACCCGGCACCGACGAAGAAGTTCCGGAGCTCGGGCGCCTCACCGATAATGAACTGGTTGTCCGGGGTGAAGCTCTCGGGGCCGTTGTAGAACTTCCGGATGCCCGTGTGGTGGAGCGCGGGGATGCGGACCAGCGCACTCTCCATGAGGATGGAGAAGTGGTCCCAGTCCTCGTCGAGGAGCTGGAACTCGAACGGGTAGGGCAGCCGGTCGGGAGCCACCCAGGGCTTGGCTTCGGGCTCGAAGCCCCCGATGACCAGGCCACCGACCTCCTCCTTGAAGTAGGTGTATCCGTCGGGGTCCCGCAGGATGGGCAGGTTCGCATGGATGCCCTCGATCTGCTCGGACACCACGTAGAAGTGCTCGGCCGAGTGCAGGGGGACGTTGACCCCGGCCAGGGCCCCGACGGACTTCGCCCACTGCCCGGCGCAGTTCACCACCACCTCGGCCTCGATCCGGCCCTGGTCGGTGACAACTGCGGTGACCTGTCCACCAGCCTGGTCGATCGCCAGCACCCGGGTCCGCTCGAACACCCTCGCCCCCTTGTCCCGGGCGCCCCGGGTCAGTGACGCGGTGACGTCGACCGGGTTGGCCGTCCCGTCACCGGGCAGCCAGATGGCACCGACCAGATCCTCGGTGGCGAGCACCGGGTAGAGGTCCTTGGCCCGGTCCGGCGTGATCAGCTCACACTCGAGGTCATAGACCTCGGCGGTGGCCGCAGTGCGTCGGAGCTGCACCATCCGTTCCTCCGTGCGGGCCACCGTCACCCCGCCGCACCGCTTGAACCCGGTAGCCAGTCCTGTCTCCTCCTCCAGCTCGGAGTAGAGCTGGGCCGAGTACTGGACCAGCCGGGTGCCGCCCTCGGTGGCGCGGAGCTGGCCGAGCAGGCCGGCTGCGTGCCAGGTGGTGCCAGACGACAGCTGGCCCTGCTCGACCACCACGACGTCGGACCAGCCCAGGTGGGTCAGGTGGTAGGCCACGCTGGTGCCGACTATCCCCCCGCCGATGATGACCACCTGCGCCCGGCTCGGCAGCTCGATTTCCGTACCCATGTGCGTCCGTCCTTGCTCGTGGTCTATTGCTCAGCGATCCTGTTGGACGTCGTCGATCAAGTCGTCCAACAGGGGGCCGCGGAAGGTGGCGACGGCCCGCTCGTACTTCTCCATCCCCCACGACCAGAAGGCGAAGTCGATGTTGCTGGTCGCCTCCTGGATCGAGGCCCACAGTGTCCAGCCGTACTGTGACATGAGGCCCCACAGCCGGGCACGGGCGACCTTGTCCACCCGCCGCGCCCCGTAGTACGAGGTGACCAGGTAGTCGAGTTGATCGTCGTCGAGGTGGCACTCGCTCCAGATATTGCCCAGCTCGAAGCAGGCGTCGTTGTTGCCCGAGTACTCGTAGTCGATGAGGTGGATCCGGTCCCCGCCGTCGATGAAGTTGCCGGCCAGCAAGTCGTTGTTGCAGGCGACCGTGGGCTCGCTCCGCACCGCCAGTGCCCCCCGGATCCTCTCCGCGTCGGCTGCGAAGTCGAGATAGCCGTCAGGCAGGCGGAAGCCGTGCTCCACGATGATGGACAGGTAGCCGCGCTGGATGTCGAACATGTCGAAGTCGTTGACGAAGCGCCCCCCGTCGTGGAGCAGCCGGCACGACGCCGCCACCCGCTCGACCACCCCGGGACGCCCGAAGTCGTCGTCGCTGAAGGTCCGTCCCTCCAGGAAGCCGATCACCAGGGCCGACTCCTCGGGCACGTAGGCGCAGACAGGTGCGCCCACACCCGACTCGGCGGCGATCACCGAGTTGCGGTACTCGTTGTCCCGGTCGATGGCCAACACACCGGTGGCCCCGCTGGAGATGCGGACCACGTAGGTCCCGTCACCCGTCGCCACCTTGTAGTTCCGATTGGTCAGGCCACCGGCCAGCTCGGTCACCTCGAGGGCGCGGTCCCGAAGAACGTCGACCCGGTCACACAGCGATCGGGGGATCACCGGCCCGGCATCCGTCACCGGTATGCCCACCTCGGATCCTTCCATTTCCGCTCCCCTGCGCCCCGGGTCCTCGTCCGACACGGCGCCGGTGGGCCGACTGTAGCGCCGGCCATTCGGGGCCTCAAGGTCTAGACAGGACCTAATCGACACCGGTGTTGACCAGGGCAGCCGGTAGCATCGACCCGGTGAGCCATGCGGACCTGCAACTCGACTGGCTGGCGGCAGCGCCCTCGTTCCCCACCCCGGACGGGACAACGGCCCACGCCGGCATCGCCCGCTGGCTGACCGAGCTGATGGGTCGTGGCGACCTCGTCCCGGGCGACCGACTCCCCCGCGAGGATTCCTTCGCGGCGTCTCTCGGCGTGAGTCGGATGACCCTCCGCCAGGCCCTCGCCACCCTCGAGGGGAAGGGGACGGTCGAGCGCAAGTCGGGGCGCCTCGGGGGCACCTTCGTTCGCGAGCCCCGGATCGAGTGCGACCTGACCGGGATGGCCGGGTTCACCGAGCAGATGCGCCGGGCCAATCTGCGGGCCGGGGCCCGGGTGGTGTCCGCTGCCACCGTGGGGGCCAATGCCAAGGTGGCTGCCGCCCTGTCGGTACAGCGCGGTACGCCGGTCCACGAGATCGTGCGGGTGCGCACCGCCAGACGGGAGCCGCTGGCCATCGAACGGTCGCACTTCCCGGTCGGGCCCTTCCCCGACCTGCTGGACCACGGATTGTCCGGCTCGCTCTATGCCGTGATGGCCCGCGACTACGGGCAGCGCCCCACGTCGGCCACCGAGTCGTTGGAGCCTGTCATCGCCCGGGCCGATGAAGCGGATCTGCTGCAGGTGGAGACCGGGACGGCATTGATGCTGATCACCCGCACGGCCTATACCGCGGCGGGCCTGGCCGTGGAGTTCGCCCGGGACATCTTCCGTCCCGACCGGATCAAGATCGCGCTGCAGACCGGCATCGCCTGAGCCTCCCGCCGGTCCCGGAACAGCACAGCGCCCCGACCGGAGTCGGGGCGCTGCGTTTGGCACGGGACGACCCTTCGCCGCGGTGACCGGGTCGGTTCGTCGGCGTCAGATGCCCTTGGCGAGCTCCTCGTCGGACATGTTGACGGTCTGGCGGGGACCGGTGAACCAGTTCTTCACCGATACGTGCCAGTAGATCCACAGGGCGATCATGGCGATCGGCACCACGATGATGGTGTAGTTCACGTACTTCAGTGCGAACCCGTTCGTCCACGGCACGCCGAGATTCGACGTGGGCATGAATGCCATGACGGTGACCAGCACCACGTCGATCAGGGCGATGACGCAGAGCCACTTGTACTTGGCCCCCACGCTCCACCCTCCGGCCTTGAACTGCTCGCCCAGCCGCCAGCGGTGCCAGATCGGTATGGAGAAGCACCAGTAGAGGCCGATGACGCCGATCGAGACCACGGCATAGAAGGCGATCGGCACGGGAGCACCGGCGATGTCGACCGGGATGAGGGCCGGCGAGGTGATGATGATGCCGATGATGGCGGTGAGGATTACGCCAGCGACCGGCACCCGGCGGCCGCTCAACCGCGACCAGTGCTTGTGCCCGGGTACCGCGCCGTCCCGGCTGAAGGCGAAGAGCATCCGGGAGCAGCTGGTCATACAGGCCATGGTGCAGAAGAACTGCCCGAGGGTGGAGATCAACAGCACCGTGGCACCCCATTTGGAGGAGAGCGCCTGTTCGAAGATGAGGAACACGCCACCACCGCCGGCGGTCACCTTGGACGGGTCCTGTACGGCGAACAGGAATGCCAGCAGGAGGATCCATCCGCCGATGGCCGAGTAGAAGATCGACCTCCACATGCCCTTGGCCGCCGTGTCTGCCGCCGAGTGCGTCTCCTCCGAGAGGTGGGCCGAGGCGTCGTACCCGGTGATGGTGTACTGGGTGAGCAGGCCACCGATGGGAAGGACGATGAAGATGAAGCCGACCCCGCTGGTCCTGCCGCCGAAGAAGCCAGTGTTGTTGACCCGGGACGTGAATACCGACGAGATGCTGGCGTGGTGGTCAGGAATGAAGATCAGGATCAGGACGATCGCGGCGGCGCCGAACACGTGCCACCACACCGAAACGTTGTTGACCATGGCGAGCAGGTTGCTCGAGAAGATGTTCACCACGGCGGCGATCACCAGAATGGCGATGAAGAACAGGAAGATGGTGTTCAGGCTGCCGGAGTGCCAGCTGGTCGTGAAGAAGCCGAGCGTCAGGTCGAGGAAGGTGGCACAGCCGTAGGCGACCGAGGCAACGATTGCCAGGAGTCCGATCAGATTGAGCCATCCCGTGTAGTACCCGGCCTTCGGGCCGCCCAACTTGGATGCCCACCAGTAGATGCCTCCCGACGTCGGGTACGCCGAGACCAGTTCGGCCAGGCAGAGCCCGATGCAAAGGATCAGCGCGGCGAGGATCGGCCATCCCCAGGCGATGGCGGCGGGACCGCCGCCGTTCCAGCCACTGGAGAAGGTGGTGAAGCAACCGGCCAGGATCGAGATGATCGAGAACGAAATGGCGAAGTTGGAGAAACCGGACCAGGAGCGGCTCAGTTCCTGTTTGTAGCCGAGCTCGGCGAGCATCTCCTCGTCGGTACGCACACCGAGGTGTTCGGGGTTGATCTCGAGTGGCTCAATTCCCTCGGGCACGGGCGTCCTCGTTTCTCGTCGTTACCTGCGAACGGTGAAGCGGAACTGCGGTCTCGTGCCCCTCGTGATTAGGTGGAACGTAACACCCGGGCCCTGTTGTGTCTAGATTATTTGCACCGCAGCGGCACGACCGGAGCGACCGTCGGTCGCCCAACCGGGAGCAGTCCGAGCGTGGCCCGCGGCCCGTCCCGCGGCGGCGGTCGCCGACCTCCGGCAACCGCTCGGCGGCACCGGTATCGTCGTCCCGCATCGCCGCGGTGTCGGACATCGCGGGCGAAGGGGAGTCATGGCACTCGACATCGGTCACAAGGCGTTCGATCGGGAGGTGCGACGCGCCCGGGTCGAGGGACGCCCGACGCCCACCGTGGCCATCGTGGGGGGTGGACTGTCCGGCCTGGCCACCGCCATCCAGCTGGTGCGGGCCGGTGTCCGCAGCTTCACCGTCATCGAGCAGTCCGACGGCGTGGGTGGCACCTGGCGGGACAACGTCTACCCGGGCGCGGCATGCGACGTCCCGTCCCATCTCTACTCCTTCTCGTTCGCGCCGAAGACGAACTGGTCGCGGCGGTTCGCCGAACAGCCCGAGATCCTCACGTACGCCGAAGACCTGGTCGACCGCTACCACCTGGCTCCCCACCTCCGTACCGGCACAACCGTGCGCTCGGCGCGCTACGACGAGGCAACCGGCACCTGGCGGCTCGCCCTCCACACCGCGTCGGGCGACGAGGAGATCGAGGCCGACACCGTGGTGTTCGCCTGCGGTCAGCTCAACCGGCCCCACATCCCCGAAGTCGAGGGTGTCGATTCCTTTGCCGGGCCCTCGTGGCACTCGGCCCGATGGGACCACTCCGTGGACCTGGCCGGCAAGCGGGTCGCCGTGGTCGGTTCCGGAGCCAGCGCCATCCAGTTCGTGCCCCCGGTGGCTGAGGCGGCGGCCAGCACCACCATCTTCCAGCGCAGTCCCAACTATGTCGGTCCGAAGAAGGACCATCCCTACACGGCGGGTACCCGTCGGGCCCTCGAGCGCATCGCCCCGCTCCGGTGGGCCTACCGATGGTGGATCTACTGGACACTCGAGATGCGCTGGCTGTGGTTCCGCCGGGATAGCGTTGCCGGCCGGCAGATCCAGAAGATGTTCGCCAAGGGCATCAGGGACGGGGTCGTGAACGAACGACTGCCCGAGCACGCCGTGGTTCCCGACTACCCGGTCGGGTGCAAGCGGGTCCTCATCTCCAACGATTGGTACCCGACCCTGCTCCGACCCGATGTGGAGGTCGTCGACTCACCGGTGGCCCGGGTCGAGGCCGACGCCGTGGTCACCGCCGACAGCGCCCGCTATCCGGCCGACGTCCTCATCTATGGAACGGGCTTCGTCACCACCGACTTCCTGTCCCACATCCCGGTGTCCGGGGTCGGTGGTCGGTGCCTGTCCGAAGCCTGGAAGGAGGGGGCCCATGCCTACCTGGGCGCCGCGGTGGCCGGGTTCCCCAACTGCTACGTGCTCTACGGACCGAATACCAACCTCGGACACAACTCCATCCTCTTCATGGTCGAGCGCCAGCTCAACCTGGTGCTGCAGGCCCTGGCCGCCCAGACCCGGCGAACGACAGGGTCGGCCACGGCTGCGGTCGGTGTCCGCCGGGTCGCCTACGACCGCGACGACCGCCGCACCCAACGCCAGATGGGCGAGACAGCGTGGTCGGCCAGCTGTACCAGCTGGTACAAGGACGCAACCGGACGCATCACCAACAATTGGCCCACCTGGACCGTCCGCTACTGGTGGGACACCCTCCGGATCCGGTCGGCCGACTTCGAGGTCGTCACGCCGGAGGCGGACCGACACCCCGTCTGACCTGGGGTAATACTCACCTGACACCACTAGGGCGGCCGTCCTCGGTAACCTGCTCGGCTATGGCTTCCAGCGGTCCAGAGGGTCCCGGACTCGACCCTCCCCGGACCCCGACGGGTCGGCGGGCCGCCTCCGGCGCCTCCTCCACCTTCGACGAGGGCGGCCTGCGCGCCCTCGGTGACGAGGTCGCCCGGGCGAACGGCAAGCACGGTCGGCACGGCAGACGCGGACGGTCGCGGCACCGGAAGTTGTGGTGGGTGCTCGGCACGGTGGGCGTCCTCTTCGTGGTGGCAGTCGGCGGGACCGCCGGGTACGCCTGGTACCTCGATAGTCAGATCCACCGGTTCGGCGTCAGGGGCCTGGTCGACGTTCCGACGACCGGGGCCGACGCCGGCACCGAGAACATCCTCCTGGTCGGATCCACCGACCGGTGCGCGCTGAAGGTGCAGAACGCCGCCTACGGCCTCTGCTCGCAGGGGGTCAACGGGGTGAACAGCGACGTGGTAATGATCCTCCACCTCAACCCCAACACCCGCAAATTGTCGATCCTCTCGGTGCCCCGCGACCTCTTCGTCCCCAACGCCCGGGCCGAGGGTGCCAACAAGATCGACGCCGCCCTCTATGAGGGACCCAGCCAGCTCGTGGCAGCCATCAACGAGAACCTCGGTATCCCAATTCAGCACTATGTCGTTCTGAACTTCGACACCTTCGCCAACGTCGTCGACGCGCTGGGCGGGGTCAAGATGTACTTCCCGGAGCCGGTGTTCGACGCCTATTCGGGCCTCCAGGTGTTCACCACCGGGTGCATCGACCTCAATGGGGTGCACGCCCTGCAGGTGGTCCGGGCCCGGCATCTGCAGTACAAGCCTCCCGGCGTGACCACGACGGACCCCAATTACTGGCCCTTCGAGAATCAGAGTGACCTCGCCCGGATCCGGCGGGACCACGAGTTCCTGCGGGTACTGGCCACCGCGGTGTCGACGAACGGCCTGTCCAACCCGATCACCGACGGCCAGCTCATCAGCTCGGTGGCTCCCCAGCTCAATGTGGACAAACAGTTCTCGACTTCGGACATGGTCAGCATGGTCCTCGACTTCCATGGGGTGAACGCCAACTCGGCCCCGCAGCTGACCCTCCCGGTGCAGGTCGACCAGTTCGGTTCGTATCTCTACAAGGGCGGCTCCTACGGAGATATCGAGTTCCCGTCGAACAGCCAGGACAATCAGGTGATCGACCAGTTCCTGGGGATCGACGCCACCACCGACACGATGACTGGACTGCCACTTCCCGCCCCGCCCACGGTGACGGTGTCGGTGCTCAACGGAAGCGGGGTCACCAACCAGGCCACCGACACCAGCACCGCCCTCGGTGCCCTGGGATTCAAGATGGTGGGACTCGGCGACTCCACCCCGGTCGGCACCCAGGCCGAAACCGTCGTGTACTTCGCCCAGAAGACCCATGCCGACCAGGCGGCCGCCCAGGCCGTGGCCAGGTCGATGTCCGGCGCCGTGATCACCGCGCTCGGCCCCACGACGGACGGGGCCCAGGTCACCGTGGTGACCGGCAGCCAATTCACCGTCAATCCGCCTCCGGCAGCCGCCACCACCACCACGGCGGCCCCGACGTCGACCACCCCGTCCTCGACGACGACGACCGCTCCCTCCTCCGGAGCGTTCCAGCCCCCCACCCCGGCGGTGACCCCGTTGCAACCCTGGGACCCCCGTTCGTGTACCGCGACTGGAGGGCCCGGCCACTGACCGAGCCTGCGTCGTCCCTGGTCAGCGAGGACTCTCGCGAGACTGCGCCATCGGGCGGACGTTTTCCCTGCTCCGAAGTGAACCGAACCGCTCTGTTCTGCATCAGGGAGCAGCAGCGTGGTCGTATCAGGCACGGACGCCGCAGAGGAGACCGGGTGGACGGCTAGAAGCCCGAGTAGTGGTCAGGGATCCGGCCCATCTTCCCGGCCTCGAAGTCGTCGAACGCCTGGGCCACTTCGGCCCGGGTGTTCATCACGAACGGCCCGTACTGGTACACCGGCTCGCCGATGGGCTTGCCTCCCAGGATCAGGATGTCGAGCTCCGGCGTACGCTCCGACGGCGTCGACGATGCGGCGACGGTGAGCGAGTCGCCAGCACCGAAGACGGCCAGTTGCCCGGTCGTGACCGGCCGCCGCTCCTCGCCGGCTGTGCCGTCACCTGACAGCACGTACGCGAGGGCGTTGAACGCCGGGTCCCACGGCAGCGTCGCCGTGGCGCCGGCGGCCACCGTGGCGTGCACCATGGCCATGGGCGAATGGGTCGAGCCCGGGCCGGCGTGCCCGTCGAGCGTGCCGGCGACCAGGCGTAGCAGCGCGCCCCCGTCGGGCGTGGTCAGCAGTGCCACGCGCTCGGGCCCGATGTCCTGGTAGGCGGGGTCGATCATCTTGGCCGACTGCGGCAGGTTCACCCACAGCTGGATGCCGTGGAACAGTCCGCCTGACACCACCAGCTCGTGGGGAGGCGCCTCGATGTGGAGGATTCCGGAGCCGGCGGTCATCCACTGGGTGCCGCCGTTGGTGATGAGGCCGCCGCCACCGATCGAGTCCATGTGCCGGAAGGTGCCGTCGATCATGTAGGTCACCGTCTCGAACCCACGGTGGGGGTGCCACGGTGTGCCCTTGGGTTCGCCCGGCGCGTACTCGATCTCCCCCATCTGGTCCATGTGGACGAAGGGGTCGAGGAGGGCGCGGTCCACCCCGGCGAAGGCCCGGCGCACCGGGAAGCCCTCGCCTTCGAGGCCGCCCGGAGCAGTTGTCACCCCGAGGACCGGCCGTCCCGCGGTCGCGGCAGAGTCGGGTCGTCCTAACCGGGGAAGGGTCAGCACGTCGTCGACGGTCACAGCAGGCATGGTCGAGCTCCTTACGTCTTCCTGGTGCGACTCCCGGCGTGCAGCCGCGGGTCGCGTCTCGACCTGTACAACAGTAGTTGTGCACACAACATTCCGTCTGCACCCCGGGGCGCCCTCTCGTCAGTCGGATCGTGCACGGCACCAGGTACGCTGGGTGGAGGCACACGTCAGGAGATTCCAGGTGATCCGGCCACGAGGCGGAACGACCCGCCACCGCGGCGGCGACGGTCAAGACCAGCGGCTGGAGGACCCGGCCGGTTCGGTCGGGGCGCGCCTCCGCCGGGCGCGGGTGGACCGCGGCCTCGACCTGCTCACCGTCCACGACCGCCTCAGCCGCCCGATCACCCAGATCGAGGCTCTGGAGCACGACGACTACGGGGCATTGCCCGACGAGGTGCTGGCCGTCTCCACCCTCCGGCGCTACGCCACCCTGCTCGGCCTGGACGGCGACGCTCTGGCCACCGAGTTCGTGGCCCAGCGCCTGGCCGACGACGTAGACGGCGTGGCCTCCGTGTCCTCGGCGGCGCTCACCAGCGTCGTGGCCGCCGTGACCACCGGGCCCGACCACCTGCGGGCCTTCACCGAGACAGGCGAAGTACCTCAGGTCGGCGGACGTGTGACCTCGGCGTCAGGCGCGTCGGGCAACTACGACTACAAGGTGTCGACCGGTCCCCCCACGGGAACGTTCCCGGTCGTGCCCCGGGGAGACCTACGCAAGAGCCGACGCTCGGTGGCCAAGGCCCGGCGCCGCATGAAGGCCCCGACGTGGCTGAAGGTGCTGACCTGGATCGCCGCCGGCCTAGTCCTGGTCGTGGCCGCCGGCTGGGTCATGCTGTCGGCCGAACCGACCGTGCTGGCCAATGCCCACATCCTCCGGGTGGTTCCTGCCGGCTCGGCCACCGGCGGATCTGCGGCGTCACCGACCGGCACCACGACGCCTGTCACCCACCAGACGTTCCCCGTGCAGCCGGCCGGCACCACGTCGTCGGGCGCCTCCTACACGGTGGCCACCTCGAAATTCGACGTGGTGGTGGCGACGTCTGGGCGCTGTTGGGTCCAGGTGACCAGCTCCTCCTCGCCGATTCCGCTGGTGAGTGGCGTCCAGGACGGCGACAAGGTGCTCACCTACCCGGCCAAAGGGACCATGACCGTCGAGGTCGGATCCTCGGCCGTCATCGTCGCCGTCACCATCAAGGGGAAGAACGCTTTCACGGACGTCCCCAAGGTGGTCCCCTTCACCTACACCTTCGCCCCGGCCTGAGCCGGTCCTCTCCGTCCCCCGTCTGGACCGTCAGCCGCTGGCGCTTTTCGGGTCGTGCTCGGGGCCGACCGGGGTCAACGTGGTCCCCGCCTCCGCATAGGCGGCGTCGAGGTCGGCGTCGATGCGGGCCGTCCGGCGGCCCTCGAACCGCAGCCACTGGATAAATACCGGGATCAGCGCCAGGAAGGTGAAGGCTTCCGCCCCGACCCACAGGATCCCGGCTCCGGTGTGGGTGCTCTGCAACGAGTACATCGAAGCCACCGGACGGGCCGAGGTCAGCAGGGCGAGCGCCAGGAACGACTCGACCGGCACCCCGATCAGCAGGGCCAGCATCTTCGCCCCGTGACCCATCGGCCAGTGGGGGATGTGGTCCACGCCCACGATGGGCCACCAGAAGTGGAGCGCCGCCACCAGGAAGGCGACGTTGATGAGATCCATCAGCCACATGTGGTCCATGGCCACCGTCACCGCCGACGTGAGGAAGAACGCGAACATGGCGAAGTAGTAGACGATCGCCGTGGGCACCGGGTGGCTCCACCACCTGAACACCTTCGAGTTGAGGACCCGGAGCAGGCGGACCTTGACCGACCGGCTCGAGGTCTGCAGGGCCACGGTCATGGGCGCCCCGAGGGCGAGCAGCGGCGGGGCCGTGACCATCAACAGCAGGTGCTGGATCATGTGGGCCTCGAAGTACTCCATGGTGAACGAGGCGACCGGGCTCTGCAGGGCCAGGTCGATCATGACCAGGCCGGTCAGGAACGACACCGTCCGCATGGGGCTCCACGACCGGCCCCTGCCGGACAGCGCCCACACCGCCTGCACGTACCAGGCACCCACGACGATACAGGTCACCAATGTGAGCAGCGCGAACGGACTGGTGTCCCACGAGGTGAGCACGTTATGGAGCGTGAACCCGAGGTGGTGCGCCCCCGGCATGCCCGGCATTACCGCGTCACGATCCCAGCTGGCACGGCGTAAAGCCTACCGACCGGTTCGGGAAACTCCCATTCGGCTCCCGTCCGACCACCTCGACTGAGGTATGCCACCCGACCGGAGCCGGCCCCAGGTCGGTCCGACCCCACGGGTTAGCGTGTCGAGACGTGCTCCGGGGAGGGTTGTTGAGGATGGACAACGATTTGGGCTGGCGATGATCGAAGACCGGCTGGTCGCCATCTGCGGCGCGCCAAATGTCGAGGTCCGCGACGCGGTGTCCGATGACTGGTGCCACGACGAGGCGCTCGGGATCGAGCCGGTGCGACCGTTGGCCGTGGCCCGGCCGGCCACGACCGACGAGGTGGCGGCCGTGGTCCGGGTGGCGGCGGAGCTGGGCGTCCCGGTCACGGCCCGCGGTTCGGGCACCGGGCTGTCCGGTGCGTCGGTACCGGTCGACGGCGGCATCGTGGTCTCCTTCGACCGGATGGCCGCCATCCTCGAGATCGATGTGGCCAACCAGGTGGCGGTGGTCGAGCCCGGGGTCACCCTGGCCGATCTCGACGCCGCGCTGGCGCCGTACGGGTTCGTGTACCCGGTCTTCCCGGGCGAGCAGTCGGCCAGCCTGGGGGGCAACGTAGCCACCAATGCCGGGGGCATGCGGGCGGTCAAGTACGGGGTCACCCGCCACCACGTTCTCGGCCTCGAGGCGGTCCTCGGGACCGGTGAGGTCATCACCACCGGCGGCCGGTTCGTGAAGGCGACCAGCGGCTACGACCTGACCCAGCTGATCATCGGCTCCGAGGGCACCCTCGCCCTGGTCACCCGGGCCATCCTGCGCCTCCACCCCCGGCCCGAGCATCAGACCACGGTGTTGGCGCCGTTCGCCACTGTCGAACAGGTCGCCGGGGCCGTCCCGCCCGTCGTGGCCAGCGGCATCGGCCCGCTGCTCGTCGAGTACATCGACATGATCTCGATGGCTGGGATCACGGCCAACGCCGGCATCGACCTGGGCGTCCCCGAGGACGTGCGGGCCGCCGCCTCGGCCTACCTGGTGATCGTCCTCGAGAGCCACCATGTGGACCGCCTCGAGGAGGACACCGAGGCACTGGCCACCCAGTTGGCCGCACTCGGTGCACTGGAGGTCTACGTCCTGCCCGACCAGGCCGGGCACCAGCTCATCGCCGCCCGAGAGCATGCCTTCTGGGCCTCCAAAGCGGCCGGGGCCGACGACATCGTCGATGTGGTGGTGCCTCGGGCCTCGATACCCGTCTACCTGGCTGACGTGGGCGACCTGGCCGCCGCCACCGGGTCCCTGGTCGTGGGATGTGGCCACGCGGGTGACGGCAACGTCCATCTTTCGGTGTTTCAACCCGACCCCGACGTGCGCCACCGCCTGGTCCACGACATGCTGGCCGCCGGCGTCGCCCTCGGCGGGGCCGTCTCGGGCGAGCATGGCATCGGCACGGCCAAGCTGGCCACGTTCTCCGACCTCGAGGACCCGGTCAAGCTCGACCTCATGCGCCGGATCAAGTCGGCCTTCGACCCTGCGGGCATCCTCAACCCGGGCACAATCTTCCGCCCCACCCCTTCGCACGCCCCATCGGAAGGAGCCCGTCCATGAACGGCGCCCACTCACTCATCCGCACCCTGGTCGGACACGGGGTCGACACCTGCATCATGAATCCGGGCACTTCGGAGATGCACTTCGTGGCCGCCCTCGACGACGTGCCCGAGATGCGGGCGGTGCTGGCCCTGTTCGAGGGGGTGGCCACCGGTGCCGCCGACGGCTACGCGAGGATCGCCGGGCGGGCGGCCGCCACCCTGCTCCACCTCGGCCCCGGCCTGGGCAACGGGCTGGCCAACCTCCACAACGCCCGTCGGGCCCACAGTCCCATCCTCAATATCGTCGGCGACCACGCCATCAGCCACCGGCGCTACGACGCCCAGCTCCAGTCCGACATCGAGACGGTGGCCCGCAACGTCTCCACCTTCGTCCGCACCACCGAGGACACCGCCTCACTCGGATGCGACGCCCGGGACGCGCTGGCAGCGGCCTATGGGCCGCCCGGTTCGGTGGCCACGTTGATCCTGCCAGCCGACGTCTCGTGGTCGGAGGGCGGCGTGGTGGCCCCGCCCGCCGATGGGACCGGCACCGGACCCGGTCGTGGCCTCTCACCCGACGCCTCGGTGGTAACGGCTGCGGCCGCGGCGCTGCGCTCGGGTGAGCGCTGTGCGCTGTTCATCGGCGGCCGGGCCTGTTCGGGACCTCTGCTCGATGCGGTGGCCGCGCTGTCCGCCATCACCGGGGCGGAGCTGTTGTGCGAAACCTTTCCGGCCCGGCTCGCCCGCGGCGCCGGCCGGCCACCCGTCGAACGCCTCGGTTACCTGGCCGAGTTCGCCATGATGCGCCTCGACGGGATCCGCCACCTGATCCTCCTCGATGCCAAGTCGCCCGTCTCGTTCTTCGCCTACCCCGGTAAGCCGAGCGACCTGGTTCCCGACGGCTGCACCGTGCACGCCGTGGCCGGGCCGGCAGACGAGCTGGCCGAAGCCGTGGCCGCGTTGTCCGACCTGGTCGGTGCCGTGGCCGGGAGCGGTGCACGTCAGGGGACCGATCGGCCGGGGCTCCCGTCGGGGCCACTCACCGCGCAGACGGTGTGCCAGGCCCTGGGCGCCCTGCTTCCTGAGGAGGCGATCGTCTCCGACGAGGGGAACACCTCGGGCCTGTTCGCTCCGGGTGCGACTGCCGGGGCCCCGCCCCACGACTGGCTCACGCTGACCGGAGGTGCCATCGGCCAGGGACTCCCGGTGGCAGTGGGCGCTTCGATCGCCGCCCGTGACCGGCGGGTCGTCGCCCTGGAGGCCGACGGCAGCGCGCTCTACACCCTGCAGTCCTGGTGGACCATGGCCCGCGAGGGTCTCGACGTCACCACCGTCATTCTCAACAACCACTCCTACGCGGTGCTCAACATGGAACTCGACCGGGTGGGCGTGGAGGAACCAGGCCCCCGGGCCCGGGAGATGCTCGACATCGGGCGCCCCGACATCGACTTCGTCCACCTGGCGACGGGTCTCGGACTGCACGCGGCACGGGCCGAGACATCCGAGCAGTTCAGCGACGAGCTGGCCCGGGCGCTCGCCACCCCGGGGCCGAGTGTGGTCGAAGCCGTGGTGCCCAGCCTGTTGTGAGGCCGGCAGTCTGTCGCCGGGTCGGCGGGTATCGGCCACCTTCCGGTGGAACCGGGCGGAGATAGTGCGGCCGGCGGGTGCGGGACCGTCGGTCCGTTGCCGTGGAGCGCCCACCTGCGCCGCAGTTGCCCGACTCGGGTGGGCGAACCCACCGACTGATCCGATGTCGACCGGACGGCTGGTCACAGTGGGAGCTACTCCCGTGACGATCCGTCCCGGCTGATCCTGAGGAGCGCTGTAGTACGGTGCCTGCTCGTGTCGATCGTCGGAGAGACAGGCTGGTGATGGACCTCGCCGCGTCGGCTCGCACCGCGTTCCAGTCTCTCCCCCATGGCATGCAGACCAGGATCCTGCATCGCCGGGGAAGCTACGCCGCGTGGGAGACCGGCCGGCCCCCGGCAGCACCGTTGTGCCCTCCGGGCATGCAGATCGGTCCGCCGGACTTCATCGGCCTCGGCGTCCCGAAGTGCGGGACCTCATGGTGGTTCAGCCTGATCCTGGCCCACCCCGACGTGCAGGGCCCGGTCCGCAAGGAACTGATCTTCTTCAACCGGACCTTCTTTCGCCAGTACAAGGAGCACGGAGTATCCGACGAAGACCTGCGCGTCTACTGGGACTGGTTTCCCAAGCCGGCAAGCGCCGTTACGGGTGAGTGGACCCCCTCATACCTGTTCTGGTACCTGCTGCCTGACATCCTCCAGCGGGTGACGCCGGACGCCAAATTCCTCGTCATGCTGCGCGATCCCATCGAGCGCTACCACTCCGACATCTCCCGGCGGATGGCGAAGAAGAACCTGAACGGCGTCCGGTACCGGGGGCTCGTCCGCGGTTTCTATTCGGCCGAGATGGAGCCGTGGGAGGACGTCTACGACCGGTCGCGGCTGCTGATGCTCCAGTACGAAGCGTGCGTGGCCGACCCGGCCACCCACCTAGCCTCCACCTACCGGTTCCTCGGCCTCGACGACACCTACCGACCCGCGAAACTTCTGGCCAAGGTCAATGAGACCGAGGCCAAGCGGGAACTCAACCCGCGCCTTCAAGGGCTCATGTCCGAACTGTACGAGCCCGACGTGGTCCGACTGGCCGCTCGCTATCCCGAGATCGACCTCCGGCTGTGGCCCCACTTCGCCCACTTGTACAAGGAGCGATCATGAGCAGTGCTGCCAAGGGCATCTACACCCACTCGTAGCCACTCGACAGCCGCAAGTCGCTGCAGCCGGTTTTGGGAGTGGCTCGCAACCTCGTGACCATCTTACGGTTGCCTCAGAGGATCCCGTGGGCCTCGAGCGCCCGGCGGGCTCCTTCGACACCACTGACCCGTTCGGCACAGAAGCCGGCCGTCCGGGCCCCCTCGACGTTCATGTCGATGTCGTCGAGGAAGAGCACGCTGGCCGGTGCCACTTCTACGGCATCGACCACCCACGCGAAGGCGTCTATGTCGGGTTTCACCCGGCCCATTTTGTGGGACACGAACCGGTGGCGGAACGGTGCGATCAGCGGCCAGTGCTCGGTGTTGGCGTCCCAGTGGAGCTCGTTGGTGTTGGAGAGGCATCCCACGGGCATCACGGCGGCGACCTCGCGCACCAGGTCCTCTGCACCGTCGATCGGCCCGGTAGGCCACGTCACGAACATCTCGAGGAATTCGTCGGGGCCGATCGGCAGCTGCCAGTTGTCCACCACACCGCGGGCGAAGTCGCCGGGGGTGCATCCACCGGATTCGAATATCCGGACCCATCGACAGTCCAGCCAACGGCGCCACAACTCACCTTCGTCGTCGATGCCGGACAACTCGGCCATGGTGGCGACGCCCCGCAGCTCGATCAGCACGCCACCCAGGTCGAAAAGGATGAGCTTCGGCGGGCGGGCCACCCGAGGACACTACCCGTGTGGTGTTGCCGGGATGCAGTGGTGGGGCTAACAAGAATCGAACTTGTGACCTCAGCATTATCAGTGCTGCGCTCTAACCAACTGAGCTATAGCCCCGCAAACCGGTTGCTCACGCTACACCACCGCGCCGAAACACCCGAAGTCGATGGCCAGCCTCGGTGCCCTCCGGCGCGCCCTGTCCAGGTCAGCCGTCGGAGGCCGACTCGCCGGCCACCGGTGCCACGGCGGCCACGGCGTCACCCTCCCCCAGGTTCATCACCCGGACGCCGGTGGCGTCCCGCCCCTGGCTGGCGATCTCCCGGACGGAGGTCCTGATGACCACGCCGGAGGTCGAGATGAGCAGGAGCTCGTCGTCGAGGCCGGCCATGAAGGCGGCCACCACCCTGCCGCGCTTGGCCGTGAGCTTGATGCCCCGGACCCCTTGGCCGCCCCGGGCCTGCCGGTTGAACCGGTCCACCTTGGTCCGCTTGCCGTAGCCGGCATCGGTCACGATCAGGATGTCGGCCTCATCGCGGGCGATGTCGCAGGACACCACCACGTCCTCCGGCTTGAGCCGCACGCCCCGCACACCCGCCGCGTCGCGACCCATGGCCCGGACGTCCTGCTCGGAGAACCGGATGGTCATCCCCGACGAAGTGACGATGAACACGTCGTCGTCGCCGTGGGTCTCGACCACCCGGACGAGCTCATCGCCATCGCGCAGGTTGATGGCGATGAAGCCCTCGCGACGCGACTTGTCGTACTCGCTGAAGGCCGTCTTCTTGATCTGGCCCAACTTGGTGGAGAAGACCAGGAAGTTATCGGCCGGAAAATCGCGGGTCCCGATGATGGCCTGGATGGTCTCGCTCGGTGCGAGAGGCAGCAGGTTGACGATGGCCGTCCCCCGCGCCGTGCGTTCCTTCATCGGGATCTCGAGGGCCCGTAGCCGGAACACCCGGCCTCGGTTGGAGAACAGCAGGAGGTGGGCGTGCGCCGACGTGTGGACCACGTCGTCGATCAGGTCCTCTTCTTTCAGCTTCGCCCCCTGGACGCCGCGACCCCCGCGGGCCTGGGTGCGGAAGGCGTCCGCCGACACGGCCTTCACGTAGCCGGCCCGGCTCATAGTGACGACGAGCTCCTCGTCCTCGACCAGATCCTCCACGTTCATGTCACCCGGGTCGTGGGTGATCAGCGTGCGGCGGTCGTTGGCGAACTTCTCCCGGATCTCGAGGATCTCGGTGGCGATGACTCCCCGCAGCGTGGCCGGGTCGTTGAGGATCGACTCCAGCTCGGCGATCTCCTCGAGGAGCTTGGCCATCTCCTCTTCGAGGTTGGACCGACCCAGGCGGGTCAGCCGCGACAGCGTCATGTCGAGGATGTGGTTGGCCTGCTCCTCCGAGAAATCGAACGGTGTGGCCCGTAGGGCCTCGAGTGCTGCCGGTCGGTCGTCCGAACCACGGATGGCGGCGATCACCGCGTCGAGCATGTCGATGGCCTTGAGCAGGCCCTCGACCACGTGGGCCCGGGCCTTGGCCTTGGCCAGAAGGAACTCGGACCGGCGGGTGACCACCTCGACCTGGTGGGCCACGTAGTGGGTCAGCATCTGGGCCAGGTTGAGGGTGCGGGGTACGCCGTCGACGAGGGCCACCGCGTTGACGCTGAAGGTCGTCTGCAGCGGCGTCTGCTTGAACAGGTTGTTCAGGACCACGTTGGCGTTGGCGTCGCGCTTCAGCCGGATGACCAGGCGTGTCTTACCGCCCGACGAGTCGTCCTGGGCCTCGGCGATCCCATCGATATCGCCCGTGCGAACCAGTTCAGAGATCTTCTTCTCGACCGTGGCCACCGACGTCTGGTACGGCATCTCGGTCACCACGATGCGGGTGGCCCCGTCCCGGCCCTCGTCGATCTCGGCCACAGCCCGCAACTTGATCGATCCCCGGCCGGTGCGCAGGGCGTCGAGGATGCCCTGACGACCGAGGATGAGAGCCCCGGTCGGAAAGTCGGGTCCCTTGACGAATGCCATCAGGTCGTCGGACGTGGCGTCGGGGTGCTCGAGGAGATGGACGGTGGCGTCGATGACCTCACCCAGGTTGTGCGGCGGGATGTTGGTGGCCATCCCGACGGCGATACCCTGTGACCCGTTGACCAGGATGTTCGGGAACCGCGACGGAAGAACCGTCGGCTCCTCGGAGGTGGCGTCGTAGTTGGGGGTGAAGTCGACCGTCTCCTGGTCGATTCCGGCCATCAGCTCCAGAGCCAGAGAACCCAGTCGGCACTCCGTGTAGCGCATGGCTGCCGGGCCCTCGTCCGGTCCCGTGCCGCCGAAGTTGCCGTGACCGTCGACCAGCGGGTGGCGCATGGAGAACGGCTGGACCATGCGGGCCAGGGCCTCGTAGATGGAGGAGTCACCGTGAGGGTGGTACGAACCCATGACGTCCCCGACCACCTTGGCGCACTTGGTATGGGGGCGGTCGGGTAGCAGCCGCTGGTCGTACATGGAGTAGAGGATCCGGCGATGGACCGGCTTCAGCCCGTCACGCACGTCGGGGAGAGCCCTCGACACGATGACCGACATCGAGTACTCGAGGAACGAGCGCTCCATCTCCTCTTGGATCTCGATGGGCTCGATGAAGCCCGAAACGTCGTTGTCGGTGTCGATCCCCCGCCCGTCGTTGTCACCTTCTGGCATGCGGTGTCCTTCTCCGTGTCACTCGATCACTTGTCCCGGGCCGGCACGACCAGCTGCCACGCCCGTCTGCTTCCTCAGATGTCGAGGAAGCGCACGTCTTTCGCATTGGTCTGGATGAAATGCCGCCGAAGCTCAACGTCCTCACCCATCAACACCGAACACACTTCGTCGGCTACGGCCGCCTGCTCGACCGCCACCTGGAGCAGCGACCGTCGGCCGGGGTCCATGGTGGTCTCCTTGAGCTCGCCGAAGTCCATCTCCCCAAGGCCCTTCAGGCGCTGGAAGTCGTTCTTGTGGTCAGGCTTTTCCGCCAGGAAGGCGGCCTTGGCCGCATCGTCCTTCAGGTAGATCTTCTCCTTGCCCACCAGTGTGGAGTACAGAGGTGGTTGGGCCACGTAGACGAAGCCCCCCTCCACCAGCTGCTTCATTTGACGGAAGAAGAAGGTGAGCAGCAGGGTCCGGATGTGCGACCCGTCCACGTCGGCATCGGCCAGGATGATGATCTTGTGGTAGCGGGCCTTGGTGACGTCGAAGTCCTCGGCCAGACCGGCGCCGATGGCGGCGATGAGCGCCTGGATCTCGGTGTTCTTGAGCATCTTGTCGATGCGGGCCCGCTCGACGTTCAGGATCTTGCCTCGGATGGGCAGGATGGCCTGGGTCTTGGGGTTCCGGGCGTCCTTGGCCGAACCGCCGGCCGAGTTCCCCTCGACGATGAACAGCTCGCTCTCCCGGGGATCGCGCGACGAGCAGTCGACCAGCTTGCCGGGCAGGCCGGCTCCATCCAGGGACGACTTTCGTCGGGTCAGGTCGCGCGCCGACTGGGCGGCCACACGGGCCCGGGCCGCGGACATGGACTTCTGGATGATCTGGCCGGCTTCGCGGGGGTTCTCCTCGAACCAATCGGCCAGCTTCTCGTTGGTGGCCCGCTCAACGAGCGAACGAACCGGTACGTTCCCGAGCTTCGCCTTGGTCTGACCCTCGAACTGCGGGTCCTGGAGCCGGACCGAGATGATGGCAGTCAGGCCCTCGCGGATGTCCTCCCCCCGCAGATTCTCGTCCTTCTCCTTGAGCGTGCCCTTGGCTCGGGCATACTTGTTGGCCACGTTGGTGAGGGACTTCTTGAACCCCTCCTCGTGCATGCCACCGTCGATGGTGGAGATGCCGTTGGCGAACGAGTGGATGCTCTCGTAGAACCCGGTGTTCCACTGGAGGGCAAGCTCCACCTCCATGGTCTCTTCGTGCTGCTCCAGCGAACTCACCTTGCGGAACAGCGCCTCCTTGGACGCATTCAGGTGGCGGACGAAGTCGACGATGCCGTCCTTGTACTTGAAGTTCTGGGACATCTTGCCGTCGGGCCGCTCGTCCACGAAGCGGATCTCGAGGCCCTTGTTGAGGAACGCCATCACCTGCAGGCGCTCCATCACCGTCTGGGCCCGGAACTCGATCTCCTCGAAGATGGAGGCGTCGGGCCAGAACGTGACGGTCGAGCCGGTCCTACCCCGTGGAGCCTTCCCGGTGACCTCGAGCTTGCCGACGGGCTTGCCGCCGTCCTTGAACTCGAGGACGTGGTGGTCGCCGTCCCGATCGATCTCCAGGAGCAGTCGGGCGGACAGCGCGTTGACCACCGAGATGCCTACCCCGTGGAGCCCACCGGACACCTTGTAGCCGCCGCCTTCGCCGAATTTGCCGCCGGCGTGGAGCACGGTCAGGACCACCTCGGCGGCCGACTTGCCGTTCTGACCCTTCATCGGGCCGGTGGGGAAGCCTCGGCCGTCGTCGGCCACCCGCACCCCGCCGTCGGCCAAGAGGGTCACGTCGATCTGGGTGCAGTAGCCGGCCATGGCCTCGTCGACGGCATTGTCGACGACCTCCCACACCAAGTGGTGGAGGCCCGTCGGGCCCGTGGAACCGATGTACATCCCGGGTCGCTTCCGGACCGGGTCCAGACCTTCGAGGACGGTGATATCACCCGCGTCGTAAGTGGGTTTCGCCACGGTTCGTTCCTTCTCCGGCTTCAGCGCCACAGGCGCGCCCTTTCGCAGTGTTCTAGCGGGTGGGAACCGGTGTCCCGACGAATTCCCGGTCGTGCGCAACGCACCTCCGGGCCCTCGGATCTCCTCCAGTTCCAATGACACAGTGTAGCCCCCCGGTGTCTCGCGTCGGGCCGATGGTTCGGCCCCGCGAGGGGCCGTCTCAGCGCTCGACCCGGACGTCCAGGCGCTGGGGGCGCTCCACCCCCACATAGTCCGCCACCCGGTCGAGCAGGGTGTCCCCGAGGCGGCGGACCTGGGTGGCCCACGCCGGGTGATCGACGGCCACCACCAGGGCTGATCGGTCGATCCGAACGGGTCGGACGTGCTCGGCCATGGCCTCGCCGACGATCTCCGGCCAGCCGGCGAACAGCCGTCCGACGCCCACCGCGCCCTCCAGGCCCAGCCGTTTGGACAGGGCGTCCAGGGAACCGTCGAGCGGCCGGGGCTCCGAGTCCCGCCGGTGGTGCGGCTCGGGACTCACACCGTCCCCCCCGTGGCCACGACATGGCCGCCCTCAGCCACGGCGTAGACCTTGGCTGCGGCGACCTCGGGCGGGGCCGGCTGGGCCGTGGTGAGCATGGCCTGGCCCGGCGGAAGACCCTGGAGCAGCGCACGCGACCGCAACGGGTCCAGCTCGGAGAACACGTCGTCGAGCAGGAGCACCGGCGCCGAGCCGAGTCGCTCGGTGGCCAGCTGGTGGGCGGCAAGCTGTAACGCCAACGCCAACGACCGCTGCTCGCCCTGGGACGCATGGGTCCTCGACGGCAACCCCGTCAGCGTGAGCTCGAGCTCGTCACGGTGGGGCCCGACTGTCGAGACTCCCCGTTGGACGTCCTTGTCGCGGGCGCTGGCCAGGGCCTCGAGCAACGGGCCGGTCCACGAGCGGACGTAGGCCATGCCGACCTCGGTGTGCTCGCCGGCCAGCCGGGCATAGTGCTCGGTCACCAGGGGTGCCAACTGCCCGACCAGCTGCTCCCGGGCCTCGACCAGGCGGGAACCCGACTCGTCGAGTCGCGAGTCCCACACGTCGAGCGTGGCGGCCGTCTCGGCCCGGAGCGTCCGGCCGGCCCCACGCAGCAGTGCGGCCCGCTGACGGAGTACCTTCTCGACCTCCTCGGCCGATCGCGCGGCCTTCGGATCGACCACGGCCAAGGTCTCGTCGAGGAACCGACGTCGGTCAGCGGGTCCGGCCCGGACCACCCCGATGTCCTCGGGGGAGAACACCGTCACACGCAGCGCTTCATGGAGGTCGCCGCGTCGCCGCACGGCCTGCCGGTTCACCTGGGTCCGAGAGCGCCCCGTGGCCTGGATCTCCGCCTCGATGGTCAGCGTCCGGTCCTCGACGCGGGTCTCGGCCCGCAGGATGGCCCGCTCTGTTCCCCGACGCACCAGTGCCTCTTTGGGCGAGCCCCGGAACGACTGGAGTGTCGCCAGGTAGGCGGTGGCCTCGAGCAGGCTCGTCTTGCCCGCACCATTGAGGCCGGTGATGACCGTGGTCCCCTCCGGGTCGAGCTCGATGACGGTGCTGGCCAGGTTGCGGAAATCGGTGACGGCCAGTGAGACGAGGTGCACGGGGCTACCGGCGCCCGGGCTGGATCAGGACACGCGCACGGGCATCAGGAGGTACCGGAAATCGGTCTCCTCTGCGGCCCGCACGGTGGCCGGCTTGGTGGCGTCCACCGTCTCGAGTAACACCTCGTCCCCGGACACGGCCTCGACCCCGTCGATGAGGTACGTCGGGTTGAAGGCGATCGTCAGGTCCTCGCCCTCGAAGTCGGCGTCCACCGTCTCGCTGGCGTCACCGACCTCCTGGGACACGACGGTGAGGTCCACTCCGCCGTGACGCATCGACAGTCGGACCGGAGTCGTGTTGTCGCGGACCAACAGGCGCACGCGGCGCAGGGCGTCGAGCAGCGAGTCCTTGCCCACGTGCAGCCGGTTGGGGTACTCGGCCGGAATCAGCTGGCGGTAGTCCGGATAGGTCCCGTCGAGCAGGCGCGTGCTGACTTTGACGTCGCCAGCCGTGAAGGTGACGTCATGGTCCCCGATCGACAGACCGACCGTGGCCTCGTCGGCCGCGTCGCCCTCGCCCCCACCGTCGGAGCTCTTGCCGGAACCGACGGCCGACAGGCGCTGCAGTTCGGCCAGGGCCCGTGCCGGCACCAGGATCTGCGACGTCCCGACGAAGGCGTCGCTACCCCCGATGTCCCGCAGGGCGAGTCGGTAGGAGTCGGTAGCCACCAATCGGACCCCCGTGCCTTCGGGGGCGATGAGCACGCCGGTCAGCAACGGGCGGGCGTCGTCTCCTGAGGCGGCACGGACCACCTGTCGCAATGCGCTGGCCAATCCGGACGCCGGCAGGAACGTGGCTGGGTCGGGGGGCTCAGGGAGGGACGGGAAGTCGGCCACCGGGAACGTCCGGAGACTGAAACGGGACCGGGCCGCCCCGATCTCGACCTTCTCGCCCTCTGATTCGATCGTCACCGCCCCGGGCTCCAGCGACCGCACGATGTCCGCCAGGAGCTTCGCCGGGGCGACGCAGACACCGTCGGTGATCCCGATGGCCTCAGCCGACACGTGGACCGTGAGGTCGAGGTCGGTACCGATCACCGACAGGTGGTTGCCCACGGACTCGATCCGCACACCGCTCAGGACCATCTGCGCGGATGAGCGCGTGCCGACAGCCCGTCCGGCCGTCGCCAACACCTCCACCAACGAGTCCCGCTCACATCGAAACTTCACGAAGAAGTCCTTTCTCGCATTGCTTCTCAGTTAGTTAATTAGAAATTTCTAGTGATGGTAATAGGGGGTGTGGATTGCGGACGGACCGCTGTTCTCCCAGTTCGGAGGGTATGCGGTTGTCCACTGTCCGTCCCCGGAATGTCCCAGTGCGTTGCCGTCCGATGTCCGTGGGGTGTCCTGTTATGGATAAGTTCACCGGAGTTCACAGAATTACCCCAGATCCGGCCATAGATTTCCACAGGTTGAGCACAAGCTCTGGAAACACCACAACCGTCACGACCCGCTCTTGATGCGGACGATCAGGTCGGTGACCTGGTTGTAGATCTGGTGGCGCTCCTTCATTAGGCCGCCGATCTTCTCGACGGCATGCATCACCGTCGAGTGGTCGCGGCCGCCGAACTCGCGGCCGATGGCCGGGTAGCTGAAGTCGGTCAGCTCCCGGAACACATACATGCTGACCTGCCGTGCTGTCACCAACGGGCGACGACGGTTGGGGCCGCACAGCTCCTCCACCGAGAACCCGAACGTCTCGGACGTGGCGTCGAGGATGACCTGAGGCGTGATGCGCCGGGGTTGGTCGGCCGAAACGATGTCCGATAGGACCTCCTCGGCCAGGGCCCGACTCATCGGCTGGTGGTTTAGGCTGGCGAAGGCGGTCACCCGGATGAGCGCCCCCTCGAGCTCTCGGATGTTCTCCTTGACGTGCGTGGCGATGAACTCGAGGACCTCGTCGGGCACGGCGACCTGTTCGTGCTCGGCTTTGGTCTGGAGGATGGCGAGCCGGGTCTCGAGCTCGGGCGGCTGGACCTCGGTGATGAGCCCTGACAGGAACCGGCTGCGCAGACGGTCCTCGAGGGTGGCGATCGACTTCGGCGGTCGGTCGGAGGTCAGAACGATCTGCTTGGACGCCCCGTAGAGGGAGTTGAAGGTGTGGAAGAACTCTTCCTGGAGGGACTCCTTGCGCTCCATAAACTGGACATCATCGATCAGCAGGACGTCGCACTCTCGGTAGCGGCGTTTGAAGGCGGTCGTCGAGCTGTGGCGGATGGCGTCCACGAACTCGTTCATGTAGGTCTCGGTGGTGACGTAGCGCACGTTGCGGCCGCTGAAATTCTCCAACACGTAGTTCCCGATGGCGTGGAGGAGGTGCGTCTTACCGAGCCCGGCGTCCCCGTAAATGAACAACGGGTTGTAGGAACGGGCCGGGGACTCGGCCACCGACTGGGCCGCGGCGTGCGCGAACCGGTTGGACGAGGCGATGACGAACGTCTCGAACGTGTAGCGCGGGTCGAGCACCGGGGAGGCTCCGATGCCGGGCCCCCCGGCGGCACGGGCGGCCACGGTGGGCACAGGACGGACGTCGTCGACGAGGTCGATGGCGGCCACGGCCCGATCGCGCTCTTCGTCAGGGGCCACCACCGCGAGCTGGACCACGAGATCACGTCCGAGCGTGCCGGTCACCGTGTCCTGGATGAGACCGAGGAATCGCGACTCGACCCGATCCCGGATCAACTTGTTGGGCACCCCGAGGACGATCTCGTGCTCCTTGATGGAGACGGGGGTGATGCCGGACAGGTAGGCCTGCCAGATCGCGTCCGAGACCTGCTCGCGAAGGGCGTCGGCGCACGATATCCACAAGTCTTCGGTGTCGTTCACTGGGGCCTCCGCCCTTTGACTGCGCAATTGGTCCACAAAGATATCCACAGCTGTGGACGAGCACCATCTGAAGGTGCCTCCTCGCCGGAGTGGCGGAGGGGCGCTGTCACTGCCTGTTCACTGAGATCTGGTCTACGCACGCTGGGGCAGGTCACCGGTCCCGACCGACGTACCCGGTAGCGTGTCTGGTTCGGAACGGTACACCGTGCCCGACCACGGCGCCTACGGGCACCGACTAGAGCGCAGGGTGGGTTTCGGCGTAGCATGTACGTCGAATGCCCAGTCCCCCGTGACCGGGCCCCTGCCGATCGGGACACCATGTCCGCGGTTCAGGGCGAGGAAGGATGTGGATGGATGAAGCGGACCTATCAACCCAACGTGCGCAAACGCGCCAAGACACACGGTTTCCGCAAGCGGATGTCGACCAAGGCTGGGCAGGCGGTCATCCGCTCGCGCCGGGCGAAGGGACGCAAGCGCCTGTCGGTGTGACCACTGGTCCCACCGGTCGGTCACGCCGGCCCGGTGTGGGCCCGGTGCGATCTCGCGAGACCTTCGCCGAGCTGAGGCGGAGCACGTCGAGAGGACGCAGCGGGCCGGTGTCGGTGTCGTTCGTAGGACGACCCGACTGGGACCGACCCCAGGTGGCCTACGCGGTCAACCGGAAGGTCGGGAACGCCGTGCAGCGCAACCTACTGCGTCGCCGGATGCGGGCGATCGTGTCCGAACGGGCCTCTGAGCTGGCGATCGGTGCTTACGTCGTGCGTAGCGGTTACGACGCTCCCGCACTCGAGTTCAACGAATTGAAGGTGGCCATGAGCCAAGCGCTGGAGAAGGCGACGAGCCGGACGCCGCCACAGGTGGACCGATGAACGCGGTCGACCTTAAGTCGCGCACGAATCCCCTGGTCGAAGGGGATGTGCGGCATGATCACTCTCACGATCACACGGCGGGCGCTCGTCCGGATCGCACCCCGGTGACCTCCCGTGTCCTGACCTCGCTCATCCACGGTTACCAGGCGGCGCGGGCCGGCCGCCCGACCGGCTGTCGCTATCTGCCCACTTGCTCGGAATATGCCGCCGAGGCCATCGACCGCCACGGGGCGGCCCGAGGCTCCCTCCTGGCCGTCAGGCGTATCGCCCGTTGCGGTCCCTGGGGCGGCCACGGCATCGACCCCGTCCCCGAACGGAGTACCTCATGAGCTCGCTCACCCACGCCATCGGCGGCATCTTCCAGCCGATCCTGAAGCTGATCGCCGGGATCATGGCCTTCTTCTACTCCATCATCCCGAGTTACCCGGTGGCTGTGGCACTGCTCACCATCGTCGTGATGGCGGCCCTCACGCCGCTGACGGTCAAGAGCACCAAGAACATGGCAGCCATGCAGGCGCTCGGACCGGAGATGAAGAAGCTGCAGCAGAAGTACAAGGGCCCGGAAAACCGGGTGCAGCTCAACGAAGAAATGATGAAGCTCTATAAAGAGCACAAAGTCAACCCGGCTTCCGGGTGCCTTCCAATGTTATTGCAGATGCCGTTCTTCTTCATGCTGTACAGCGTCATCCGGGGTATTACGACCACGGTCGGCAAGGGTGCCCAACTTCCGTACTCCTTCACGAGTACCGGAGCGGTGAACATCAACGGTCACAGCACGTGCCACGTCAGCGCATGTGCCGCTCCTCGCTACATTCCAAATACCTCGAAGATGTACGAGGACATCGTAATTTCCCACGGCAAGCTTCTGTCCGGGGGTATGAACTTCGCGGAGAAGCTCCTCACGCATCACGCGTCGCCGTGGGCGTATATCCCCTTTGCGCTCCTGGTCCTCGGCGCCGTCGGCTTGCAGTACCTGCAGATGTCGCGGCTCAATGCTCGGAACCCGCAGGCGGCGCAGGCAAATCCGCAGGCGGCCATGCTGCAGAAATACATGCCACTAATCTTCGGCTTCATTTACCTAAATGTGGCGGCAATTCTGAACGTCTATTTCATCGTTTCGAGCGCCATCCGGATCGGCACGCAAGAAGTCCTCTTTCGCCGGGGCATGGTGCCCGGGCCCAATGCACCGGCCCCGCGCTCCTCCGGTAAGCAGCGGACCCTGTCTGCGTCGAAGGACGATGGCATCGAGACCACCGAGCATCCGCTGCCCAAAGCCAAGGAGACGGGAGGCGGTGCCAAGAGCGGCGCAGCCAAGGGCTCCGGTGGGTCGGGGACCAACGGGTCCTCCCCGTCGGCCAACGGGAGCAAAGCAAATTCCGACAATGGGTCCGGATCCGAGAGCGCTGAGAAGAAGCAGCATCCCCGGTCCAAGGCCAAAAAAGAGAGAAAGGCGCGCTGACACGTGGAGTGGGTGGAAGCCAGCGGAAAGTCCCTCGCCGAGGCGAAGGAGACGGTGCTCGACATGCTCGGGGTCGCCGAGGACGATGCAGAGTTCGTGGTCCTGAGTGAGCCGAAAGCCGGCCTGTTCGGTCGGCTGCGGGGTGAGGCACGGGTCCAGGCCCGCGTCAGGCCCGTGACCCCTCCGCCTAAGCGGACCCGTCGCCCGCGGCCGGAACGTAAGCGCGAGGGCGGCGACCGGTCGCGGTCCAATGGGTCGGGTGCCAAGGGTGGCAAGGGCGGAGGACGCCAGGATGGCGGCGCCACCGAGGAGCCGACAGACGGGGCGCCTACCGATGACTCCGCAAGCGGTGGCTCCAGCGGGACAGGCGGTCCTAAGGGCCGCAGCCGCTCCCGGGGTGGGAGCTCATCCGGGGGCAATCAATCGAAGCAACAGGGCAAGCAAGCATCCGGACGAGCGTCCGGAGATCGTGAGGACAACATGGAAGAGTCATTGACGCTGGAACAGCAGGGTGAGGCGGCACAGCAGTTCCTGTCCGGGCTCGTCCAGGAGTTCGGACTCGATGCGACTGTCTCCTTTACGGAGCTGGACGAGGAGACCGTGCAGATCGCCGCCACCGGAGACGACCTCGGTCTGTTGGTCGGTCCTCGTGGGGCCACCCTCTCTGCCGTCCAGGACCTCACGCGCACCTACGTCCAGCGCCAATCCGAAAATCGTACCGACCGGATTCTGGTCGATGTCGGTGGTTACCGGGAGAAGCGGAATGCCGCCCTCCGTCGGTTCGCCGAGGGAATCGCCGAAGAGGTAAAGAGCTCGGGCGCCGAGAGGGCCCTCGAGCCGATGTCCCCCGCCGACCGCAAAGTGATCCACGACACGGTCAACGAGATCGAGGGTGTGGATACCCGCTCGGACGGGATCGAGCCGACCCGCTACGTGGTGATCGCTCCGGCCTGATTAGTCTCACCGGCAGTACGTCTGGCAGTCCGCTGTGGCACCGGGGATCCACCCGGTGCCACAGTCGCGTCTGGACCCCGTCGGGCCTCACGGTGGGAGCGTCCCATCGAACCCTGAACCTCGACCATGCGGTCCGCCACCGTGGCAGAGTGGGACTGTGACAGGTGAAGAAGTGACCCCCGACGGGATGGACTCGCTGCGAAAAATGGTAGATCCGGCGCTCGACGTCTTCTATCAACGGTCCTTCGAACTGGGCTTCCTCGGCAGCATGCCCATCAGCGATCAGATCGAGCACGCACTCGGATTCGTGGCGATACTCGAGTCGGAGTCAGTGGGTCCGCCAGCCAGCGTCATCGACCTGGGCACCGGGGGCGGGATTCCCGGGCTGGTTCTGGCCTCGTCCTGGCCAGGCACCCGGGTTGTGCTCATGGATGCCAACGAGCGTCGCACGACCTTTCTCCAGGAGGTGGTCGACAGCTGGGTCGGGGGTGCCCGCTGCGAAGTGGTCCGGGGGCGCGCCGAGGATCTCGGTCGGGATGGAACGCTGCGGGAGCAGTTCGATGCTGTCACCTCCCGATCCTTCGGTCCCCCTGCCGCTACCGCCGAGTGTGGCTCGTCGTTCCTGGCGGTCGGCGGTGCGATGGTGATCTCGGAGCCACCGGACACCGACCTCGAGGACCGTTGGCCGAGAGCAGGTCTGCAGCGCCTGGGACTGGCCCCAGTGGCGACTCTGCGGCCGGTCGGGCGATTCGGCTACCAGGTTCTGACGAAAGCCGAAGCGCTGGATGAGCAGTACCCGCGGCGGGTCGGCATCCCGGTTAAGCGTCCACTCTTTTGAACGACGGCTCCGGACGGACGGCTCCGGGGGAGGGAAGTGGCATCCCTCATGTTTCACGTGAAACATTGTCGAGGGTTTGGACCAGTGGCCTTCGCCGGGACCCTCGCGCTGGCAGTGATCGGGACGTGACGGTCCGACGACGTTCCCGTACTGGATGAAGGAGCTCGCTCTGGATCGGTGCCGCCAAGGCCGACGGGTTCGGAGATCGGATCAGGGAGGGGCCCACAACAACTCCGCCCAGAGACGCCGATCCGGGCTTTGACGGAGGCTCGGGCGTGTTGCCGGTAGTGGTGGCGGTAGGAACTTCGGAGAGCTCAGACGTGTCAGTTGAGCAAAGGTGAGGCTCGATAGACTGTATGGCCCTGGTTTGGGAGCCCGAGGGGTATGCCCCCGGATGTCCTGGCGGTCGCTCAACTGGCGCTGATGGCCAGCGTAGGGACACCGCGCGTAGGGGGCTGGTGTGGAGGAGCGGGTTCGGCAAGGACCATTGGAGCCGGCGGGCACCTTCGGAGTGGGCCGTCCAGGCGGAGAACGTGAGTGCGCCGAGAACGTAATGACATGCAGATCCGCCGGTCAGGGAAGCGTTTCTGGGGTATCGGTGTCCCACCCTCACCGCGGTGTGCCGCAGCAGGGCAGGTGGCGGCGAGTCACAGCCGTCTCGCGCGGGTGGTGGTGCCGATCAAGGTGATCCAACGGGATTCTTCGGTGGTGCATGACGGCCCCGAGCCATCGTCGACCACTGGACCTCCTTGGTGATGCCGTACCAGGAGACCGAAATGGAAGGCGGATTCGTGCGCCAAACCGCGATGGCTTGGCACCTGACGGCCCTGTCCCTTGTCCGGACCGAAGGATGTGAACCGGCCCGCGAATGGCACTGCCAACATCTCGGCCTGAGGTAGCGGCTCGATCCGAGCCGCTACGGGGCGGTCTCGGTGGTCCCGATCGCCCGGAAATCCGGGCTGTCGTGTTTCACGTGAAACATTTGGCGGTGATGCTTGACGTGAGGGTCAGGGCAGGGGAGTATGAGGCCTTGCACCCTGCCTACTCGAGGAGACGATAATGCGCGGCCGACGTCGTGGTCGGAACCGGCCATCCCCTCAGAGCCCCACCTCCGCCGCATCGGCACAGGAGGCATCACCTGGAGGCCAAGGGGCTGTCAAGTTGCTGGACTCCTCCGGTTCGGAGAAGAAAGTTCAGGATGACCCTTCGGTAACCGGGGGAGGTGCCGCTGAAGGCGAAGAGACATCGTCGGACTCCCCTACCGGTGAATCGACCGACTCCCCCACCGCTGCCACCGCCGACCCGCCAACCGACGGGTCCGACGCCGATACGGGTACGTCCCAGCCGTCAGCGAGGCCCGAACCTCCGGCACCGGAGGAGCCCGCGGTTGTGACTCCCGCTGTCAAGGCCTCCGCCACTCCTGCCTCTGGTAAGTCCTCTGGAGTGACCGAGAACGTGGCGGAGAAGGAGCCGAAGTCGACCCCCGTTCCGAAGTCCGTCAATCAGGACGCCCCGGCCGCCCCGGCCGCCCGGGAGCCACAGGCCGCGTCGGGTAACCCGCTCCCCCGAGTCCTCGCCGTGGCGAACCAGAAGGGCGGCGTCGGCAAGACCACGACGTCCGTCAACCTGGGTGCCGCCCTCGCCGAGCTCGGGTTCCGGGTCCTTGTCATCGACCTCGATCCTCAGGGCAATGCCACCACCGGACTGGGCATCGACGCTCGCAACTTCGAGCTCTCGATGTACGACGTTCTGATGCGCGACTCCTCGCTGGAGGACTGCGTCGAGCCGACCAGCATGAAGAACCTCTTCGTGGCCCCAGCCACCATCGCACTGGCCGGCGCCGAGATCGAGCTCGTACCGGCATTCAGTCGGGAGCTCAAGTTGAAGCGGGCCATCGAGACAGTCATCGACGACTTCGACTATGTCCTCATCGACTGTCCCCCGTCTCTCGGACTCATCACCGTGAATGCCCTGGCCGCCGCCGACGAGGTGCTGGTCCCGATCCAGTGCGAGTACTACGCACTCGAGGGTTTGAGCCAGCTCATGCGAAACGTGCACCTCGTGGCGTCCAACCTCAACCCACGCCTCGACATCTCGACCATCGTCCTGACCATGTACGACGCCCGGACCAAGTTGTCTGACCAGGTTGCCACTGAGGTCCGCGACCACTTCGGCAACAAGGTCTGCCGGATCGTGATCCCCCGGACGGTACGGCTTTCCGAGGCACCGTCGTTCGGTCAACCGATCACAGCGTTCGACCCCGCGTCCCGCGGGGCGATTGCCTACAGGGAACTAGCCAAGGAGGTCAGCGGTGGCACGTCGTAGCGGGCTGGGGAAAGGCCTGAGCGCCCTCATCCCCACCGAGGTCACGGGCGATCGCACGTCTGCGCTCCGTGAGGTCCCGATCGCCAATATCAAGCCGAACCCCCGTCAGCCCCGGGTGAATTTCGACGAGGAGACGATGTCGTCGCTCGCCGCCTCCATCAAGGAGCTCGGGGTACTCCAGCCGGTGCTGGTGCGTCGGATCGGCGGAGAGTCCTCCGACGAGTTCGAGCTCATTGCTGGCGAGCGCCGCTGGCGTGCCTCGCGTCGCGCCGGTCTCCACACCATCCCGGTCCTCATCCAGACGTCCGATGACACCCACAGTCTCGAGCAGGCACTGGTGGAGAACCTCCACCGGCAGGACCTCAACGTGCTGGAGGAGGCGGCCGCCTACCAACAGTTGATCGAGGAGTTCGGGTTCACGCACGACCAGGTGGCGACCCGGGTGGGGAAGAGTCGGACTGCGGTCACTAACATCCTGCGGCTTCTGCAGCTGCCGTCCGGGGTGCAGCGTCTCCTCGCCGAGGGCCAGATCAGCCCCGGCCACGCCCGGGCACTGCTCGGCACACCCGACCGCGGCTACCAGGAGGTGCTTGCCCGACAGGTGGTGTCCGACAGTATGTCCGTGCGGACCATCGAGGACCTGGTCCGTGCCCACAACGACGAGGCCAACGGCGTTGTGCGCGACCTGGTGGGCGTGGACGGCGGGGGAGCGTCGGGCGGGACCAACGGCACCGGTCACGTCGGACCTGCCCTGGTCCCATCGGTCCGCGGCGTCGAGGGTCAGACCGGTGGGACGTCCGGGTCGCGTCAGCTACCGCCTCCAGGAATCCTCGAACTTGAGGAACTGCTGTCGAGCCACCTCAACACCCGGGTGAAGGTAGACATGTCGTCCAAGCGGGGCAAGGTGGTGGTGGAGTTCGCCACCCTCGAGGACCTCGAGCGGATCTACAAGCTGATGGTCGGTGGTGTGGAGACATCCACTGAATAGTGAGGCTCACGCTACGTGAGGTTAACTGACATAATCACCATAAGTCCAGGACAACTGACTACTATACGTGATAGTTCACATCCCTGAACCCAAAGTAGAGCTTCGTCCACAACCTGTGCATGAGGTTGTGGATTACCCCTGGGGACCCGAGGTCAAGTAGAGGTCGACTGCGGAACGGACCCCTGGGAAGACCTCACTCCCAGGCGGTGTCCACCCACTCGGCCAGTGAGTCGAGCAAGGCACGTGCGATGACCGCCGAACGCTCGACCATCACGCTGGCCGGATTGACCTCACAGATCACCGCTGGCATGCGGGTCTCCCGCAGGAGGGCGAGCGACATCCCGCGGCTCCCGAGGTCGGGGACGGCCAGCGTCGTGGCCAGCGCCACGTGGATGAGCTCGGCCAGGCGCCTCCCGCCAGGGGACGAGTAGCGGTAGCCGGAGTAGTAGGACGCCGAGCAGCCCGGCGCCGAGCCCAGCCGGATGCCGACGAACACTTCGGCTCGGGCGGCGTTGGCCTCGGACGCCTGGATGGACCCCTCGGGGTGGTGGTGGGTGGTCACCAGCGCGCCCTGGCTGGCCAGCAGCCGGCGCACCGCTCCCACGGTCGACCCCAGCCCGCCCTCCTCACCGAGGGACACGCGGCGCCCGTCCAGGGTGCGGGGCGCCTGACGGAGCTGTTCCCGGTCACGCACGGCCGAGACCAGCTCGGAACCGCCGTGGCGCGACCCGAACCGCAGCAACTCCGACACCGTGGCCCCCCCGGCGATCCCGTCGACGGGCAGGCCGGCGTTGCGCTGGAACTCGCCGAGGGCTGTGCTCGTCAGGTCACCGAAGATGCCGTCGACCCGGCCGGTGTCGAAGCCCAGCGCGCTGAGACGTTGCTGGAGCTCGGCGACGTCGTCGCCCCGCAGCATGGGGGAGCGCCGGTAGAGGAAGCGGTCGCCCAGGTGCCGCCCGGCTTCCACCAGGGCCGACCAGGTCTGGCGCCCGCAGACGCCGTCGACCCGCAACCCCCGGCGGTACTGGAATCCTTCGACGGCGGCCCGGGTACCTTCGCGATAGGTGCCCTCGGGATCGACGCCGGGGGAGAACCCCAGTTCGCCGAGGCGACGCTGCACGTCGGTAACGGCTTGGCCCGTGTCGCCCAGCCCGAGGTGGATCTCGCGGTCGGGACTCAACGGCGCGGACCGGCCCACATCGGGACCGTCGACCGCCAGGGCGGCCTCACCGCGGCCGCCGCGGCGCTCAAAGGTGCGCCGAGAGCTCCTGGAGCAGCTGGCCCTTGCCCTTGGCACCCACGATGCGCATCGCCGGCTCGCCGTCCTTGAACAGGATCAGCGTGGGGATGCTCATGACGTCGAACCGACGGGTGACGTCGAGGTTGTCGTCGATGTTGAGCTTGACCACCTCGAGCTTGCCCGCCTGCTCCTCGGCGATCTCCTCGAGTACCGGGGCGATCATCTTGCACGGGCCACACCACTCCGCCCAGAAGTCCACCAGCACGGGAACTTCCGAGGCCTTGACATGCTCGTCAAAACTAGCGTCGCTCAGGTTGGTGATCTTCTCGCTCATGGTCCTCGCTCCTCTTGGGCCTGCTCGAGGCTATACCGATGTGTCTGTGCCGACACGCTAGGTCAACCCTGCCGGTGTCGGTCTGATTCCCGGGGGCGCCGGCGGGTGACGTGGCGTCAGCGGCCCGAGGCGGCCTGGTCCTCAATCCAACGTTCGGCGTCGAGGGCGGCCATGCAGCCCGACCCGGCGGCCGTGACAGCCTGGCGGTAGCGGTGGTCCTGGACGTCGCCGCAGGCGAACACCCCTTCCACGTTGGTGTAGGTGGTGTTGCCCTGGGTCTTCAGGTAGCCGCTGTCCTCCATGTCGAGCTGACCCTTGAAGATGTCGGTGTTGGGCTGGTGGCCGATGGCCACGAACAGTCCGGTCACCGGGAGCAGCGAATCCTCGCCCGACTCGTTGTTGCGGACCCGGACGGACTCCACCTTGGTGTCGCCCAGCACATCGATGACCGAGGTGTGCCACAGAAACTCGACCTTCGGGTGGTCGAGGGCCCGCTGCTGCATGACCTTGGAGGCCCGCAGTTCGCCCCGGCGGTGGATGAGGGTGACCTTGTCGGCGAACCGGGTCAGGAACAGGGCCTCTTCGAGGGCCGAGTCGCCACCACCGACGACGGCGATCTCGTGGCCGCGGAAGAAGAAGCCGTCGCAGGTTGCGCAGGTGGACACGCCGTAGCCGAGCAGGCGTCCCTCGTTGGGCAGCTGGAGCATCAAGGATTTTGCCCCGGTGGCCACGATCAGCGCGTCTGCGGTATACGTGGCCTCGGCGGCGTCGGTGTCGCCGACCCACAGGCCGAAGGGCCGGCTGGACAGGTCGACCCGCGAGACCTTGGAGGTCACGTAGTCCGTGCCGAACCGGGCGGCCTGCTCCCGGAAGCTCGTCATCAGCTCAAGTCCCATGACACCGTCGACGAAGCCGGGATAGTTCTCGACCTCGGTGGTCAGCATCAGTTGGCCGCCGGGCTGATCGCTCGTGGACGACGGCTCGCCTTCGATGACCAGGGGGGACAGCTGGGCGCGGGCCGCGTAGATGGCGGCGGTGAGCCCGGCCGGCCCGGATCCGATGATGACGATCTGACGAGCTTCGGTCACGATGCGCTGGAGGCGGCGACGGCCGACCGGTCGATCCGCTGCGACCAGGCGACAAAGCCCACGACCACGAAGAGGGTCCCGACGATCAGATCGGACACCCAGACCCGGTTGCCTGGGATGTACACGGTCAGGACCCGGATCAGGGTGATCGACAACAGGGTCACGGTGACGACGGCCACCGTGAAGACGATGATGCCGAAAACGATGGCCCGGGTGGCCAGTGTGAGGGGCCGTACCGCCTTGTTCTGGATGAAGTCGACGACGGTGTCGACCGCGTCGGCACCCCGGCCGGGCAGGTCGTCGAGGGCGGACAGTCCGGGCAGTGACGACGAGTGGTGCTCAGGCTTCGGATCCATGGCCCGAGAATACCCTGGACGGCACACGTCGCCCCCGGACAGTGGTGGCCGCCCGGGTCGACGGCGCGTCCGACCTACCGGATCATTCCAACCGTACGAGGCAGACGCCGATGGTGCCCGGGCCGGTGTGGGTGCCGACGACCGGGCCCAGCTGGCTGACCATCAGGGGGTGCTCGCTCTTCAGGTCGTCGAGCAGTGCGAGGAAGACATCGATATCGGTGGCGGCCCCGTGGGCGATGCCTACCCGGCTCAATGGCGGCGAGCTCAGGATCTTGTCGGCCAGGTACTGGAGTGACCGGCCGCGGGTGCGCTGCTTGGACTCCTCGGCCACCTCGCCGTCGACCAGGGTCACCACCGGCTTGATGGAGAGAAGTGAGCCGATCATGGCCCGGGCCCCACCGATGCGGCCGCCCTTTTCGAGGTGTTCGAGATTCTCCACCGCCCCGTACACCGACGTGCGGGGGATCAACTCGTAGGCCCGTGCCTCCAGGGTGTCGAGGTCGGCCCCGTCAGCGGCGATGTCGGCGATGTCGATCGCTATCAGTCCGAGGCTCAAGGTCATCGTGCGGGTGTCGACGGCCCGGACCTCGATCCGGTCGGCGACAGCCTTGGCAGCCGCAGCAGCAGCCTGGTAGGTGGCGGACACACCGGCGGACAGGCTGAGGCTGAGCACGCCGTCGTAGCCTTCCTCGGCCGCGGCCAGGAACGCCTCCTGGAAGGCGCCGGGCGACGGCGCCGCGGTCTCGGGCAGCACGGGGCTGGCTTTGCAACGGGCCCAGAACTCCTCAGTGGTGAGGTCCTTGCCGTCGACGAACTCCTCGGCGCCGAAGCGGATGGAGAGCGGGACGACGGTGATGCCGTGCTCAGCGGCCACATCGGCCGACAGGTCACATGCGCTATCGGCTACCACCCGGATCCGGGCCATCGGGTTCCTCCTCGTCCTCCGGGGGCACCACGGCTCCCGCGTCTTCCATCGGCGGTCCGCCGACGGTCCGGCCACCCCCGGGTCCGCTCCGTCGAGAGCCCTCACGTCCTTCCGGCACGGGGCGTAGATGACGCGCCCCGACCGTGTCGGACTGCTCGTCGATTCTGCCACGGAACGGGATCGGCGGAAGATCGTCGGATGGCTGGCCCGGCGGGTCGGACGACGGCCCGTCGACCGGGTCGGCCGGCCTGGCATCGGGGGTGATGAGCCGGATGGACGAGTGGGCGGCCCGTTGCCGGGGCCCGTCCGGTCCCGCCCCGGCCGGCACCGGACCGTCCATCGAGGGAGCTGAGGGTGGCTCGATGGGCTCGGGTCGCTCGGCCGCCCGGGCCGCCCGTTCGTCGCCTGCCCGGCGTGCCTCTCGGGCGGCCAGTACCACGGTGGTGCCGACGAAGGCCAGTGCCCCGATCACCACGGCCACCACCACTCGGCCGAGCAGGGCGAGCCCGGCGTTGGCGGCGGACACGTTGAGCGCCAGCACGGTGGCGACGGCCATGACCGCGGTGGCGACGAGGACACGGGTGACCGGGGTGGTCAGCTCGTGGCCGCCGAGCCCGTCGTCCTTTCCCGCCACCACCGACAGGGCGATGACGGCCGCCACGGTATAGGCCACCGAGACCGACAGGGCCAGGCCCCGCACACCGAGCGGCCCCACCAGGGCGACTCCCAGCACGATGTTGATCGCGTTCGCCGCCAGGTAGATACGGAACGCGGTGCGGGTGTCCTGCATGGCCTGCAGGACCCGGACCATGTAGAGGAAGGTGCAGAATCCGGGCAGGCCGAGGGCGAACATGGCGAGCGCCGAGGCGGTCGCGTCCGCCTGGGCCGATGTCTCGCCCCCGTGCCCTAGGACGAGGTCGATCAGCGGGTGGGCCAGGATGATCATGCCCACCGCCGAGGGGATGATGATGACGAGGATGCTCCGGAGCCCGAAGGTCATCCGTCGGCGGAAGGCGGCAATGTCCCCTTCGGCCCACCGGGCCGACAACGACGGGGTCACCGCGCTCATGACCGAGACGGCGATGATGCCGTAGGGGAGTTGGAAGAACGTGTAGGCGTAGGTGTAGGCCGACACCGCGCCCGGCACCTGGGCCCCGTCGGCCAGTGCCAGGACGACCACCAGGGCAACTTGGTTGGACAGCACGATGCCGAAGGTCCAGCCGGCCAGCCTGGCGATGCGGCGCATCGCCTCGTGGCCTGGCTGCCAACGGAAGCGGAGGTGCAGGTCGGACCGGAGCAACGACGGGACGAGTAGCGCGGCCTGGACGACCACGCCGAGCGTCGTCCCGATCCCGAGCAGCACCAACGCCCCGTGGTGGTGCTGGATGGTGGCCAGGTTCGGATTGGGCACCAGGGCCCGGAACCAGACCAACATGGCGATGACCACCAGGTTGTTGGCGATCGGAACGAACATCGGTGCGGCAAACTTGCCCTGGGTGTTGAGCAACGCCGTGAACAGGGCAATGAGGCCGTAGCAGGCCAGCTGAGGGACGAACCAGCGCAGTAGGAAGATCGCCACCTGTTGCTGCTGGTGCACGTCGGCGTGGTGGTTGGTCACCGTGTAGAGGTCGATGATCGACGGGGTGAGGACGAAGAAGGCCACCGTGGCCAAGACCAAGATGGTCACGGTGACGGTGACCACTGCCGAGATGGCCTCCCATGCCTCCTTGCCCACCTTGGTGGTCAGCTCAGCCACGAAGACCGGCACGAAGGTTGCGGCCAATACCCCGCCGATGACGATGTCGGTGATGATGTTGGGCGTGGTGTTGGCCAGGTTGTATGCGTCGGCGAACCCGCCGCCGCTGAGTGCCGCGGCCATGGCCACCACCCGGGCCAGCCCGGTGAGGCGGGACAGCGTGGTGCCGACGGCCATGCCCGCCGTGGCCCCGGCCAGCGCAGTGGTGGCGCCGCGCGGCGGGGTGGGCTCCCGCGGCCCACCCTCGATGGTGGCGGCACCCTCCTCGATCGAGGTGTCCTCGTCGCTCATGGCGCGGCCGGGCTGGTATCGGGTGGTCCGACCCCGACCGGGTCGGGGCCGTCGGACGGCGGCCGGTCGCCCTCCGCCTCGTCCGCCTCGTCGACCCCTCGCGGGGCACGACGCCGGCGCGAGGTGCGGAACCACCACACGGCCAGTACCACCACCGCCCCGACGGTCAGAGCCACCCCGACCACCGACGACGACGTGGACCGGACCGACAGCTCGCCGGTGGCCAGGCGGACCGGACCGACCGGCGCATGGAGGGTGACGTCGAGCCGGAAGTCGCCCGACGTCCGGGTCTGTACCCGCACGTACTTGACGTTCGAGTACCGGGGGACGAGGTTGACCTGCTCGGACCACAGGGTCTGCCCGTTGGGGAAGAGGAGCTTGTCGCTACTCAGGGTCAGGGTGGCCGTCACCGGGTAGGGAGCGGTGGAGACGATGGTTATCGGGACCCTGCCGCTGCGGGCGGTCAGGGTGACGGACTTGTCGCCACCCACGGTGAGCTGGCCGAACTGGGCACTGATGGCGTCGCCGGCGTTGGCCAGGACCGCCGACTGCTGGCTGGGTCGGAGCGCTACGGCCTCACCGGCCAGGACGAGGTCACCGAGCTGCAGTCCGAGTGTGTGGGCCCCCACTGCGGACACCGCGAACCCGTTGACCTGCACCCGCTGTGCCTGGATCGCGGCCACCGGGAGGCCGTCGCTGCCCCCACTCGAGGTGAGCCGGCATCCCGACCGGCAGGTGGCGGGTGTGGGGAAGAGGGCGAAGAGCTGGGCGGTGGTGACGGCCTTGACCAGCGGGTTGCCGTCGAGCGAACCCAGCAGCGCGTCGACAAACGCCGGATCATCGTTCCACCCCGTGGGGGCGACGGCCATGACGGCCCGGGGGGTGAGTCCGTTCGGGAGTTCGTAGTAGAGCTGGGCCAGCTCGGCCACGAGCTGGTGGGCGGCCAACGCCGGGTTGCCGGGGTCGGCGGAGAACCGGGCCGTCAGGTCGTCGTCGGAGGCCATGACCGAGACTGTGGTTCCTCGGGCGACGGTCAGGGTGAACGGGGAGGTGGTCGAGCCGTTCGTCGGGGTGGCGGACAGCTGCGACGCGGGGAGTACGACCTGGTCGAACCCGTCGGCGGCCAGGCTCCCGACGGCGGCAGGATCGAGACCGCCACCTGTGATCCACGCGCCCAGATCGGGAGGCTGTCCGGCGGCCTGCTGCGGTGGGGCCCGCCCCGTGGCGGTGTCCACCACCTGGACACCCCGGGCCACCTGGAGCGCGAGTTCGGCCGACAGGCCGGTGTCGACCAGAGCGTTGGCGTCCACCGGGGTGAAGGGCGCGGCGGTCAGCTCGTCCACTCCGGGGGCGGCAGCCAGATCGCCGAGTTGGTTGATCGTCGACCGGTGGGCCGGTGTGTCGAGCAGGCCGACCGTCTGGCCGCTCACCTGCAGGGTGACCGGGACCGACGGGTGCTGGACGGCCACGGTGGTGACGGTGGCCGTCAGTGCGTCGACGGTGCCGACGGTCGGGGTGGCCAGTGCGGCCGACGGCCGGGTGAGGAGTTCGGTCGTTGTCGGCAAGCGCGACGCGCCCTGGGTGATCTGCAGCGGAAGGACCACCGCCACCCGCAACCGCTGGGTGGTGGCCGGGGCCTGGCTGTAGATCAGGTGGGTGGTGAACGAGCCGAGTACGGGGCCGCCCGACGTGTCGACCAGCTGGACGCGGACGGGGAACACCCCGGCCGGGAACGACCGGCACTGCCCGGTGACGGGCAGGAGGTGGATGGTGAAGGCGGGCGCGGGGGTGGCCGCCGACGACGCGCTGCCCACCACCACGGGCATCGAGAGGTCCACGCCCCCGGTTGGGAGGGCCCGCAGCGAGTCGACGGGAAGTGCCGAGGTGGTGGACGACACCGGGGTTCCGAGCGAGCCCGTCCCCAAGGACTGGTCGAAGCCGGAGATGCTCGACAGGCACGGATAGACGGCCACCGTGATCCCGAGCTGGGCCGTGGGCACCGTGGCGCTGGAGGTGCGCAGATGGAGGTCGAAGGCCTGACCCTCGACCACCCACCCGGTCTGGGACTGGAGCGCCAAGGGTGGGGCGGCGCCCTCCGACGAGACCGCCCGGGCGCCGGAGTGCGGGGTAGCGGCATCGGCGCCAGTGGCTCCGGCGACGGCTAGGACGGCGACGACAAGTGCGGCGGTTAGCCGGATCGGACTCCTGAGAGGTCCTCGGGCACGACGCTGGGAGGCATGTGGCACGGCGGCATGCCCGTACGGTACCCCGGGGTGTGGGGTGGAGCCTCCCCTGTCCGGGCCGGTGCCGCCGGGGTCACCGCCCGGGGGGCAGGTTCTGGCTCGTTGCCGGTCCACGTCGAACCGCAGCCTATGTCAGTCGCACTACCCTCGGCTGCGTGTTCCCCGAGCGACTCCGGCCCCTGGTCGACGCCACCGCCGACCTGTCTGACCGCTTCCAGTCGGCCGGCCACACCCTCTATCTGGTGGGTGGCTCGGTGCGTGACGCCATCGTGGCCGGGGCCGACGCGCCGCCGGCCGACATCGCCCATGACCTGGACTTCACCACCAACGCCCGCCCCGACGACATCGAAGCCGCACTGCGCGGCTGGGCCGACGCCATCTGGACCCAGGGCAAGCGGTTCGGGACCATCGCCTGCCTGCGGGGAGATCAGAAGTACGAGATCACCACCCACCGGGCCGAGGCCTACCACCCGGACTCCCGCAAGCCCGACGTGGCCTTCGGCGACAGCATCGAAGACGACCTGGCCCGGCGTGACTTCACGATCAACGCCATGGCGTTGCGCCTACCCGAGCTCGAGTTGATCGACCCGTTCGGGGGCCTCGTCGACCTGGCGGAGCGGCGTCTCCGGACCCCCCTCGACCCCGAGGTCTCGTTTGCGGACGACCCGTTGCGCATGCTGCGTGCGGCCCGCTTCATGGCCAAACTCGACCTCGAGCCCACCGAGGAACTGGTGGCAGCTGTCCGGGACGGCCACGGGCGGCTCTCGATCGTGTCGGCCGAGCGCATCCGCGACGAGCTCGACAAGATCATGGTCGTCCCGGTCCCCTCCACCGCCCTGTGGTTCGTGGTCCGCACCGGCCTGGCCGACGAGTTCCTGCCCGAGCTGCCCGGCCTGGCGCTGGAGCAGGACCCGATCCACCGCCACAAGGACGTGTTGGCCCACACCCTGGCCGTGGTGGACAAAACGTCACCCGACCGGCTCCTGCGGTTGGCCGCCCTTTTCCATGACGTGGGCAAGCCGCGCACCCGCGCCTTTCTCGACGGAGGGGTGACCTTCCACCATCACGAGGTGGTGGGGGCCCGGATGACCCGCAAGCGGATGCTCGCCCTGCGGTACCCGAACGACGAGGTGGACCTGGTGACCGAGCTGGTCAATCTCCACCTGCGCTTCCACACCTACCGCCTCGGGTGGACCGACAGGGCCGTCCGCCGCTACGTACGCGACGCCGGGCCGCTGCTTGACCGGCTCAACGAGCTCACCCGATGCGACTGCACCACCCGCAATGCGGCCAAGGCCCGGGCTCTCGACCGGCGCATGGACGAGCTCGAGGCCCGCATCGCCACCTTGCGGGAGCAGGAGGAGCTGGATGCCATCCGCCCCGACCTGGACGGCGCCCAGGTGATGGCGCGCCTCGGGATCCCACCGGGCCGCGAAGTCGGTCAGGCGCTGGCCTATCTGCTCGAGCTCCGACTGGACGAAGGCCCCCTCGCTGAGGAGGAGGCCTTCCGTCGTCTCGACACGTGGTGGGCCGACCAGATCCGGTCGGCCTGACGATCAGGCCTCGGGCCAGATCGGACCAGGGTCGCCCGCCGCGAACGACTCGACCATCTCGTGGGCGACGTCGTCGTGATACTGCACGGGCGGCGACTTCATGAAGTAGGCCGAAGGGCCCACCAGCGGTCCGCCGATGCCCCGGTCGAGGGCCAGCTTGGCGCACCGCACCGCGTCGATGATGACACCGGCCGAGTTGGGGGAGTCCCACACCTCGAGCTTGAGCTCCAGATTGAGCGGCACATCGCCGAAGTTACGGCCCTCCATGCGGATATAGGCCCACTTACGATCATGGAGCCACGGCACGTGGTCCGACGGGCCGATGTGGACGTCGTCGGCGTCGAGGTCGCCGTTCTCGATCTGGCTGGTGACCGCCTGGGTCTTCGACACCTTCTTGGACTCGAGTCGGTCCCGCTCCAGCATGTTCTTGAAGTCCATGTTGCCGCCGACGTTGAGCTGATAGGTGTGATCGATTGCCAGACCGCGGTCCTCGAACAGGCGGGTCAGGATCCGGTGGACGATTGTCGAGCCCACCTGGCTCTTGATGTCGTCGCCCACGATCGGCAGGCCGGCGTCGTGGAACTTCTGGGCCCACACCGGGTCCGAGGCGATGAACACCGGGATGGCGTTGACGAAACCGACCCCGGCCTGCAGGCAGGCGTCGGCGTAGAACCGTTGGGCCTGCTCGCTCCCGACCGGCAGATAGCTGACCATGACCTCAGCGCCCGACTCCCGTAATGCGGCCACGACGTCGACCGGCTCTGACGGGGACTCCTCGACCGTCTCCCGGTAGTACTTGCCGAACCCGTCGAGGGTCGGGCCGCGCTGCACGGTCACCCCGAGGTCGCCGACGGAAGCGAACCGGATGGTGTTGTTCTGCCCGGCGAAGATGGCCTTGCCGAGGTCGGTGCCGACCTTGGTGGCGTCGACGTCGAACGCAGCCACGAAGTCGAGGTCGCTCACGTGGTAGCCGCCGAGTACCACGTGCATCAGCCCGGGAACGGTGTCACCGGCTTCGGCATTGCGGTAGTACTCCACGCCCTGAATCAGCGAACTGGCGCAGTTGCCCACGCCGGCGATCGCCACTCGGATCTTGCTCATCGTGTGAATCCCTTCATCTGTGTGTTCGCGCCCCTGGGGGTCGCATTGGCAGGAGCACCCTGGAGGGTGCTGGCTCTCATGACGAACCCGAAGGGGACGTCGAGGTCATGGCGCCCCCGGAAAGGGGATCACCAAGATCGGTGCTGTCAGAGGTGCGGGTGACTTCGGTCCGGGCCGTCGCCTGCTTCTGACGCTCGGCCTCGATCAGGCGGTCGAGCCATTCGATGTCGTGCTCGGTCGACTCGGTGCTGTGCTCGACCAGCGAGCGGGTGTAGACGTCGAGGCGTTCGCCCGAGGCCCGCACCCGGTCGGTCGCGAGCCGTCGAGTCAGCTGAGCGCGCCGGCGCTCCAACAGGGCGAGCCGGGCCGAAGGGGCGAGGTAGCGGGCGAAGGCCAGGCGGAGACCGAAGCTGCGGGCGTCGTCGGCGCCCGCGGGCTCCTCGCCCTCGAGCAGCTGCTCGAACAGCGTCCGGCCCTGGTCGGTGATCCGGTAGACCTTGCGCGACCGCTTGGTCCCGAGGGTGGTACCGGACCGCCTGGCCCGCAGCCCGGCCCGCTCGCCGCTCAACGAACCGGTGGCCGGGATGGACATCGTTGCGGACCCACCCGACTCGGTGACAGTCACCGCCCCGGACCGTTCGAGGCGGGACAGCGCGGGATAGAGGGAGCCGAAGGAGATATTGGCGAACAGGCCCAGCTCGTCACGGAGCCGACGGCGGATCTCGTAGCCGTGCATCTCCTGCTCGAACAGCAGGCCCAGGATGGCTAGGTCGAGCACGTCAGACCATCCGGTCGACGTCGAGGGGGAAGTTCACCAACTGCATGCCAACAACGATACATCATATCGATGTATCGGATTGATACATCGAAACTGCATGTCGGCAGTGGAGGGCCACCGACCGCCGCCGGGATGGCGGAGGCACCCCTATGACAGGGGTTCTGACCCGACAGGGGTCCGGTGCCCCGGGGGGACCCAGGCGGTACCCTGGCCCGGTGAGCTTCCGACCCGGAGCGCTCGATGGCATCCAGACCTCCCCCACTGGCGGACAGGTCGAGTACCTACTTGCCCGGAACTCGGTCATCCGTGAGTTTCGCAAGGGGCGGCTCTCCCGCCTCGACGTGTGCGACGCCCATCCTGAACTTGTCCGCGCCGCCACCAACCTCGGTCGACCGATGGGCGAGCAGTGCCCCATCTGCGAGGAGTACGAGCTGGTCGATGTGACCTTCGTGTTCGGATCGAAGCTGCCGGCCGGTGGAAGGTGCGTAGCCACCCAGGCCGAGCTTGCCCGGTACTGGCGCCGCAAGGAGCCGGTGGTCTGTTACGTCGTCGAAGTGTGCTGTGGCTGCCGCTGGAATCATCTGGCCCGCATGTACCCGGCCGGTGCCGGCGTCGACGCGGTGGCCCGCAAACCGTTGCGTAGCCGCACCAAGGCCTGATCCCACACCGGACGACACTGTCCCCAGAGGGCGGGCCGCAGTACGATGGTGGTGCAGTCATCCGTACTCCGCGGGCCCGTCCCGCCGATGCCGCCGGCAGCCCCCGGGCGCTGGACGGTAGAAGAGGAGGAAGCACATGCCTGATCCACGGTCCGCGCCCGTGACCGTCCCCACGGTCCGCGCCTGCAAGGTCCGCGACGGCCATCGGCCACTGGTGATGGTCACCGCCTACGATGCCCCCGGCGCCCATATCGTCGACGCCGCCGGTGTCGACATGATCCTGGTCGGGGACTCGGTCGCCAATGTCGTGTTGGGCTACGAGGACACCCTCCAGGTGACCATCGCCGACATGGCCCACCACATAGCTGCCGTGGCCCGGGCGAAGCCCGGCGCGCTCATCGTGGGCGACATGCCCTGGATGAGCTACCACGTCGACGTGGCCGACACGGTCCGCAACGGCGCGACGCTGATCCGGGCCGGGGCCCAGTGCGTCAAGCTCGAGGGCGGTGCCGTGCGCGCCCCCATGGTCGAGGCGTTGGTGAACGCCGAGATCCCGGTCATGGGCCACATCGGCCTCACCCCCCAGTCGGTCAACGCCTTCGGTGGCTTCCGGGTCCAGGCCCGGGACGACGAGGCAGCTGCCGACCTCATCGCCGGCGCCCGGACACTGGTGGGGGCCGGGGCATTCGCCGTGGTCGTCGAAGGCGTTCCCGAAAAGGTCGGCCATGCCGTGACCGAGGCGCTCGACGTGCCCACGATCGGAATCGGGGCCGGCGCCGGCTGCGACGGCCAGGTGCTCGTGCTCCACGACCTGCTCGGGGTGACCGAGCGCACGGCCAAGTTTGTCCGGCGCTACGCGTCGCTGGCCGACGATGCCACAGCGGCGGTCGCCGCCTTCGCCGACGATGTCCGGTCGGGGGCCTTTCCGGCTGACGCGGAGGTCTACCACTGACCGTCGGCTAGAGTGCACTGGCTGTTCCGGCCACCACGCTCTGCCACAGGTGGTCGATGTCATAGTCCGACCTGCCCCACGCCGTGGGGCTCGGGTGCCGAGCACCCGATCCAGAGGGAGGTGAGCCGTAGATGCGGCCTTACGAAACCATGGTCATTTTTGACACCGCCGCCGACGAGGCTGCGGTCAACGGGGTCCTCGACCGGGCCGTCACCGCGCTGAAGGCCAAGGGGGGCAACCCGGGCCGGGTCGAGCGCTGGGGTCGGCGAACGTTCGCCTACGAGCTCCAGCACAAGCGCGAGGGCTACTACGTCGTCATCGAGCTGAACGCCGAGCCGCAGGCCGTCGCCGACATGGAGCGGGTGTTCGTGTTGGCCGATGAAGTCCTCCGCCACAAGGTCATCCGGCTGCCCGACAAGGTCGCCGGCCGACGTGCCGCCGCCGCTACCGCGGCCGCCAATGGGGAGGGCTGACCATGGCCGGCAACGCAGTCACCCTGGTCGGGAACATCACCCGTGACCCCGAACTCCGCTTCACCAACACCGGTCAGGCGACGGCCAGCTTCGGGCTGGCCGTCAACCGCCGGTGGCAGAACCGCCAGACCCAGGAGTGGGAGGAGGCCACCTCGTTCTTCGACGTGGTGTGCTGGCGGGAGATGGCCGAGAACGCCGCCGAGTCGCTGAGCCGTGGCTCGCGGGTCATCGTGACCGGCCGGCTGGAGCAGCGCAGCTGGGAGACCCCGGACGGCGACAAGCGCTCGAAGGTGGAAGTCGTGGCCGACGAGATCGGGCCGAGCATCCGCTGGGCGACCGCCCAGGTCACCAAGAACGAGCGCCGCGGTCCGAACGAGGGGTCGTCGTCAGGCGGCGGGGGCGGCGGCGGACGTGGCGGGCAGTCGAGTGGGGGCGGCGCACCTGCCGACTCCGGGTACGGATACAGCGAGGAGCCTTTCTAGTCATGGCCAGGAACAACGATCGTGGAGGCAGCACCGCGCGGCGGGCGCCCAAGGACAACGGACGGCGCGTCAAGAAGAAGCCCTGCGCCCTGTGCAAGGACCGCGTGGAGTGGGTCGACTACAAGGACGTCGCCATGCTCCGCAAGTACATGAGCGACCGGGGCAAGATCCGGGCCCGTCGGGTCTCGGGCAACTGCACCCAGCACCAGCGTGACGTCGCCATCGCCATCAAGACGGCTCGTGAGCTCGTGCTGCTCCCGTACACCCAGCGGACCACCACCGAACGTCCCGGCGGGCGTGGCGGCCGGGGTGGTCGCGACGGCGGCTTCGCTGGCGGCGGCGGTCGGCGTGGGCGCGACGAGGAGCGGACGCTGGGTGAGGACGGCGCATCGACCGCCATCCCCGACGGCACACCCCCGTTGGACCCCCAGACCCCTGTCGAGGTGGTCGAGGTCGAGGAGGTCGAGCTCGACACCGGTGACGAGCTGGTCATCGTGGAGCCTGTGGCCGAAGCGGTCGTGGAGCCGATTGTGGAGCTTGCAGCCGAGGCGGGTGAGGAGTCGTGAAGGTCCTCCTCCGCTCGGACATCGATGGGGTCGGCAAGCGCGGCGACATCATCGATGTCGCCGGCGGCTTCGCCCGCAACCACCTCCTGCCAGCCGGCAAAGCCATCGTCGCTTCGGATGGCGTCGAGGCTCAGGCCTCAGCCATGCGCCGGTCGCGTGACCTGAAGGATGCCCGGGACCGCGAGGGCTCGGACACCGTGGCCAAGACGCTGGTCGGCAACACCGTCACCATCGCCGCCAGGGCTGCCAACGAGAAGCTGTTCGGATCGGTGAGCGCAGCCGACATCGTGCGTCACGTCGAAGAGCAGACCGGAGCGGTCATCGACCGTCACGACCTGGTGCTCGACGAGCCGATCAAGACGGTCGGCGAGCACAATGTGCGCGTCGAGCTGATAGGCGGCGTGGTCTTCGAGCTCACCGTCAACGTGGTCGCCGAGGACTGATTCCGACCGGCACCCGGCGCCCGGACCACCGGCCCCAAGCAGTGACAGCGCCCCGGCCCCGGCCGGGGCGCTGCACATTCTGGGTGGCACCGGCCCAACCGGGGGTCCACCGGCGTGTCACAACCTGTGGCGATGATGTCCCCATGGCCCGATCCGTCCGCAGGCAAGGTCCGGTTGTCCACGGTCCGTCCACAGCTCCGGGCACCGGTATCCGCAGGAAGATGCCCTTCCGTTCCACAGGGCCGATCGGCGAGGGTTGACTCACGATGGTTCAAGCCTTTGACGACATACGTCCGCGCCGCCTCCTGACCCCCCGCTCCGGGGGCGCGACCACGGCGGGCCGGGTCCCGCCCCACAACCTGGAAGCCGAGGAGTCTGTCCTCGGGGCCATGCTGCTGTCCCGCGATGCCATCGCCTCGGCCATGGAGACCTGCAAGGCCGAGGACTTCTACAAGGCGTCCCACGGGTACATCTTCGAGGCCATCACCTCGCTCTACGGGCGGGGCGAGCCGGCCGACTGGGTGACCGTCACCGAGGAACTCCGGCGGCGTGAACTGCTCGAGTCGATCGGCGACACCTCGGTCTTCGTCTCGCTCCAGGCCAACACGCCGTCGGTCGGCAATGCCGAGTACTACGCCAAAATCGTCGAGGAGCTGGCTCTGCTCCGGCGGTTGGTGGGTGTGGCGGGCGAGATCTCGGAGCTCGGCTACAGCGTTCCCGAAGACGTGTCCGAGGTCCTCGACCGCGCCGAGAGCCTTGTCTTCGACGTGGCCCAACGCCGTGTGGTCGACACCATGACCCCGCTGGAGGAGCTGCTCGGCGCCACGCTCGACCACCTCGAACTCCTCTTCAGCCGGAGCGAGACAGTCACCGGACTGGCTACCGGCTACACCGACCTCGACGAGCAGTTGGCCGGGCTCCAGCCCTCCAACCTGGTCGTGGTCGGCGCCCGTCCGGCCATGGGCAAGACCGCATTCGCGCTCGGCATGGTGGCCCATGCCGGCGTGAAGCTGAAGAAGCCGGTTCTCCTCTTCTCCCTGGAGATGAGCCACATGGAGCTCACCCAGCGGCTCCTGTCGTCCGAGTCGCGGGTGGACGCCGGCCGCATGCGCACCGGCAAACTGCGCGAGGCCGACTGGCCGAAGATCGGCACCGCCATCAGCCGGATGAGCGAGGCCCCGATCTACATCGACGACAACCCGAATCTCACGGTCATGGACATCCGGGCCCGGGCCCGGCGCCTCAAGAGCCGTGAGGGCCTCAGCCTGGTGGTGATCGATTACCTCCAGCTCATGACCGGCCGCCACGGGTCCGAGAACCGTCAGGTCGAGGTGTCCGAGATCAGCCGCGGGCTCAAGATCCTTGCCCGCGAGCTCGAGGTGCCGGTCGTGGCTCTGTCGCAGCTGTCCCGGTCCCTCGAGAGCAGGCCGGACAAGCGGCCGATGCTGGCCGACCTCCGCGAATCGGGCTCGATCGAGCAGGACGCCGACGTCGTCCTCTTCCTCTACCGCGACGAGGTCTACAACCCCGACGCCGCCGAGACACAGGGCACCGCCGAGGTCATCGTGGCCAAGCACCGCAACGGACCGACCGGCACCACCCGCCTGGCCTTCATCGGGCATCACGCCCGGTTCGACAACATGGCGAAGGTCTGAGGCCGTCCCTCGGGCTGCCCCTGGGTCCGACGCTTCCCGGCAGGCGGGCCACCGGTCGACACGCGGCCTGGTCGGCGGACATTCCTCCGGTCCGGCCGACCGAAGGTGCCGTTGCCAACAGTTGGTGATGCCTGCCTGACCGGCATGCCCGGCCACATGGCGATCTGGACGCCATGACCGGTGGTATCGGGCACAGCCGCCACGGTGGTGTCGCCGCAACCGCCAATCGCTGCGCACGACCTCCGTGTCGACGGAGGTGGGTAGCGTTGCGGCGTGATGGTCGACACGCGAGTCGCACGACGGGGCGTCGACGGGTGAACATCCTGGCGATCGACCAGGGCACCTCGGCCACCAAGGCGCTGGTGGTGGGTGACGGCGGCGCCATCCTGGCCGTGGCCGAGTGCCCGGTGCACCCGTCGACCCCCGGCGGCGGCGCTGTCGAGCAGGACCCGGCCGAGCTGCTTGCGTCAGTGCTGGCCTCCGGCCGGGCGGCCATCGCCCAGGCCGGCGTGGTGGTCCATGGTGTCGGCTTCGCCAACCAGGGGGAGACGGTTCTGGCGTGGGACCGAGCTAACGGGCGACCCCTGACCACCGCGCTGTCGTGGCAGGACCGGCGGGCTGCGTCGGTGACGGACGACCTCGAACCGCACCGGGACCGGTTGGCGGCCATCTCCGGGCTGCCACTCGACCCCTACTTCTCGGCGCCGAAGTTGGCCTGGCTGCGCCGGAACCGGACGACCGAGGGCGTGGTGACCACCACGGACACCTGGCTCGTCCACGCCCTGACCGGGAGCTTCGTGACCGACGTCACCACCGCGTCCCGCTCGATGTTGCTCGACCTCGACCGCCGGTGCTGGTCCGACGAGGCGGCGGCGATCTTCGGACTCGACGCCGACGACCTGCCCGAGGTGGTCGGGTGCGCCACACCGGTCGGGACGACATCGGCATTCGGGCCACCGCTTCCGATGACCGGGCTGGCCGTGGACCAGCAGGCCGCCCTCGTCGGCGAGGGCTGCATCACGGCCGGTCAGGCCAAGTGCACGTTCGGCACGGGTGCCTTCCTCCTGGTCACCACCGGGGCAGCGGCACCGCGCTCGGCCCACGGCCTGTCGGCCTCGGTGGCCTGGGACGTGCCCGGATCGGTGGCCTACTGCCTTGACGGCCAGTGCTACACGGCAGGGGCGGCCGTGACGTGGCTGGTATCGATGGGACTGCTGCAGGCCGCCGCGGACCTGGACGAGGTGGCCGCTTCCGTGCCCGACACGTCGGGGGTGACCATGGTTCCGGCGCTGGCCGGACTGGGTGCCCCCTACTGGCGGCCGTCGGCAGCCGGAACCCTGGAAGGCCTCGACCTCCACACCGCACCGGCCCATGTCGTCCGGGCCACCCTCGAGGGGCTGGCCGCCCAGGTCGCCGTGCTGGCCGCCGCCGTGGCCGACGACCTCGGCGGGCCCCTGGTCGAACTGCGGGTCGACGGCGGCCTCACCCGGTCGGAATTCCTGATGCAGCACCAGGCCGACCTCCTCCAGGTGCCGGTCGAAGTGTTCGCCTCGCCCCACGCCACCGCGCTGGGCGTGGCGGCGTTGGCCCGGCTCGGCCTGGAAGGCACCGGAGCGGCCCCCGAGGTCCCGAGCCAGGCCCCGGCCGCCCGTTACGAGCCACGGATGGGAGCCGACGAGGCGACCGAGCGATTGGTCCGCTTCTCTGCGGCGGCCGACCGGGCCGTGTCCGCCTCGGACAAGGTCTGAGCAGAGGTGGTCCCCGAGGACCTGGGGGAGGCACCGGTCTACGACGTCGCCGTGGTCGGTGCCGGGGTGGTGGGCTGTGCCGTAGCCCGTCACCTGGCCCGGGTCGGCGCTTCGGTGGTCGTCCTGGACCGGGCCGTCGACGTGGGGGACGGTACGTCCAAGGCCAATACGGCCATTCTCCACACCGGGTTCGACACCGAGCCGGGTTCGCTCGAATCGGAGCTGGTCCGGCGTGGCCGCTCGCTCCTGGCCGGGTACGCGGCCGCTGCCGGCATCGCCGTCGAGCCGAGCGGAGCGCTGCTGGTGGCCTGGGACGACGAGCAGGAGGCGACGCTTCCCTCGTTGCTCGACAGAGCTGCGGCCAACGGTTGTGACGACGCCTCGTTGGTCGACGCCGACGAGGTGCGGGGCCGCGAACCCCACCTGGGGCCCGACGCCCGTTCGGGGCTGTCGGTGCCCGGCGAGTGGGCGATCGACCCATGGTCGGTGACACTGGCCTTCGCCACCGAGGCCGTCAGTGCCGGGGCCGATCTCCGGCTCGGTTCCGCGGTAGTCGCCGTGGACGTCGGGGTCGAGGGCCACGAGGTCCGCACGGCCGTCGGCACGGTGCGGGCCCGGTGGCTGGTCAACGCAGCCGGCCTCGGCGCCGACCGAATCGACGGCCTGCTCGGCCACTGCGACTTCACCGTCACCCCCCGGCGAGGTCAGCTGATCGTGTTCGACAAGCTGGCCCGCCGCCTCCTCCGCCGGATCCTGCTGCCCGTCCCTACGGCCCGCACCAAGGGGGTGCTGGTGTCGCCCACCACCTGGGGGAACGTGCTCCTCGGTCCGACGGCCGAGGACGTGGAGGACCGGGACGACACGGCCACCACAGCGGACGGGATCGGGCGGCTGCTGGCTGCCGGGCGGCGCATCCTGCCGGGACTGGTCGACGAGGAGGTAACCGCCACCTACGCCGGCCTGCGGGCCGCCACCGAACACCGCGACTACCAGATCCGCCTCCATGCCGACCAGCGTTACGTAACAGTCGGCGGCATCCGCTCGACCGGGCTCACCTCGTCGATGGCCGTGGCCGAGCACGTCGCCGGCCTCCTCGACGGGGCCGGGGCGACCTGGTCCGGTGCGCCGGTGGACGTCCCGACGCCGGTGATGCCGCCGCTCGGCGAGCTCCAGGTCCGCCCGCTGCACGACCCGGTCCGGATCGCCGCGGACCCGTCGTACGGCACGGCGCTGTGCCACTGCGAGCAGGTCAGCCGGGGCGAGGTCCGTGACTCCTGTCACGCCCCGGTGCCGGCTACCGACCTGGGCGGGGTGCGGCGCCGCACCCGGGCCATGAACGGCCGGTGCCAGGGCTTCTACTGCGGCGCCGAGGTGGTGGCCCAGGTGGCCGCCGAGACCGGCATCGACCCTGGTGAACTGACCAGGATGCCGAGGTGACGGACCCGGCAGTGCTGGTGGTGGGAGCGGGACCGGCAGGTCTGTCGGCCGCCCGCGAGTTGGCCGTGCACGGGGTGGGCCCGGTAGTGGTGGTCGACCGCGAGTCCGTCGCCGGCGGGGTGCCCCGCCACTGCGACCACACAGGATTCGGGCTGCAGGATCTGCATCGGTCGGTGACGGGTCCGGCGTACGCCCGTCACCTGGCTACCCGGGCCGTCAATGCCGGTGCCGACCTGCGACTGTCGACCACCGTCGCCGAGGTGGCACCTGACGGATCGGCCATGTTGGTTGGTCCGGCGGGCATCGAGGTGGTTCGGCCGACGGCGGTCCTGCTGGCCACGGGTGCCCGCGAGCGGCCCCGGTCGGCCCGCCTGGTGCCTGGCGACCGTCCGGCCGGGGTGTTCACTACCGGCCAGCTCCAGCAGTGGGTGCTGCTGACCGACCTCCCGGTGGGCCGTCGCGCCGTCGTGGTGGGAGCTGAACACGTCGCCTATTCGGCGGTCCTCACCCTCCGCCACGCCGGGGTCGCCACCGTGGCCATGGTGACCGAGCTGCCCCGCCACCAGACAGTGCCGGCATTCGCCTGGATGACCCGGCTCGGCCTGCGGGTGCCGCTGCTTGCCAGGTCCCGGGTGTCGGCGCTGCACGGCCACGGGCGGCTCAAGGCTGTCGACGTGACGGACCTGGTCACCGGAACGGTGGACCGGGTCGAGGCCGACACCGTCGTCTTCACGGGGGACTGGGTGCCCGACAACGAGTTGGCCCGACGGATGGAGGTGGGCATCGAACGGGCCACTCGGGGCCCACGGACCGACGGATGGGGACGCACCACCCGCGCCGGGGTGCTGGCGGCGGGCAACCTGGTCCATCCGGGGGAGACCGCGGGTATTGCCGCCGTGGCCGGACGCACCGCGGCCCGCAGGCTGGTCGACGACCTGGGCCGCGGGACCCGCCCGATCGCCGCCGGCCTGGGGCTGACCACGGAATGGCCACTGGTGTCGGTGGTGCCGGCGGTCGGCGACCCGTCCGACCTCCCGTCCCGGTTCCTGGTGCGTACCGGGGCGTTCACCGACCGCCGGCTGGTGGTGGCACGCCAGGGCGGTGGCGAGATCGGCCGCCACCGGCTCCGCCACTCGGTGCCCAACCGCTCGCTGTCGGTGCCCGGCTCGCTGCTGGGTGCCGCCGACGCCGACGGCGGTCCGGTCGAACTCACGCTGAATTGACCAGACCGGAGTTGACCGGACGGAATAGTGGCGACGCATCAGGCTGATCACGCCGGAGCGGACGGCAATGAGCGCCGGCCGGCGCGGTACGGTGGGAGTGATCTGAATCCGGGGGGACCATGGCCGGTCTGAACTTCGCCGACATCTTCGAGACCGTGGTCGACACGATGCCCGAGTCGACCGCGCTGGTCGTCCGGTCGACGGACGGCGACGAGGTGCGGCTGACCTTCTCCGAGCTCGACGCCCGGGTCAACCGGCTGGCCCACGCCTTGGTCGCCCACGGTGTCAAGCCGGGAAACCACGTCGGCTGCCACCTCTACGACGGCAACCAGTACGTCGAGACCACGCTGGCCGCCTTCAAGGTCCGGGCCGTTCCGGTCAACGTCAACTTCCGGTACGTCGACGAGGAGCTCGAGTACCTGTTCGACAGCGCCGACCTCAAACTGGTCGTCACCGAACCCGAGCTCGAGGCCCGGGCCGAGCGGGCCGCCAAGGACCTGGCCTGGGACTGCCCGGTGCTGGTAGCCGACGACCGCTACGAGGCGTTGTTGGCCATCCATCCCGACACCCGGCCGGTCGTAGCTGACCGGAGCCCCGACGACCTCTACGGCCTATGGACCGGCGGGACGACGGGCATGCCGAAGGGCGTGATGTGGCGCCACGAGGACATCTACCTGTCGGTGGTGGGCGGCGGTGGCAATCCGGCGCTGGGTATCGCCCCGGTGACCGACCTCGACGACGTGGCGGCCCGGGCGGCGGCCGACTACCCGATCCCGGGGGCGTTGACGCTGTGCCCGCTGATGCACGGCGGCGGCTGGTGGATCGCCTTTTCGGCGCTGTTATCGGGTACCTACAACGTCCTCATACGCGACCTCGGGTTCGATCCGGAGTTCGCCTTCCGGGTGATCGCCGAGGAGGAGGTGCGGGTGGTGATGACCATCGGCGACGCCTACGCCCGCCCGCTCATCGACCACCTGGAGGCGGTCGGTACCGACCGCTACGACCTGTCGAAGCTGCTGGTCTACGGGTCCGGGGGTGCCATCCTGTCGCCGTCGTTGAAGGCGACCCTGGCCACCCTGCTGCCGCACGTCATTGTGATGGACGGATTCGGGGCGTCCGAGACCGGCGGACAGGGCAGCCTGGTGGGCCAGAACGGGGACGGTGCCCCGGTGTTCCAGATGGGACCGGGCAACGTGGTCATCGCCGACGACAGCACCCTGTGCGCACCGGGTGACGGGCGGATGGGGATGCTCGCTACCAGCGGGCACATTCCGCTCGGCTACTACAAGGACGAGGCCAAGACGGCGGCCACCTTCCCGGTCGTCGACGGGGTGCGCTATGCGGTGCCCGGCGACATGGCCAAGCTGCTCGCCGACGGGACCATCGCCGTCTACGGCCGGGGGTCGGTGTCGATCAACTCCGGGGGCGAGAAGATCTTCCCCGAAGAGGTCGAAAAGGCGCTCAAGAGCCATCCGGCGGTGTTCGACGCCATCGTGGTCGGCACTCCGAACGAGCGGTGGGGCTCCCAGGTGACCGCCGTGGTGCAGCTGCGCACCGGTCTCGATGTCAGCCCCGGACTCGAGGAGCTGCGCGAGCACTGCCGGACCCACCTGGCGGGCTACAAGCTTCCCCGCGACGCGGTGTTCGTCGACACCGTGCGGCGGTCGCCGTCCGGCAAGCCCGACTACCGTTGGGCGAAGGACGTGGCCCTGGCCGCCCTCGAGGGATCCCTCACCACGGGGTAGGGACGAGGTGGACCCGACGACCTCCCGCAGCGGTGAAGATGGGGTGATGGACGAGTACGCGCTCCCCCGGATCCCGGCGTCGGCCGGCGCATTGCTGCACGACGGCGGGGGGCGCATCCTGGTGCTGAAGCCGACCTACAAGTCGGGGTGGACCATCCCCGGCGGTCAGATCGAGGCGGACGGCGAGTCCCCGTGGGACGGGTGCCGCCGCGAGGTGGCCGAGGAGACCGGTCTGGTGGTCGACGGTGGCCGACTCCGGTGCGTCGACTACCTCCGCCCCCGGCCCGGGCGGGCCGGGGGAGTCCGCTTCCTGTTCGACTGCGGCGTGGTCGACGCGGACCGACGGGGCACCCTGGTCCTCCAGGAGGAGGAGATCGAGGAGGCCCGGTGGGCGACCCCCGAGGAGGCCGACGGGCTGCTGAGCGGCCCGGTGGGCCGCCGGGTGGGCCGGGCCCTGGCGACCGAAGGGACCATCTACCTCGAGGACGGCCGGTCGGTGTCCGGCCTTCCGGCCTGAGCGTCCGTCATGCCCCATCGGGCACGCCGAGGTTCCTGGCGAACGCCGCCACCTGATCGCGCACCAGGTCGGCCTCGCGGGTGACGGCGTACCAGGCCTCGGCTGGGACCAGGTCCCCGACCGGAAACACCTCGACCAGGTCCCCCGCGGCCAGGCCTGCGGCACACGAGTAGGCCGGGAGCAGGCTCACCCCGAGGCCCCGGGCCACCGCCCCGGCCACGGCCCGCAGGTCCGGGGCGACCAGCCGCAGGCTGGCGGCGAAGGGCCGCCCCAGTGAGGCCTGCCAGAACCTGCGGGTGCGGGGCAGCTCGGCGCTGTAAGCCACCCAGTCCCGGCCGGCCAGGGCCCGGCCCAGCCCGTCGAGGTCGCCGGGCGGCGGGCCCGGCAGATACTCAGGTGCCGACACCAGGACGAAAGGCGTGGTCCCGAGGGGCACGGGCGCGAGACCCCGGCGGGCGGGGTCGGTCGTGGTGACGACCACGTCGAGCTCGCCGTGGAGGAGCAGCGCCACCAGGTCGGCGTCGGGACCGAACCGCACCGACAGGGCCGGCACGTCGGTGGTCAGATGGGGGACGACACCGTAGGTGAAGTACTCGGGTGAGGAACCGAGGCGGAGGGCCGGCGTGCCCGGCCGGACCACCCCGCTGTCCAGACCGGTCAGCACCGGCTCGAGTCGGTCCAAGGCGTCGGCCACCGAGACGTAGAGCTCCCGCCCCGACCGGGTCGGGTCGACCCCGTGGGGGGAGCGGATGAAGAGTGGGTGGCCCATGGAGCGCTCGAGGGACTTGAGCTGCTGGCTGGCCGCCGGCTGCGACAGGCTCCGTTGCGCCGCACCTTCGGTGACCGAGCCGGAACGGTAGATGGCCACGAAGGTCCGCAACCACTCGGCCGTCGCCATAGGCAGACCTTATGTCAGATGTCCAGATCCGTACATTGCCAATAGAGGACACAGGACGCATGCTGGGAGGATGCCCGACACCACCTACACCCATGGACATGACGACAGCGTCCTGCGCTCCCACCGCTGGCGCACTGCGGCCAACTCGGCCGCCTACCTGCTGCCCCGGCTGCGACCGGGTCTGGACCTCCTCGACGTGGGCTGTGGACCCGGCACCATCACCTCCGACCTGGCCCGGGCGGTGGCGCCCGGTCGGGTGGTGGGCATCGACGCCGAACCCGACGTGCTGGACCAGGCCCGCGCTGAGGCCCGGGCGGCCGGCCAGGCCGTCACCTTCGAGGTGGCCGACCTGTTCGCCCTGCCCTTCGCCGACAACTCGTTCGACGTGGTCCACGCCCACCAGGTGCTCCAGCACGTGGCCGACCCGGTGGCCGCACTGGTCGAGATGCGGCGGGTGTGCCGCCCGGGCGGTGTGGTGGCGGCCCGCGACGCCGATTACCGGACATTCACGTTCGCCCCGGCCGAGCCCGACCTCGACCGGGCCATCGCCGCCTACGGCGAGTTGACCCGGGTCAACCGGGCCCACTGGGACGCGGCGCGCCACCTGCTCGGCTGGGCCCATGCTGCCGGGTTCACCGAGGTGGAGGCCGGCGCCTCGGCATGGTGCTTCGCCACCGAAGAGGATCGGGCGTGGTGGGGCGGCCTGTGGGCCGACCGGTTCGCCGCTCCTGGCTCGTCGCTCGGAGGCCAGTTGGAGTCCCACGCGATCGCCGATCGGGCCGACCTCGAGGCGTTCGGCGCCGGCTGGCGCCGGTGGGCGGCCTCGCCGGACGGATGGTTCGCCGTCCTGCACGGCGAAATCCTGGCCAGCTCCTGAGCCGGCCACAGCGGTACGCCGTCGACCGGTGCGCTCAGCCCCGTCCGGTCACCGCGGCCACGAACCGGTCGGGGGCCTCGACCATGGGGTAGTGGCCCACCCGGTCGAGCCTGGCCACCCGGGAGTCGGGTCGGGCGGCGGCCAGTCGGTCGGCCATGGCCGCCACCGCGATCGGGTCGTCGGCCCCCCAGACCACGGTGAGCGGGGACGGGTGGTCTACCACCGGTGGGGTGAACCGGGACTCGTTGTGCCGGCGCTCGTCGATATAGCGGGCGTGGCGGGCCAGCAGCCGTTCGCCCCCGCTGGCCGAGATCAGCTCCCAGGCCGCCGCCAGTTCGGCGTCGGCCACCCGGTGGGACGGGCTGAACGTGGCCACCAAGCCACCGACCACTGCGTCCCGGGTCAGCACGCCCGCCTCCAGGCGTTCGTCGGGCAGTGCCTCGAGGAACTGTTGGCCGATACTGAGCTGCACGAGGTCCATGTACAGCGTTCCGTTGGTCACCACCCGATCGGTGACCTCGACCGGCCACGCACCTTCGAGCTGGCGGGCCAGCAGCTCGCCGCCGACCGTGTCACCGATGTCGTGGGTGAGGAGGCCGAGCCGGTCGATGCCGAGGTCGGCCACCAGGGCCTGGGCCAGGTCGGCCTGGTCGACCAACCGGTAGGGCCGGTCGGGCTTGGCCGACAGGCCGTAGCCGAGCATGTCGAACAGCACCACCCGGCGGTCGACCGCGAGGTCATCGACCACCCGGTGGAAGTCGAACGATGACGTCGGGAAACCGTGGAGGATCAGCAGCGGCGGCGCAGTGACCGGTCCCGTGGCCGGCACCTCGACGACGAACACCCGGTGGCCGAGCAGTTGGTGGTCGCGCCCCCGGCCCCGCCAGGCGTCGACGAGGGCGCTCATCCGACCAGGCGGGTGCGGAAGAGGTCGAGCACCTGGTCGAGTGCGTCGCGTGTGGGCGTGCCCGGACGGTCGTCGAGGTCCTCGGTCAGGACCGAGTGGGCGCCCTTGCGGTGCCCGTAGGGGTTGCCCTTCGAGGAGTCGAGCTCGACACCGACGAACCCGTCACCGAGCAGCTCGCGCAGTGCTGCGAACCGCTCCGGGGGTGCCGCCTTGTCTCCCGTGAAGCGGAGGCCGAGGACGCAGACGCCGGCCGCCACCCGCTCCTTGACCCGCTGGGCGTCGTCGTCGCTGATGCCGAGGGCGGCACGGTGGTTGGCCGACACCGGGAAGGGGAGGGACGGCTGGCTGAGCACCGGGGCGAGGACGATGTCGTCGACCATCATGGCCAGGGCGAACCCTCCGGTCAGGCACATACCGACCGCACCGACCCCGGGCCCGCCGCACCGCTCGTGCTCGGCCCGGGCGAGAGCCCGTAGCCACACGGTGATGGGACTGGTGCGGTTGAGGGCGAGGACGGCGAACTCCTTCGATACGCACGCCTTCGCCACCTCCTTGAGGGCCAGGGGCATGGTCGGGTCCCGTCCGTCGTCACCGAAGACGTGGGGCATGACCGCCGTGCACCCGATGGCCGCGACCATCCGGGCGAATCGGGCCAAGCCTGGAGTGATGCCCGGGATCTCGCTGATCACGATGACCGCCGGGCCCGAACCCGTGCGGTAGACGGTGCGGGTGGCGCCCTCGAAGGTGAATTCCGAGCGTTCGAAGTCGTCGAGGGGGTCGGTCATGGCCAGACGCTACCGCCGGGCCTGCCTGTCCGCCCGGGTGCGCAGGGACACCCTTGGTGGCAGAGGTCAGGCCCGGGCGAGGGTCACGACCACCGGGCGGTGGTCCGAGCCGGTGGTGTCGGCCACCCGGGCCTCCAGTACCCGCAGGAGCGGCGTGATCAGGACGTGGTCGAGCTGGCTGTGGGGTCGGTGGGCCGGCCAGGTTCGTCCTACCACGGCCCGCCGCCACCCCCGGAAGAACGACGATGCCGGTGGGCCCCACATGTTCATGTCCCCGGCCAGCAGTGCCGGACGGTCGAGCGGGGGCAGCAGCCGGGCCAGGCGTCGGTACTGGGCGGGCGACAGGTGGGTGATGTGTGACATGTGGGTCCCGTGCACGATCAGCTCGTGGCCGCCGAGGTCGGTGGTGCACCGCACCACGGCCCGCCGGGCCGGGTCCCGCCGGAGCTTCCCCAAATCGAGTACCTCGGCGTCGCGACAGGGCACCCGGGCCAGCACGGCTATGCCCCACCTACCGTGGTCGCAGGCCCGGTCCCGGGAACCGGCCGGCAACTTGAACCGTTCCTCGTCGAGCCGGAGTGTCTTGCGGACCTGGCCGAGTAACGGGGCCCACCGCCCGGTGTCGGTGGCCACCGGCTCGTACAGGCGGGCGTGGGCCAGGTGGGCTTCGGCGACGATCCCGTACCCGAGATGGCCGGCCACCCGGGCGGCCAGGCCCGGGGTGCCGTCGTCGGAGGTCCAGGCCTCTTGGAGGATCAGGATGTCGGCGTCGAGGGCGGCGCACTCGGCCACCACGTCGAAGGGGCGCCCCCAACCGTCCACCCCCATGTGGACGTTGAAGCTGGCCACACGGAGCGTGGCGGGTCCGTCGGCGGATGGCGCGGCATCCGGTGGCGCGTCGGTTCCCGGGTCGACCGGGTCGGCTCCGTTCACCGGGTCAGTGGCGTCCGAGTGTGGCGGCCACGTCGCGCAGACCGTCCCGGAAGTCGGGGTGGGCGATCTCGGCCAGGAGTCCGGCCCGCTCGCGCACCGTGCGCCCCGACAGATCGGCCGAGCCGTACTCGGTGATGACCACGCCGGTGTGGTGCCGGGGCGTCGACACTACCGAACCCTCGGGCAGCGTCGGCACGATCCGGGAACGGTTCGCCCCGTTGGAGACGGCGGTCGAGCGCAGGCAGATCAGCGAATGGTCGTCGATGCGCATTTCGGCGCCGGCCACGAAGTCCTCGTGCCCACCCACCCCCGAGATCTGGCGACCCTCGATGTTGTCGGCCACCACCTGGCCGTAGAGGTCGACGCTGAGTGCCCCGTTGACGGAGACGAAGGCGTGGTTCTGGGCGATCACGGTGGGGTCGTTGACCACCTGGACGGGCACAAAGGCCACGTCCTCGTTGCCGTCGAGCCAGGCGTACAGCTCGGCCGAACCGAGAGCGAAGGTGGTGATGGAGACCCCGTTGAACACGCTCTTGGCGTCGTTGGTGACCTTGCCGGACTGGTGGAGGCGCATCAGCCCGTCGGTGAACATCTCGGAGTGGATCCCGTAGCCGCCGCCGGCACCCTCGGCCAGCTTGGTGGCCACCATGTTGGGCACCGTACCGATGCCGATCTGCAGGGTGGCGCCGTCGGTGACGAAGGAACGGGCCAGTTCGGCGATGGCCTCGTCGATGTCGTCCGCGTCGGGCTGGAGCAGGGTGAAGGGGGCACCGTCGGCCTCGACCAGGACGTCCACGATGTCGAGGGGGATGGTGTTGGCGTGGTCGGGGCCGAGTGATCGGGTGCGGGGCAGGTGGGGGTTGACCTCGACCACCAGGAGGCGGTCGGGGTCCCGTCCGGCGAGCAGCAGCTCGTCGTAGGTGGCACCGATGTGGAGCGAAAGGTTGACGACACCGTCCTCGGGTGGTGCAGCCAGCACCGTCATGACCCGGGGGTTGAACCGCCGCAGGATGGGGGCGAACTGCCGGAAGCCGCCGGGCACCAGGTCGATATTGGCCCCGCCGGCCAGCAGCATGCGCTCGGCCGGTCCGAAGAAGCCGCACCGGTAGGAGACGCCCGGATGGGCGAGCACCGGGTAGTACCCGAGCAGCAGGGCACCGCCGAAGGTGAGGTCGACCCAGTCGTCCCGGTCGCCGAGGGCCGTCAGGAAGGCATGGGGATTGGCCGGGCCGAGGCCGAAGCCGACCGTGTCGTTGGTACGGACGAGTGCCGCCGCCTCGTCGGGGGTACAGGTCCGTGGAGCCATCGCCACAGTGTGTCACCGCCCCCGTCCCACTAGGGGGGCACATCGTCAATGGTCCACGCGATCCGTGTCGCCTGCCCGCACGCTTCGTCGGTGCCACGCCGACATCGACCAGCCGGGGATGCCAGCATGGTCCGATGCGTTTCGACACCCAACTGGCCGGCCTCGAGGATGCGGCCGACCACGCCCGGCGACTCGAGGCTCTCGGCGTGGACGGTGCCTTCACCTTCGAGGGTCCCCACGACGTATTCACCCCGCTGATACTGGCTGCCGGGGCCTCCACCACCCTGGAACTCGCCACCAACGTGGCCATCGCCTTCCCCCGCAATCCTGTGCAGTTGGCCCACCAGGCCTGGGACCTCCAGCTGCTGTCGGAGGGGCGGTTCACCCTCGGGTTGGGCAGCCAGATCCGGGCCCAGGTGGAGAAGCGCTACGGGGCGGAGTTCGACCGCCCCATCGCCCGGATGCGGGAGATGGTCGGGGCTCTGCGGGCCATCTTCGCCACCTGGGAGACCGGCGAGCGGCTCGACTTCCGGGGCGAATTCACTTCGCACACGCTGATGCCTCCCATCTTCAACCCCGGTCCCCACCCGTACGGGCTACCGCCGATCGCCCTTGGCGGACTGGGCCCACAGATGGTGTCCCTGGCCGCCGAGGTGGCCGACGGCCTCCTGGTCATGCCCTTCAATACCGGGGCCCACCTTCGCCGGCGGACCCTGCCGGCGGTAGCCGAGGGTCTGGCCCGCAGCGGGCGGTCGCGCTCGGACCTGACGGTGACCGGCGAGGTCATCGTGTGCTGCGGACGGGACGAGGCCGAGCTGGAGTCGGCCCGCGTGGCCGGCCGGTGGCTGCTCTCTTTCTATGCGTCGACCCCCGCCTACCGGCCCGTGCTGGAAGTCGAAGGGTGGGAGGACCTCCAACCCGAGCTGAACATGTTGAGCAAGTCAGGCCGGTGGGACGAGATGCCCCAGCGCATCGACGACACCATGCTCACCACCCTGGCCGCCGTCGGCTCGCCGGCCGAGGTGGCCACCGTGGTCGTCGACCGGTTCGGCGGTCTGGTCGACCGGGTCGGCTTCTACACCCCCTACCTGGTTGCCGACGAGACCGTGGCGGCGCTCGTCGAGGAACTCGCCCGCGCCGACGCCGCCGATCCCCGACCCGAGCCAGTTACGGCACACTGACCGTGCCCCCTCATCGTCCCCCTACGTGAACCGAACCGACATCCAGGAGCAGCCGTGACCGAGCCCAACCCCACGTACGACGAGTTCTCGCTGTTCCACGAGAACGCCGAGGAAGTCGGCCTCAGCTTCGACGCCCCACCGGTGGTGCGGCGCGAACTCGTGGAGGTCGCCCCCGGCCGCTTGGTCAGCGCACTGGTGTGGGGCGAGGCACCGCCCGAATTCGTACTCATCCACGGCGGCGGCCAGAACGCCCACACGTGGGACACGGTCGCCCTCGCCCTCGACCGCCCGCTACTGGCCATCGATCTACCCGGCCACGGCCACTCGGACTGGCCCCAGGATTCGGCGTGGCTCGACCCGTCGACCATGGCCGACGACGTAGCCAAGGTCGTCGAGGGGCTGGCGCCCGGCGCCCTGGCCGTGGTCGGCATGTCTCTGGGCGGAGCTACCGCCATAGCGCTGGCCACCCGTCACCCCCATCTCGTCCGCCGTCTGGTGCTGGTCGACATCACACCGGGGGTGAACGGCGACAAGACGTCCGACATCGCCGCCTTCTTGTCGGGACCGGAGACCTTCGCCACGTTCGACGAGATCCTCGAACGCACCATCCAGTTCAATCCGACCCGGTCGGTGTCCTCGTTGCGCCGCGGGGTGCTCCACAACTCGGTCCAGCTGCCCGACGGCACCTGGGCCTGGCGCCACCAGGTCGGCCGGCCGTCGACCGAGACCGGTCTCCATGTCGAGCGGCCCGATTTCCAGTCGCTGTGGGACGCGCTCGAATCCATCCCGGTCCCGGTGCTGCTGGCCCGGGGCAGTCGATCGCCCGTGGTGGACGACGACGACGTCGCCGAGTTCCACCGTCGGCGACCCCACGATTCGGTAATCGTGGTCGAAGACGCCGGGCACAGCATCCAAGGCGATCAACCGCTGGTTCTGGCAACGATGATCGAGGAATTCGTTGCGGGGTAGTCAGTTCATATCGATTGCCCCTGATGTTCGTATGTAGTTCATCCGCAGTTCACCGCACGTTCAGGTGACGTGGGTACGGTCGGAACCGGGCAGGGGATACGTCCCAACGCCGGGCGTTCCCGGCCGACCTTTCACCGACACGGAGGACACCGCACCGATGCACATCACGACTGCCATCCGCTCGAAGACCGGACGCCGGGGGGCGTCGCTGGTTGCACTCGGTCTGGCCGCAGCGGCCCTCCTGAGCGCCTGCAGCTCCTCGTCGTCGAGCTCGACGACGACCACGACCGCCGCACCCGGTGGCACCCTGTCCGCCAACAACGCCGCCTACCTGGCCGCCGACCTGAAGGCACCGGGCGGATCGCTCAACGCCTCGGGCTCGACGTTCGTCCAGCCGTTCTTCACCTCGGCGTTCTACAAGTACTCCGGCCTCAACCAGGCCCTCCAGGTCAACTACCAGGGTGTGGGCAGTGGCGCCGGCATCACCGCCTTCCAGGCCGGCACGGTTGCCTTTGCCGCTTCCGACGTACCGATGGCCGCAGCTGACCTGGCCAAGGTGCCAGCGGCGTCCGGCCCGGTCATCCAGATCCCGGACATTCTCGGCGGCGTCACGATCGCCTACAACGTCCCCGGTGTCTCCACCCGGCTGAAGCTCGACGGCCCGACCCTGGCCGGCATCTTCGACGGGTCCATCACCACGTGGAACGCCCCGCAGATCACCGCCCTCAACCCCGGGGTCAACCTGCCGTCCCACGCCATCACCCCAGAGGTCCGAGCCGACAGCTCAGGCACCACGTACATCTTCAGCGACTATCTGCAGTCGGCGAACCCGACTACGTGGACCCTCGGCGCGTCGAAGACCATCGCCTGGCCGTCCACCGCGGTGCAGACGCCGAAGAACTCCGGCGTGGCAGCTTCCATCCAGTCCACCCCCTACTCCATCGGTTACGTCGAGATGTCCTACGCCATCCAGAACAAGATGAGCTACGCAGCGGTCAAGAACTCGGCCGGCGTCTTCGTGGTGCCGAGCCCGACCACGGTGGCGGCCGACGCCGACCAGAAGATCGGGGTGACGCCCACCAGCTTCTCGATCGTGAACGAACCCGGAGCCGCCAGCTATCCCATCGCCGGTTACAGCTGGGCCATCCTGTTGCAGAAGCAGGCCAGCCCCACCACCGGAGCCCAGGTGGTCAAGGTCCTCGACTGGACGACCCACACCGGAGGCGGTCAGGATCTGGCCCACTCGCTCTATTACGTGGCGCTGCCGCCGGCCGTGCAGAATCAGAACCGGACGCAGCTCCTGACCGTGACAGGTTCCAATGGTCAGGCGCTGCTGACCAAGTGACCCGACCGGCCCGGATTGCCGGGCACCACCGGGCGTGACATCGCCACCGTGACCACCGTCGACCTTCCACCGCCCGCCCGAACCGGGAGGCGGCGTTCGCTCCCCGACAACGGCTACAAGGGAATGCTGGTGGTCGTGGCCCTCCTGGTCGCCGCGTTGGCGATCTGGTTCCTGATCGCCATCGTCATCCAGGCCAAGCCGGCGTTCTCGACACTCGGTGTGGGCTGGATCTTCGGAAAGACATGGAACCCGTCCCACGGCCAGTACGGCCTGTTGCCGTTCATTCTGGGGACCATCGAGTCGACTGCCATCGCCGTTGCCTTGGCCTTTCCCGTCGGATTGGGCACGGCTGTCGCCTTGGCCTACCTGGTGCCCGACCGGTTGCGCCCGGTGCTGTCGACCATGGTCGAGCTGCTGGCGGCAGTGCCGAGCGTCGTCTACGGGCTGTGGGGCCTCATCGTGCTGGCACCGGTGTTCGCCAGCACTGTCGAACCATTCCTGACCTCGGTGCTCGGATGGACCGGGCTGTTCGATGGACCCAACCGGGGGGTCGGCCTCCTGCTGGCCGGCGTGATCCTCTTCATCATGATCCTGCCCACCATGGTGGCCATCTCCCGGGACGTACTGGCCGTCGTGCCTTACGAGCAGGTGGAAGGGGCCATGGCACTCGGGGCCACCCGGTGGCAGGTGCTGCGCAAGGTGGTGCTGCCCGCGGCCCGCACCGGAATCCTGGGCGCCTTCACTCTCGCCACCGGCCGGGCCCTGGGGGAGACAGTGGCCGTGGCCCTGGTGATCGGGAACTCGCCCTACATCGCCCACTCCATCAAGTCGCCGGCCGCGACGATTCCGTCATTGATCGTGAACAACTTCGGTGAGTCGACAGGCACGGAGCTGAGCGCCCTCTTCGGCGCCGGCCTGGTGCTGCTGGTCATCGGGATCCTGGTCAACTCCGCGGCCCGCTGGCTGGTGTGGTCGACCGGCAACGATTCTGCCGGTGTGGGGATAGGCCGATGACCGATGTGCTCGATGCCCCGGCCGACCCCATCCTCGAGCGGCGCCAGGCGGTCCAGGCCGCTGCCGCATCGAGCCTACGACGCCGCAAGCTCGGCTCCCGACTGGCACTCGGAGTGTGTTGGGCCTGCCTGCTGATTGCCGTCATCCCACTGGTCGCCGTAGTGGTGTACGTCGTGGCCAAAGGTCTGCCGGCCTGGAACGTCGACTTCTTCACCCAGCCGACGAAACCTGAAGGGATCGCGGGCGGCGGGGTGTCGAACGCCATCGTCGGCACCGTCGTCATCACCGTTATCGCCGTCGTCGTCGCCGTGCCGTTCGGCCTCCTCTGCGGGCTGTTCCTGGCCGAGTCCGATGGCCGGTTCGCCACCACACTCCGGTTCACCGCAGACGTCATGACGGGCATCCCGTCCATCACCGTCGGGATCTTCGGCTACATCGCCATCGTCCGGAACTTCAATGCCTACAGCGGCTTCGCCGGAGCGTTCGCCATCGGATTCATCATGCTGCCCGTCATCATCCGGGCCGGCGAGACCGCCTTCCGGGGGGTGCCCCGGTCGCTCAACGAAGCGGCCATGGCCCTCGGCGCCCGACGGGCCACGGTCGCCCGCAGGGTGGTGGTTCCCACCGCACTACCGGGCGTCATCACCGGAGTGCTCCTGGCCGTGGCCCGGGGCCTCGGCGAGACGGCCCCACTCCTCCTCACCATCTTCGGTAACCAGTATCTCCAATGGAACCCATCCAAAACGATGGAGGCCCTGCCGATCCTCATCTACAACTACTCGAGCCAGCCCTATGCCGATCTGGTCCAGGTAGCGTGGGGGGCGGCCCTGCTGCTCATGGTGGTGGTACTGGTCCTCAGTATCGGCAGCCGTCTGCTCGCTAACCATCTGGGTAAGGTGCGCCGATGACCGATGCCGGTTTCATCCCGAATGTGGAGGAGTCCCTCACCGTGCACGCCGAGAAGGCGATGATCGACCCACCGACCGGCCAAGTGGTGATGACACTGCGCGACGTGGCCGTCGCCTTCGCCGGCCGCACCGCGGTGCGCGATGTCACATTCGACGTGTGCGCGGGCGAGGTGACTGCGCTGATCGGGCCGTCGGGCTCGGGCAAGACCACCCTGCTGCGGGCCCTCAACCGCATGCACGACGCCGAACGCTCAGCCGTGGTGACCGGCACGATCCGCCTCGGCGATCTTGATGTCTACGGACCCGACACCGACGCCACGCTGCTGCGCAGCCGGGTGGGCATGGTGTTCCAGCGGCCCAATCCCTTCCCCACCATGAGCATCTACGACAACGCCGTGGCCGGGCTCCGGTTCAACGGCGTGCGCAAGAAGGCGCTTCTCGACGACGCGGCCGAGTCGGCACTCATCGCCGCCGCTCTGTGGGACAGCGTGAAGGACCGCCTGAAGGCCAACGGCGGGACCCTGTCGGGCGGCGAGCAGCAGCGACTGTGCATCGCCCGGGCGCTGGCCGTGGAACCCGAGGTCCTGCTGATGGACGAGCCGACGTCGGCCCTCGACCCGATCGCCACCAAGCGCATCGAGGAGCTGGTGGGCGAGCTCAAGGACCGGGTGACCATCGTGATCGTCACCCACAACATGCAACAGGCAATGCGGGTTTCCGATCGGTGCGCCTTCCTCCTGATGGGCGAGGACAAGGCGGGCGGGTTGATCGAGTTCGGCCCGACGTCCCGGCTCTTCAGCGAGCCCTCCGACCCGCGCACCCTCGACTACGTCAACGGTCGCTTCGGCTGATCCTGGCCGGAACCCGCCCGACCGTTCAGGCTCAGGCGATGATCGGGTCGCCGGCGTCGGACACCGTGGGCTCGGCCAACGTGCCGCCGGGGTCGATCCGGAAACCGATCCCACGGACGGTCACGATGTAGCGGGGTTCCGCCGGATCGGGCTCGAGCTTGGACCGCAGGCGGTGGATATGGGTGTCGAGCGTGCGGGTATCGGTCAGGTAAGTGTCCGGCCACAGCAGGCCGATCAGCTCGTCGCGTGAACGCACCCGCTGGGCCGGGTGGAGGAGGGCGGCCAGGAGGTCGAACTCCTTGCGCGACAGGTGGACCGGGTTGCCGTCGACCGCCACCTCGCGGCGTAGGTAGTCCACCGACACGGCACCGAAGCCGTCCAGACGCTCACCGGATGCGTTGCCGGTTGCGGCCACCGGCGACGGCACCTTGACGTCGCGGGGCTGGACCCGCCGGAGGATGGCGTGCATCCGGGCCACCAGCTCGCGGAGGCGGAACGGCTTGGTGACGTAGCCCGAAGCGCCGAGCTCGAGGCCCAGCACGACGTCGAGCTCGGCGTCGACGGCGCTGACCATCAGGATCGGGACGTCCGAGGCGGACCGCAGGGCCCGGCAGACGTCGATGCCGTGCATCCCGGGCAGGAGCATGTCGAGCAGCACGATGTCCGGGTGTTGCTCACCGAACAGGCGGAGGCCTTCGGGGCCGTCCGAGGCCAGGACCACGTCGAAGCCCTCTCGGCCGAGCCCCGAGGACAGGGCCTGGCGGTAGGACTCCTCGTCTTCTACGACCAGGACCTTCATGCTGTCGCGCTCCACGAACACCGGCGGCTCCATACCGATGACACGGTAGGGAGTACAGGTGAACGCCGGAAGATCACCAAGGAACCGCCGGGTGATCATTCCATGAACGTCGCGTGGCGCCCGGGCGTCGACCCAGGTCAGCGGCGTCGTGGTGGTGTCAGAGGGCGAGGCCGGCGGCCAGGCCGAGTGCCGCGGCCCCCAGACCGAGCACGAGGCTGATCCCGATGTTGGCCGCGGCCGTTCCGCTCCGGCCCCGCTCGGCCAGGCCGACGGTGTCGTAGGCGAAGGTGGAGAACGTGGTGTAGGCGCCGAGCAGTCCGGTGCCGAGCACGGTGACCACGCCGGTGGCCACCCCGTGGTGCTCGGCCAGGCCGGTCAGTAGGCCAAGCAGGAACGAACCGGTCACATTGATGAGCAGCGTGCCGTAGGGGAACGACGGACCGAGGCGCCGGCGGACGCCCAACTCCACTTCGTAGCGCAGCAGTGCGCCGCACCCGCCGGCCACGACTAGCCCGAGCAGGATCATGCCGGTTCCCCTGTAGCGCCACGGCCGGACGGCGGGTCGTCACCGGCCAACAGGTCAGGATCGGGGACACCGGGTCCGCCGGCTGGGGGAAGCACGCGGCCGCGGGCCAGGGTGGTCCCGGCCAGGGCCGCACCGAACCCGGCCAGGAGGCTGGCCGCCAGGTAGGCCAGCGCGGTGGTGCCGTACCCGTGACGGACCCGCTGGTCGATCTCGACGGCGAACGTGGAGAACGTCGTGAAGCCGCCGCAGAAGCCGACGGCCACCAGCGGGCGCAGCCACCGGTCGCCCGGCAAACGCTCGGCCACCAGGGTGACCACCACACCGAGGACGAACGACCCGATCACATTGACCCACAACGTCGCCCAGGGGAAGCCCAGGCCATCGGTGGCTACGGCCCGTTCCATCCCGTAACGGGCGAGGGTGCCGAGGGCACCGCCTCCCGCGATGGCGGCCATCGGTCCGGGTCCGTGATGGGGGTGGACGGTGCGTGGCTGGCGGGGGGGCACTCCGCTGGCGGCGGGCGACTCGGGCACCGCTGCGCTCCTTCCGAGTGGCGACGGGTGCCGCGGATCGGGAGGTGCGGGTGCGCCCGCCGGCTGGCCCGGCTCCCTCGGCCCGAGGAGTCTATTCCAGGGCGGAACCGATGCTCCGGACCCTGGTCGTCACTGACAGCCGTGCGCCGTCGTGAGCGACGGCCTTGTGATGCCTCAACTCGTAGGAGTCCGCCCGCACACCGCGCAACGACCAGTGGGGAAGGGTATGGGCGGGGGAGGTGCCAGGCGGACTCCTACGGTTTGAAGCGGTAACCCACCCCCCGCACCGTGATCAGGTGGACGGGCTCGGCCGGGTTGACCTCGATCTTCTTACGGAGCCGTTTGACGTGGGTGTCCAGTGTGCGGCTGTCCCCCTTCTTCCGGTCCTTCCAGATCCGGTCCATGCACTGCTTGCGGGTGACGACATGGCCGCCCTCCGACACCAGCAGGGCCAGAAGGTCGAACTCCTTGCGGGACAGCTCGAGGTCATGGCCGTGTAATGACGCCTCACGGCAGGACACGTCCACGGTGACCGGGCCGAAGGTGTATGCCCCGCTCGGTGCGGCGGGCACCGGGCTCTGGGGCTGGCGCCCCACCCGGCGCAGCACGGCCCGGATGCGGGCCGTCAGCTCGCGGGGGCGGGGCGGTTTGGTGATGTGGTCGGCGGCACCCGCCTCGAGGGCGAGCACGGCGTCGAGCTCGTCGTCCTGCTCGGTGATCATGATGACCGGTGTCCACGGGGCGACGGAAGTGATACGGCGGAAGACGGCGAAGCCCTCGGAGTCACCGATCTGGGTGTCGAGGATGACGAGTGAAGGCGATCCGGAGGACAGCAGCGCCAGCCCTTCGTCGCCGGTCGCCGCGGTCAGGACGTCGAACCCCTCGATGGAGAGGGTGGCGGCGAGTGAGTTGCGGGTGAGGTGGTCGTCGTCGATGATCAAGATGACGGGTGCTTCCTCGTCGGGAAGGGACTGTCGCTCGACTTCGCGGAAGGTCAAGGTCATCGGTGCCCTCTGACGTTCCGGAACACCGCGCAGACCGGCGCTGCGCCGACGTGACGACGGGCGCGGGCGGTCACACCGCTGCTGGACTGCCTGACCGGCGGGGCCGGCGGGGCCGGCGATGGCGGGGATGCCGTGAGAGGCAGTGGGGTCCACGACCCCGGACGGCAGCGGGTGCGCACGCCCGCGTCCGACCGGCGGTTGCGCCGGGAACGCGCACATGGGGCCTGCGGATGCTCTGCCATCCCTGCGGACAGTAAAAGCGGCAGGTGAACGGCACGCGACGGCTCTGTTATCAGACGGTAATCATTGGTGAATTTTCTCCACAGACCCCGGTCCTGTGCCTACAGTCGACGCCGAGGGCCCCCGGCGGGTCCGACCGACGATGGAGGCGACTCGACGATGGACGGCAGTGATGCAGTAGTGGACCTCCTGGGCACCGACGAATGGCAGGACGTGGTGAGCCACCACGGACGTCTGGCCGACGTGCATCTGCGCCAGCTGTTCGCGGACGATCCCACCAGGGGGTCGGTCATGGTGGCCCGGGCCGGCGACCTGGTCCTCGACTTCGCCAAGCACCGGGTCGACGCCGCCGCACTCGCCGCCCTGGTGGCCGTGGCCCGGCGGGCCGGGGTCGCCGAGCGACGCGACGCCATGTTCGCGGGGGAGCGGATCAACACCACCGAGGGCCGGTCGGTCTTGCACGTCGCCCTGCGCATGCCCGGCGACGCGCACCTTGTGGTCGACGGCCGAGACGTGGTGGCCGACGTGCACGCCGTCCTCGACGCCATGGGCGCGGTGGCCGACCGGATCCGCTCGGGCGCCTGGACCGGGCATACCGGCCAGCGCATCCGCTCGGTGGTCAACATCGGCATCGGCGGGTCCGACCTCGGTCCGGCCATGGCCCATGAGGCGCTGCGCGACTACGCCGACCCGGCCATCGAGTGCCGGTTCGTGTCGAACGTGGACCCGGTCGACCTGTACGCCAAGACCCATGATCTCGATCCGGCGTCCACCCTGTTCGTGGTTAGCTCCAAGACCTTCACCACCCAGGAGACATTGACCAACGCCCGGGCGGCCCGGGCATGGCTGCTCGAGGGGCTCGGCAGCGGTGACGAGGCGGTAGCCCGCCACTTCGTCGCCGTGTCCACCAACGAGGCCGGGGTCGTCGACTTCGGCATCGACCCGGCCAACATGTTCGGGTTCTGGGACTGGGTGGGCGGCCGCTACTCCTACGACTCGGCCATCGGCTTCTCACTGATGGTGGCCATCGGCCCGGAGGCCTTCGCCGAGATGCTGGCCGGGTTCCATACTGTCGACCGGCACTTCGTCGAGGCGCCATTCGAGGCCAACCTGCCGGTCCTACAGGGGATGTTGAACGTCTGGTATGCGAACCTGTTCGGGGCCGAGACCCACGCCGTCCTCCCCTACAGCCAGCGCCTGGCCCGTTTTCCGGCGTACCTGCAGCAGCTCACCATGGAGTCCAACGGCAAGTCGGTCCGCCGCGACGGCTCGCCGGTCCGGGGCAGTACCGGCGAGATCTTCTGGGGCGAGCCCGGCACCAACGGCCAGCACGCCTTCTACCAGTTGATCCATCAGGGCACCCGCCTCGTCCCGGCCGACTTCATCGGCTTCGCCACCTCGACCCACGAGGACGGCGACCGCCAGGACCTGCTCATGGCCAACTGCTTCGCCCAGACCAAGGCCCTGGCCTTCGGACGGACGGCCGAAGAGGTGGCGGCCGAGGGGACGCCGGCCGCCGTGGTGCCCCACAAGGTGATGCCGGGCAACCACCCGACATCGACGATCCTGGCCCCGAAGCTGACCCCGTCGGTGCTCGGCCAGCTCGTGGCCCTCTACGAGCACACCGTGTTCGTCGAGGGTGCGGTCTGGGGCATCGACTCGTTCGACCAGTGGGGAGTCGAGCTCGGCAAGGTGATGGCCGGCCAGCTCGCCCCGGTCCTCAGCGCCGGAGAAGCCCCTGACCTGTCAGGCCAGGACAGCTCGACGGCCGGACTGGTCCGGGTCTACCGGGCGATGCGGGGCCGACCGGTCTGAGGAAGGGTCACACCCGGCGATCGCCGGGGACAAGGCCGACGATCAGGCGGAGGACAGGGCCCGCCACAGGGCCCGGTAGTTGGGGTAGGTGATCCCGTCGGTGACGTACCCGGCCTGCTCGAGCTCGGCGTGGAACCGGGGGAGGTTGCGCCATGGCACACCCATGTCGACGTGATGGGCCAGATGCCACCCGGTGTTGTAGGGCACGAACCAGAACCGGGCGATCCAGCTCTGGCTGACGTTGTGGGTGGTCACCCGTCGGTCGGGGCTGGCCTCGAGGCCCCCGTGCTCGGCGATGGCCCGGAGTCGGTTGATCACCCTCCACTGGGTCATCCACGGGAGCCACCATAGGAGTGGATAGATCCACCACCGCCCGGTGGCCGCCCACATCGCCGCCCACAGGACGGCCTGGACACCGAGGATGGACAGCGAGGTGCGCCGGTAGGCGGCGATCTTGAGGGAGCGGAATAGGGGCGTGAAGTTCTTCCACCCCGAGATGCCGACGGCGTCGCGCATCAGCCGGCGGGTCAGGGTCCGGGAGTCGCACCGGTACCCGCCGTAGAAGGCGATGTCGGGCTCATTGGGTCCGAACTCCTCCTTGTGGTGGGCGAAGTGACCCCGTCGGTAGAGGCCGATGGGGGTCCACGTGGGGTAGGCGACCAGCCAGGTCCCCACCCAGTCGTTGGCCCGCTTGTTGGTGAAGAGGAGCTTGTGGGCGGCCTCGTGCATCAGGATGGCGAACCGTGCGTACATCGGGCCCATCAGCGCGAAGGCGATCAGGTAGGACCACCACTGGTCGATCCATACGGCACCACCGATGATCAACACCACCCACAGCCAGACCGAGGCCACCGTCAACGCGTTGCGGAAGTCGTCGATGCGACGCAGGTCGGCCCGTAGCTCGGGACGGGCCTTGCCGCTGTCCAGCAGCCGCTCGGTGGGGAAGACGTCGGGTCTGGCGGCCTTGTCGGCCACCATGGTGGGTGCCATGTCCGCTACATTACAGATCCATGCCAACCGATGCAACCATGTAATAGCATGACCACTCCGTCACCCTCCGTGCCCAGCCCCGCGGCCGCCCTGGTCGATCCCCTGGCGGGGGCACCCCCCATGACCGCCCGCTCGGTACTCGCCAGCGCACTCCTGGGCGAGGATCCGCCCGAGCTGCCGGTAGCCCACCTGGTGCACCTGGCGGGCCTGTTCGGGATCAACCCCAACCGGGCCCGGGTGGCCCTCAGCCGGATGGTGGCCTCGGGGGAGGCGAGGACCGACGGGAGCGGCCGTTACCGGCTCGCCGGACGGCTGCTCGAGCGCCGGGACCGCCAGGGGGACAGCCTGGCCGGACGCACCCGGTCGTGGCGGGGCGGGTGGCGCATGGTGGTGGTGACCACGACCGGGAGCTCGGCCGAGCAGCGGGCCGGCCGGCGGCGACGGCTGGTGCTGGCCCGGATGGCCGAGCAGCGCGAGGGGGTGTGGCTCCGCCCCGACAACCTGGATCTCCGACCCGACCCGGCCGACGACTCCAATCTCGCCATCTACACCGCGGTGCCCGAAGGCGATCCGATGATGCTGGCCGCCGATCTGTGGGACCTCGAGGGGTGGGCGGCGCACACACGGCTGCTGGCCGCCGCGCTGGAAGCCCGCCCCACGGTGGGACCGGACGACCTGGCCCCGGGCTTCGAACTGTCGGCCGCCGTATTGCGCCACCTCCAGGCCGACCCGCTGCTGCCCGCCTCCCTGGTGCCCGACGACTGGCCCGCCCCCGGACTACGGGCCACCTATGGCGAGTGGGACCGGCGTTACCGGGCCGTGCTGCGGGCCTGGGGTCGGGCCACCCTGTCGACGTAGGATCGCCGGGCGACGGCAGCCGGCGCAGGACTGATCCAGAGGGAGGCACAGTGGCATACCAGCAGCGTGCGGCCGGGGCCGGGCAGTTCGCCGGACGGGTGGCGGTGATCACCGGCGGTGCCCGCGGCCAGGGTCGCAGCCACGCCGTCGAGCTCGCCCGCCAGGGGGCCGACATCGCGGTGGTCGACCGGTGCGCCGACCTCGACACCGTGACCTACCCGCTCGCCACTCCGGACGACCTGGCCGAGACGGTCCGTCTGGTCGAGGCCGAGGGTCGTCACTGCATCTCGGCAGTCGCCGACGTGCGCGACCTCGAGGCCATGATCGCCTTCGTCGACGGGGTGGCCGGAGAGTTCGGCTCGGTCGACATCATGGTGGCCAATGCCGGGATCTCGACGCTCGGGTCGATCTTCGAACTCGACGCCGCCGGGTGGTCGGAGACCGTCGATACCAACCTGGGAGGGGTGTTCAACGCTCTGCGGGCCGCCGCCCCGCACATGCGACGACAGCGCTGGGGCCGCATGGTCACCATCTCCTCGATGATGGGTAGGTCCGCCAACCCGCTGATCGTGGCCTACTGCGCCGCCAAATGGGGGGTCATCGGCCTCACCAAGTCGGTCGCTCACGAGATGGCCCACTCGAACGTGACCGTCAACGCCATCGCCCCGGGCAACGTCTCGACGGACATGGTGCACAACGAGATGCTCTACAACCTGATGCGGCCCGACCTCGAACACCCCACCAAGGAGGATGTGGCCGGGGTCATGGCAACGCTCCACGTCCAGCCGGTGCCGTGGTTGGAGGCCGAAGAGATCACGTCGGCCGTTGTATTCCTCTGCTCGGAGGGTGCCCGCCACATCACCGGTGCGGTACTCGACGTCAGCGCCGGGGCATCGGCCCGCTTCACCGCCTGAGGCGACGCCCTGGCGCGGGCCCTACTGCTGAGACATGGCGGCACGCTGCTCGGCGGCTGCAGCATCGCCCGACGGGGCCTTGCGGACCACGTCGACGGTCACCTTGTGGAGGGTCCCCTCGAAAGGGAAGTGCCCGGTGTAGCGCCCGCTGACGGGGCTCCCGTGGTCATAACCGACGCTCGGGCCCACGCTCGAGATGATGTGCATGGCGAATGGCACCTCGGCCCGACCGCACGGGATCCCGTCGATCAGCAGTCGGGCGGTGGCACCCGCCCCCGCGCGCCGGAACTCGACAGCTACCACCGAGTGGCCCTCGGGCACCTCGGTGTCGGACACCAGGACGGTGTGGTCGTTGAAGCTGTTGTAGTCGAGGACCAGCCGCTCGTCCTGGACGAAGAAGCTGATGCCGGAGTTCTCGGTGCCGGTGGCGAACAGGACGCCGCCCTGGCCGCTGGTCCGATCGATCGAGGCCGACATGTCGAAGCCGCGGCCGCCGAGCCCGGGCGACACCTGGGAGGGCAGCGGGGCCATGGGCGGGAAGTATTCGTAGTGCCGGCTGGTGGGATGGGGCGAGTTGTCGCGGAACCGGGTGAAGAACAGCTCGATGCTCCGGTCGTCGAGCGGCAGGACGCCCTGGTCCTCGGCCTCGATCCACCACCGGGCGACGAGGTCGGCCAGTTTCTCGGGGCGGGTGGCGGCCAGGTCGTGGCACTCGGAGCGGTCCTGGTCGAGGTGGTAGAGCTCCCACACATCGTCGTCGAAGGGGACGCCCTTGACGTGCCGGGTGACCGCCTTCCACCCGTCACAGATGATCGCCCGGTGGCCGAACATCTCGTAGTACTGCGCACCCTTGGTGGTCGGGGCCGCGGGTGCGTCGAAGGTGTACGCCATCGAGGTGCCGGAGACGGGCAGCTGCTCGTAGCCGCGGTACACGTCGGGTGCCGTGATACCCAGGACCTCGTAGATGGTGGGAACGATGTCGTTGACGTGGTGGAACTGGTCGCGCACCTCGCCGCCACCGGCGATCCGGGCCGGCCACCGCAGGATCAGGGGAACGTGGACTCCGCCTTCGTGGGTGTTCTGCTTGTACCACTTGAACGGCGTATTGCCGGCCTGGGCCCAACCCCACGGATAGTTGGCGTGGCTGTGCGGGCCGCCGATGTCATCGATCCGCTGGACCGCCTCGTCCGGTGTCTCCAGGATCATGTTGAAGTACTTCATCTCGTGCATGACGCCGAACTCGCCTCCCTCCTGGCTGGCCCCGTTGTCCGACAGCAGGACGATCATCGTGTCGTCGAGCTTGCCGAGGCGCTCGAGATCGTCGACGAGGCGGCCGATCTGGGCGTCGGTGTGCTCGAGGAAGGCGGCGAATGCCTCCTGGAGGCGGGCGGCGAGAAGCCGCTGGTTCTCGGGCAGGGTGTGCCACGGCTCGACCCCGGGGTTCCGCGGTGCGAGTTCGGTATCGGGGGGCAGTAGGCCGAGCTCGATCTGGCGGGCGAACCACCGCTCGCGGGCCACGTCCCAACCATCGTCGAACCGTCCCCGCCACTTCTCGAGGTACTCGGCGGGCGCCTGATGGGGGGCGTGCATGGCGCCGAAGGCCAGATAGGTGAAGAAGGGGCGGTCGGGCCGGATCGATACCGAGTCGTGGATGAACGCGATGGCGTGGTCGACCAGGTCCTCGCTCAGGTGGTAGCCCTCCTCGGGGGAGGCGGGCGGCTCGACGTGGTGATTGTCGTGGACCAGATCGGGGGAGAACTGATCGGTCTCCCCCTCGAGGAATCCGTAGAACCGGTCGAAGCCCCGCTGAAGTGGCCACTGGTCGAAGGGGCCGGCCGCCGAGGCGTCCTCCATGGGACACAGGTGCCACTTGCCCACCCCGAATGTGGCGTAGCCCTCGTCACGCAGGACCTCGGCCATGGTTGTGGCGTGGTTGGTGATGTGCCCGCGCATGTGCGGGTAGCCGCTGTCGAAGTTGGAGATGGCCCGCATCCCCACGGCGTGATGGTTGCGTCCGGTCAGCAGGGCGGCCCGGGTGGGCGAGCACAGGGGGGTGACGTGGAAGTTCGAGTAGCGCAGCCCGCCGTCGGCCAGGGCGTCGATGTGCGGGGTGGTGAGATCCGAGCCATAGCACCCGAAGTGGGAGAAGCCGGTGTCATCGAGGAGGATCACCACGACGTTCGGCGCATCGGGTCCCGGATGGGGCGGGACCGGCCACGACGGGGTGGACTCGGCCTCGGTGCGGGCGATCACCCCGTCGAACGGCTCGAACTGCTGCATGGGTCCTCGTCTCGGCAGAGGGTGATTCGGGGCAGGTAGGGGCGTGCCGCGAATCAACTGTCAACCCGAGTGACGATAGATACTCCCGACGACCCTGTCCACCGGCGGCCGGTCGGGGGGCGGCCAACCGCCGGTGGCGGTCAATCAGTACTGGCCGGTGGCTGCCGATGGCGCTCCGATGCGACGACCAGGAAGACGAGCGTCCCGGCCAGGAAGAGAGAGGTCACGCCGAGGACCCGACTGATAGCTGTGACGTGCCCGATGGCCACAACGAGGCTGAGGACCAGGACCACCACGGCGGTGATGCGCGCCCACGCCGCCGTCGGCGCATCGACGTGGCGGGTGAGCGCGACGGTCACCGGCACGACCGAGAGGGTGAAGGCGACAGACGTGGGACGGAGCAACCCGTCGGGGACCAGGTGGAGCCAGCGGTAGCCCTCGAAGATGGCTACGGCAGCGACCAGGATGAGGCCGGGGGCGGCGAAGGGCCGCTCGACCGACAGGCGACCGGACGACTCGTCACGGGTTTCGGTCGGCCGGGAGCGTGGGCCGCGGTCGGCGAGCATCGCGGGGTGGGACGTCAACGTCGGCACGGCAGGCCCACCGGCGTGCCGATGGCTGAGGCCAATACCACGGGTCCCCCCGCTGAATCGCTCGTCCATACGTCGACCGCCTTCTGCCGAATCGAGGGAGCGGACACCCGGTACACAACCGGATGCCCGCCGCTCCCTCGACTCCCGGGTACCGCCAGGTCCCGGGAGGTGAATCCGCCACCCATTGGCACTCAGTATGCACTTCAGAGTCACATATTGCAACTAGAGATTGCAACAGGTGTTGCCGATAGGGCCGAGCACGGCTGATGCGTCGGTGAGCCACGACTGATCTGGGACTATGGAGGAATGGACAGAAGTGAGGACAGCCGGTCGCGCCGTCGGACCAAAGAGGAGATCCGGGAGCTGGTGATGGACGCCGGCAGGAGCATCCTGGTCGAGGAGGGTCTCGGCGTGGGCGCAGGCGACCTCACGTTCAAGCGGGCCTTCGAACGGGTCGAGGCCACCACCGGTGAGCGCCTCACCAACGCGTCGGTCATCCGGCGGGTGTGGGAGAACCAGGCCGACTTCCAGACCGACGTGCTGGCTTCGGTGGCCTCGGCCGGCGAATCGAACGGCGAGTTGAACTCGACGATCGAGGCCGTGGCACCGCTGTTCGCGGCGCTCGACCGGTCGAGCCCGGAAGCCAGGCTCCGGTCGGTCTCCGATGTGTGCCGGGTGGCGGGTGAGGCCTCATTCCACGCGATGGTGGATTCGCGGTCCTGGTCGTTGTGGGTTGGGGTGTGGGTGCTCACGGCCACGAGCTCGCCGACGCCACACAGCGATCGACTGCGTCGGGCCCTGGTTGACGGCTACGAGCTCGACACCACGCGGTGGGGCGAGATGCACGGCGGCCTGGCCGCCCATCTCGGAATGCGGCTCCGGGCACCGTTCACCTTGCGGCAGTTCACAGTGGCGGTCGGCGCCCTGGTCGAGGGCTGTGTGCTCCGCCAGATCGGCGCCGACGACCTGGCCTTGATCGAGCGTCCCACCGGCCCGGGCGGGACGATGCAGCCGTGGACCCTGTTCGCGGTTGGCCTGGAGGCGCTGACCCGCCAGTTCTTCGAGCTCGACCCCGACTGGGTACCTCCCGACGAGCCGATCGTGGCCGGTGGCTGACTGTCGAGGGCCGAACGACCCTGGGCACGGACCCGGCGACGCCTAACACTGAAGCCCTGGCCGACAAGGAGGATCCGTGCCCCGACCGATGCTCTTGGGTAAGCGATTCGACATCGTCTTCGTCGGCGATGCCGCCGCGGACCTCTACCTTTCACTGACCGACGACGCCGTGGAGGTGTTGAACGGACCGGACGCCCGACGGTTGGTGCTGCCGTTCGGGGCGAAACTGGCTTGCGAGGTGACCACCACGGTGGCCGCCGGCGGGAACTCGGCCAACGCTGCGGTGGCCTGTGCCCGGCTCGGCTTGCGGACGGCCCTGGTGGCCTACCTGGGTGACGACCTGCCCGGCAGGGAGGCGGTGGCATCGTTGCGGACCGAAGGGGTCGATCCGTCACTGGTCCGGCTCGATCTCGCGGTGCCCACCAACCGCAATTTCGTGCTGCGGGTCGGTCATGAGCGCACGATCCTGGTCCACCACGAGCAGCACGACTGCCACTGGCCGCACCTGCGGTCGTCCGAGGTCCCGTCGTGGCTCTTCCTTTCCTCGGTGGGGCGGGACGCCCACGAGTACGAGGATGAGATCGTCGACTGGTTGGAGGAGGCGCCCGAGGTGTCGTTGGCCTTCGAGCCGGGCACACTCCAGATCGCCCGGGGCGCTGCTGCCCTGGGCCGACTGTTCCGCCGGTCAGCCGTGGTGGTGTGCAACCGTCAGGAGGCGGCCACGCTGACCGGGTCCGCCCCGACGGCCGACCCGGTCGTGCTCCTCGATCGGATGCTCGCACTCGGACCCGAACGGGTGGTGGTCACCGACGGATCGGGCGGTGCCTACGGGTCCGACGGGACGGTGCACCTGGCCGTACCGGTGTTTCCCGACGACGGACCGGTGGTCGACCGGACAGGTGCGGGCGACGCCTTTGCCGCCACGCTGGTGGCCGGGTTGGCCTGCGGGCTGTCGTTGCGGGAGGCCATGGCCCGCGCACCGGTCAACTCGATGCGGGTGGTCCAACACGTCGGGTCCCAGGCCGGGCTGGTCGACGACGCAACCCTCGAGGCGCTACTGGCCGGGGTACCGGCGGGCTACGGCGTCGAGGAGCTGGCCCTGCTCACCTGATCCGGCGACCCGAGCCCGACTACTACGGTGCTGGTCCGTGTCTCGACCACCCCTGCTCCTCCTTCCTCCTTCGGAGGGGAAAGCTCCCGGGGGTCGTCGGGCCGGACGCCCCGATGAGTTTGCCGATGAGCTGTGCCACCCCCGGGGCGCGGTCCTGGCCGAGTTGGCCGGCGTCCTCCGTTCCGGTCCCGACGTGAGCAGGAAGGTCCTCGGGGTGCGTGGTGAGCTCCTGGAACGGGCGCTGGCCACTACGGACGAGTTGGTCGGGGGCACGGCAGCGGTGCTCCCGGCGTGGCGGCGCTATTCGGGCGTCGTGTGGGCCGGCCTCGACCCGGCCACCCTGACTCCGGCCGACCGCCGCCGCATCATCGTCCCCTCTGGCCTCTACGGGATGACGACGGCGGCCGACCCGGTAGCCGACTACCGGCTGAAGCTGCTGGTCTCCTTGGGACGGTTGGGGCGGCTTTCCACATTCTGGCGACCGTTCGTCACGCCGGCTTTGGCTCGACGGGCTCGCGGGCGAGTCGTGGTCGATCTGCTACCGGCCGAACACGCCCACGCCGTCGACCTGGCGGCGTTCGACCCCTCGACCCGGGTGGTCCGGATCCGGTTCGTGAGTCCCGACGGGCGGCGCGCCGTCGGGCACGAGGCCAAGTCGGTCAAGGGCCACCTGGCCCGAGCCGTGCTCGACGGGGGGCTCGATGCAGTGGGCGGTTTCACCTGCGAGGGATGGCGGACGATCGAGGAGGACGACGTGGTGACAGTGGTCGCCCCCGACCGCTGACGGCGCCGCATCCGGTTCCTTACGGAATTCATATGGTGCACTCACCCACCGCTTACGCGGAAGCGGTCGAATGTCTCAGTAGGTGGCCACGGTCGTGGTCGCGAAGATCGTGTCAGCCCGGAGGTAGGACGAGATGAACGAGCAACCGAACGAGGAGCAGGGCAGCGAGGAGCAGGGCAGCGAGGCGGCGTCGTGGGACACCACGGCCCCGGTTCCGCCCCAGGCGGCGTCGGCCGATGCCGTACCCCCGGTCGCACCGCCGGCCCCGTGGCCCGCCACCGACCCGAGCGTGACCCAGCAGCACCCCCAGACCCAGCCGGTGCCGCACATCCAGCCGCCGAGTCAGCCGCCCTATCCGGGCCAACGGGTCACGGCGGCCGAGGCCGATGTCTACCCGGCAGGTGCCCACCCGGCCCCGACCGCGACCTGGGCACCGGCGCCCGGCCCCGGCACCTGGGGCGTGGCCGCAGCACCTGGCTGGGGCCCCACCGGACCGACGCCGACCCCCGCACCCGGCGGATGGGGTGCCGGGGTCGGGGGCGTCGTCCCGCCGACGGCCTGGCCGCCTGCTCCCTATGGTTACTACCCGGCCCCGCCACCCCCGCCGGCCCGACCGAAGAACCACAGGGCCCAGGTGACTGTCATCGCGTCGCTGGTGGCCGTGATAGCCCTGCTGTTGGGTGCGAGCATCGGTCACGCCACGTGGCCGACGACTACGACCGCGGCCCAGACCCCCAGTTCGTCGGGGGGCAGTGGCACCAGCGGCGGTAGCCCGTTCCCGTTCGGGACCGGCGGCTCCGGCGGTTCGGGCGCCAGCGGCTCGGGCAACTCGACCACTGGCGCCGGCGCACCGGCCGACGTCACCGGCATCGCCTCCAAGGTCTCGTCCGACCTCGTCGACATCAACACCAACCTCACGTACCAGAACGAGCAGGCTGCCGGAACCGGCATCGTGCTCACCTCCAACGGCGAGATCCTCACCAACAACCACGTCATCGACGGGGCTACCAGCATCAGCGTGACCGACGTCGGGAACGGCCAGTCCTACAAGGCCAACGTCGTGGGCTACGACCGCACCGGTGACATCGCCGTGATCCAGCTGGTCGGGGCCTCGGGCCTGCAGACCGCCAAGCTCGCCTCGTCTCTCCCGTCGGTGGGCGAAGGCGTGGTCGGCGTCGGCAACGCCGGCGGCACCGGCGGGACCCCCAGTTCGGCCGGTGGCTCGGTCACGGCCCTGGGCCAGTCGATCACCGCCAGCGACAGCGGCGGCGGCAACTCGGAGAACCTGAGCGGACTCATCCAGATGAACTGCGAGATCCAACCCGGCGACTCGGGCGGAGCCCTGGTCAACGCGGCCGGCAGTGTGGTCGGCATGGACACCGCGGCTTCCACCAGTACGACCGACACGGGCGGGACCGCCCAGGCCTACGCCATCCCGATCGGCACAGCCCTCTCCGTGGCCAAGAACATCGAGGCCGGGCGGGGCGGCTCGACCATCCACATCGGGGCTACCGGCTTCCTCGGGATCCAGGTCCAGAGCTCCTCGACCACCGGATTGGGTGGCTCGGGCGGCACGGGCAACTCGACCACCGGTGCGGTGGTCGACGGGACCCTGCCCGCCTCGCCTGGGGCCAATGCCGGCCTTGTCCAGGGCGACGTCATCACCGAGGTCGACAACAGCCCGGTCAGCGACTCCACCGACCTGTCCGCTGCGCTCGAGCCGCACCACCCCGGCGATGTCATCCATCTCCAGTGGACCGACCAGTCGGGCGTGACCCACACCTCGTCGGTCACCCTGGCCGTCGGACCTCCCGCCTGAGTTTCCCCTGCAGCACCCCGGCCCGAATTCGCCGCCCGGTGGACCACTCCCCAGTGGCCCACCGGGCGTCGGGCTGTCCGGAGCCGGGTCTACCTCCGGCGGTTGCGCCTCAGGACAGGATCTTCGGCCAGCCTTCGCCGGCCGGAGCCACGAAGTAGGTGGTGAGGGTCATCGATTCGTGCAGCCACTCCCCGTCGACCCTGCGGTAGACGTCGTCCTCGGCGCCGGCCATCCACAGCGACGTTCCGTCGGGGCGGGTGCAGGGGGACAGCAGCTCCCACCGACCTGTTGCCCGGTCGCCGTCGACGCTGATGCGGGGGGTGACGAAGAAGTGACGCGAGAACACGAGCGTGGGCGCGGCCAGGCGGGCGGCGATCTCGGCCCGGCCCCGGGCCACGCCGAGACCGGGGCCGCCGTCCCACTCGCCGTCCTCGCAGAACAGTTCGGCCGCCCGGCGGGCCAGATTGTCGAGTGCGTCCTGCCCGATGACGGTCCCCTTGGCGAACCGGGCGTCGACCACCGATGCGTAGCGGGCCTTCAGGTCCTGGATGGCCAGCACCGATTCGGCGGCGTCGAGCCGGTGCTCGAGCCGGTCGAGCCGGTCTCCGGCTCCATCGCCGGTCACGTCCGCTCCATGGCCGTCCGGGACAGGGAGGGCCACACCTCGGGGTCGGCCAGCAGCAACGCCGAGCCGGTCCGGGTCACCGGCCGGGGGACATCCAGCACATAGGAGTTGGGCACCCGGTCAGGCTACCGACCCCGATCCGTCGGGTCCCAGTAGGCAATATGGTGGGACGACGTGCAGTTCTTGTCATAGACTCTGTCATAATAGTTCCGGAGCGAGCGAGGAGTGGTGGCCATGCAGGTTGTGATCCTGGGCAGTGGCAGCCCCATTCCGTCGCCGGACCGGGCCGGACCGTCCACCCTCGTGCGGACCTCGGTGGGGGACCTGCTGTTCGACGCCGGCCGGGGCGTGTCCATGCGGGCGGCCGGGGCGCTGTCGGGTCCCGGCGCCTTCCGGGCCGTATTCCTCACCCACCTCCACAGTGACCATGTCACCGACCTCAACGACGTGATCACCACGCGCTGGGCCACGTCCTTCACCCCCAACCCGCTGACGGTGTTCGGTCCAGTGGGGACGACGGCACTGGTGGCCGCCACCGAGGCCATGCTCGAGACCGACATCGGCTACCGGCTGGCCCACCACGAGGACCTCACCTGGCGACCCGGAACCGTCGTCACCGATATCGCCGAGGGCGTGGTGTTCGAACAGGGTGACGTCCGGGTGACGGCGGTGCCGACCGACCATGCGCCAGTGCACCCCACGGTCGGCTACCGCATCGACGACGGTGGAAGCTCGGTGGTCATCGCCGGGGACACCGTCCCGTGCGACGGTCTCGACCGACTGTCCGCCGGGGCCGACGTGTTGGTGCACACCGTGGTCCGCCGCGACCAGATCGAGGCGCTGGGGGTGCCACGGCTGCTCGACGTCCTCGACTACCACTCGTCCGTGCCCGACGCAGCCAGGACCGCCCACCGGGCAGGCGTGGGCACCCTCGTGCTGACCCACATGGTCCCCGCCGTCCAGCCCGGTGCCGAGCAGGAGTGGATCGACCAGGCCGCGGCCGAGTTCGGCGGCACGGTGGTGCTGGCCGAGGACCTGGCCACCGTCGAGACCACCCCGACCGTTCAGTAGGCTGCGACACGGTGGCGCGCGCATGAGTGACGACCCGCAAGGGCAGGAGCCGGTCGACGAATTCGAGCCGGACGTCCGGTTCACCTACGCCAACGAACGGACCTTCCTCGCTTGGAATCGGACCGCCCTGGCCCTCATCGCCACCGGCGTGGCAGCCACCCAGCTGCTCCCGGAGTTCCACGTCCGCGGGGGACGACAGATCCTCGGCATCCCCCTGATCGCCCTCGGCGCGTTGGTGGCCGTCACCAGCTTCACCCAATGGCGGGCTAACGAGCGGGCAATGCGCCTGCGCCGGCCGCTCCCCAAGTCGCCGATGGCCCTGGTGCTGGCCATCGGCATCGCCGTCATGGCCGTCATCGCCGTCGTGCTCGTCATCCGTGGACCGAAGTAGAGGACCGCGTGGCCGACGACCGTGTCCCGAGTCAGAGGGTTCCCGGCGGGACCGCCGGGTCTGTCGACCCAGTCGGTGTGGCCGAGGCGTGGGACGAGGGGCTGTCCCCCCAGCGCACCGAGTTGGCCTGGGGCCGTACCGGGCTGGCCCTGGTCGCGGCAGTGGCGGTGCTGGCCCGTCGGGCATGGGACCTGGGAGGAGGGCTCGAGGTGTCCGCCCTGGTCGTGGTAGCCGTGGGTGGACTGGTGTGGCTGTTCGGCATGCGCCTGTCCCGAAACCTCCACGTCCACATGGAGCCTCATGGCCTGACCGGCGCCCGGGCGTTCGGCCTTGTCGCCACCGGCACCCTGCTGCTGGCTGTCGGCGCCTCGATCTTCGGCATCGTTGCCCCGCACTGATCCCGCTGCGGGCCACCCGTGACCGGGCAACCGGATCCGGTACGGTCCGGCGCGGCACGGCCCACCGCCCGGGCCGACCGGAGAGCCTGGTGCAGTACCGTCAGGCCGGAGGCCGCGTCCGGCGGCCATGACGGAGGGGGAACGCCATGATCGAGGACGTGGTCGAGCGGTGGCACACCTACCTGAAGGGCGAGCTCCCGGGGGGTCTCGACGAGCTGTTGGACGACGACGTCGTCTTCTACTCGCCGATCGTCTTCACCCCCCAGCGGGGCAAGGCCGTCACCGCCCTCTACCTGCAGGCCGCCGCGGTCGCCCTGCCCGGTGACAGTGCGTCGGCGACCTCCAGTGGCGGTAGTGATCCGGCAGGGGACGGTGGCGGCGGATTCCGGTACACCAAGAAGGTCCTGGACGGCGACACCGCGGTGCTCGAGTTCGAGACCACCATCGATGGGAAGTACGTCAACGGGGTCGACATCATCCGCTGCAACGACGCCGGTCGCATCATCGAATTCCGGGTGATGATCCGCCCGCTCCAGGCGGTGAATGCCGTCCACCGCCAGATGGGCGAGACCTTGGAGAAGATGCAACCGAAGGCCTGACGAACTCCTGATCCACTGGCGCCGGGGCGACGTCCGAACCGGGCCCCCCGGTCATACACTGGCCGCGTGTACCTCAACGGACAGCACTCATGGGTGGCTATCGACGCCTTCGCTGTCGTGGTGGTTGTCCGCCTGTCGTCACAGCGCCGGCGGCGACCACGCCCGGGGAATTCCTCGGCCAGCAGCCGCTTCACCTCGCCGTCGACCCAACCTCATCCGACGTCCTCGATGGGAGAGGCGGCCACCGGGTCGAGCTTCACCGGCACGGCCCCGGGATGGTTTACCGATCCGTTCGTGCGCCACGAGCAGCGCTACTGGTCGGGCACGACCTGGACCGAGCACGTGATCGACGGCGGCACGCCGGCGACCGACCCGCCCCCGCCTCAGACTTCACCTCCCGCCTCCCAGGTCTGACCCCGTCCGGTCAGGGCGTTCCGTCAGTTGAGCAGGACGTAGACGCTGTCGGCAATGAGCCAGACGCCGACCACCCCGGAGATGATCACGATCACCTGGTCGGTGTGGGTGGTGATCCAGGTGCGAACGCGTTCGAGGAGGGCCTGGGTCGCCTCCGGCCGCAACCAGGCGTAGATCTCGGCCACCAGGTACGTGCCGGTGCTCAGTAGGCAGAAGAGGATCAAGGCCACCGTGCTTCCGACGCTGGAGAGCTTGGCGTCGACGATGACGGCGACGCCGGCCGCGATCAGGCCCCAGGGCTGTGTGAGGGGCCCGAGGCCCAAGGCGAACCACTTGGACATGTTGTCCACGCTGGTCTGCCACTTGGGCGGGTCCTTGGGCTCCCTGGGTCGGCTCATGATGCGCCGGCGGCGCAGGGCGATGAACAACAGGACGGCACCGATGGCGATCTTGACAGCCAGCACCGCTGTCGACGGGGCGGTGCTCGGCTTTGGTGGCTTGTTCTCCGTGGCGGCCAGGGTGGCGGCGACCACGATGGCCAGTGACAGGATCCAACCGGCGATGAAGAACGCCGCCTTCGACACGCCGCTCTTGGATGCCAGTACCACGGCGAAGGCGGTGAACGGGATGGGTTCGAAGGTGATGGCGAAGCCGAGGATGACGAGGTTGAGGACCAGCATCAGTGGTGTCGTCCTCTGTGTCGGTTCAGCATGCGTCACACCTGTCGCCGGAGCCTGAAGGAGCGTAATCCGAAGTCGCACCTGGTTTCTCGAACCATGGGGCGCCGCCCGCTGGGTCAGGCGGGCGCAACGGTACGACCACAGCCGCGCCTTGTGCCGGTGCGAGATCGATCGGGTACGTGGGGGTCTGCGGGAAGTCGTCCACGTCTGCCGGGAACTTGCCGATCGTGTCGGTACGCTGTCGACATGGCAGACCACGTGAGCGTGACAACGGAGATCGACGCATCCCCCGACAAGGTGTGGGCCATGGTGGCCGACCTGACCCGGATGCACGAATGGTCGCCTGAGAACGACGCGGCCACCTGGACGGAAGGAGGCACTACCGCTGAGCCCGGGGCGACATTCAAGGGGACCAACTCGGCGGGCACGAAGAAGTGGGCGACGAAGGGCACCGTTGTCGAAGCCGCGCCGGGGCGTGTCCTCTCCTTCCGCATCACGGCAGTGGGGATGAAGGTGGCCCTCTGGTCCTATCGCATCGAACCCACTGACGGCGGATGTGCGGTGACCGAGTCGTGGGACGACGAGCGCGGCGCACTGATCACGTTTGCCGGCAGGTTCGTGACCGGTGTACCGGACCGGGCCAGCCACAACCGGGCGGGCATGGAGGCGACGCTCCGCAACCTGAAGGCGGCCGCCGAAGTCTGACCGCGAGTGCTGGTAGCGGGGTGTGACGCCCGCGCCTCATCCTCGTTCGGGTCGCCGCCACGACGGGCGGGGCAAGGGGTCGGTGGCGCTGACCACCGCCTCGACCGTGGCGGCCGCCGACAACAGCGTCCACTCCTCACCCGGGCGGGCGATCAGGGCCAGGCCGACCGGGAGCCCGTGGACCATGCCGACGGGCACGCTCATGATGGGCCACCCGGCGATGGCGGCCGGTGTCGTCACCCAGCTCGACACCGCCCCGGCATGCCCTCCGACCACGAGGTCGCTCTTCCACGACGGTCCGTAGGCGGGGGCGAGGAGCACGTCGGCCCCAACGAGTGCGGGCTCGAGGCAGGTGGTCACCGCCCATTCGAGGTTGCGTGACCGGGCACCGGGGTAGCCCTCGCCGGACCGGCCGGCGGTTGCCAGGGCCTGGAGAAACAGTTCATGGCCGAACCACGGTAGCTCGAGCTCGGCGTACTCCTCCTCGTGGGCCACCACGTCAGCCAGGGAGTGCACCCCCTCGCCCGGCCGGGCGGCCAGGTAGGCACCGAGGTCGTCCACCAGTTCCGACAGGAGCACCACGAACTCGTCGTTGACCACATCGGGCCCAGGAGTGGCGACGTCGCGAGGCTCAACGGGCGTTCCCGATTCGCGGAGGGCATCGACGAAGGCCTCGACCAGCCGGTCGGTCGGTGGGTGGTCGGTGCGCCACGAGGTGGCGTGGACAAGCCGGGGGGAGCGTTCGCCGGCCGCCACCGGCTCCTGGCCGGACAGGACGGCGAACAGTAGGGCCACGTCGGCCACGGTGCGCCCCAACGGACCGGGACTGTCCTGGCTGGTGCTGATGGGAACGATGCCGCCGGTCGGCACCGCCCCGACGGTCGGCTTGAGTCCCACCACCCCATTGACCGAGGCCGGGCAGACGATGGAGCCGTCCGTCTCGGTGCCGATGGCCAACGGGGTCAGCCCGGCCGCCACTGCGGCCCCCGATCCCGACGACGAGCCACCGGCACTGCGGTCGAGTGCCCAGGGGTTTCCGACCAGCCCACCGGTGGCCGACCATCCGCTCGTCGAGCGCCCGGAGCGGATGTTGGCCCATTCGGACAGGTTGGTGCTCCCGAGCACGACGGCTCCGGCGTCGCGCAGCCGGGTGACCAGAGGAGCATCGGTGGCCGGCCGACCGACGAGTGAGGTGGAGCCGGCGACACCGGGCAGCCCCGTCACCTCGATGTTGTCCTTGACCACGACCGGCACGCCATGGAGCGGCCCGCGGAGTTCGCCCCGGGACCGCTCGGCATCGCGCTCGGCGGCCACGGCACGAGCGTCGTCGACCAGGGCGGCGATGGCACCGACCCCGACCATGCCGTCGGGGTCGTCGACCACGGCGATCCGCCCGAGCAGCGTGTCGATTAGGCCCACGCTGGTCAAGGTCCCGGCCTCCATCCGGCCGAGGAGATCAGCGACACCGAGGTAGCCGATCTCGGCCGAGACGGGGTGGGGATCGGTCGCCATCCACGCAGGGTAGACAACCCGGCCGGGTGGCGAAGCGGGCCCATCCTGTGCCGGGCCGCCATCCCGCCTAATTTGTGCATCCGTGCGACGCCTTGCTTCCGCCCTCGGGGCCATCCTCCTGCTCATGACCGTGGTCGTGACCTTGAGCGGGCCGACCTTGCCGGCCGCTGCAGCCTCGCCGGCGAACTGTGGGGGAACGGTCGCTGCACCCCACGCACTGGTCGCCGGCACCTACGGATCGCTGGATGTGACCGGGGTGTGCGACATCAGCGCCGGCCAGGTGGTCGTGACCGGGAACGTGACCGTCGAAGCCGGTGCCGCATTGGTCACTGCCTACGGGCGGGCCAACAGCGCGCCGGGCACCCGCTCCGGCCTGGCCATCGGTGGTGACCTGACGGCAGCCACCGGAGCGGCGCTCATCCTGGGCTGTGAACCGACCCACTTCAATTGCCTGGACGATCCCGATCCGTCGACGCCGACCCTGTCGTCCGTCACGACCATCGGCGGGAACCTGACCGCCGCCGACCCGCTCGGCGTCATCCTCCACCTGACGACCATCGGCGGCGACTTCCAGTCGGCCGGGGGCGGGGGTGGCCAGACGTGCGCGAACCCGGCCGGCGCCAATGTCTTCTACAACATCCCGGGCAACGGCGGCTCCGTCTACTCGGACATCGAGGATTCGACGATCCAGGGCAATCTGTGGTTCACCGGCCTGACATCGTGCTGGTTCGGCGCACTACGCGACACGATCGGTGGAAGCGCCACATTCTCGGACCTCACCTTCATGGACTTCGACTCGATCGAGATCCTGAGGAACGAGGTGCGCGGGAACATGATCTGCCTGAACGACTTTCCGGCGCTCCAGTTCGGCGACGCCGGCCAGGCAGGGAACGAGGTAGGCGGCTACGGCACCGGCCAGTGCGCCTTTTCCCGGCTGCCCCAGTACGGCACGTCGGTTCCCCCGGTGTACGTGCCGATCACCCAGCACGATCCGAACTACGACGGCTACTGGCTGGCCGCCTCCGACGGCGGCATCTTCGCGTTCGACTCGCCATTCTTCGGGTCGGGCGCCGGGCAGTCCCAACCCATCGGTGCCTTCTCGGCGGCACCGGGCGGCCAGGGGTACCAGGTGGCCACCACCACGGGCACGGCGCTCCCCTTCGGCAGCCATGCCTCGTGTAGTGGAACGATCCCGACGCCCAACCGCCCGGTGGTCGGCATGGCCGCGGTGCCTGGCGGGGGTGGATGCTGGTTGGCCGCCTCCGACGGCGGCGTCTTCTCCTACGGCTCGACGGCCGCGTTCTACGGTTCGGCGGGATCGCTGGCCCTGAACAGTCCCGTCGTCGGGATGGCGGCGACACCCAATGGCGACGGCTACTACCTGGACGCCGCCGACGGCGGCGTCTTCAGCTACGGACCGGGGGCGTCGTTCCAGGGGTCGATGGGCGGCAGGCCCCTCAACCAGCCCATCGTGGGCATGGCCGTCGACCCGTCGACCGGGGGCTACTGGCTGGTGGCCGCCGACGGCGGCATCTTCAGTTTCGGCGCCCCCTTCTACGGCTCGACGGGCAACGTGCATCTCAACCAGCCCATCGTGGGCATGGCCGCGGCTCCCGGCGGTGACGGCTACTACCTGGTGGCCGCCGACGGTGGCATCTTCACATTCGGCGCCGGCGCCGTCTTCGAAGGCTCGACCGGGTCGATCGCGCTGGCCAAACCGATCATCGGCATGGCACTCGGAGGCTCGCCCGGCTGATCGGAGGCTTGACGACGGGTACGGGTACACCCCGGACTCTGGTCGAGCAGGCAGACTCGGGGTCGGGCAATGAGATCCTCGGGGTCACGGGTCCCGACGACGAGCCGGCGGGGTCGGACAGGGAGGAGCACCCGGTGGAGCACGGTCTGGACACGCTCACCCTGGTGGTGGTGTCCGCCTGCGTGGTGGCCTGGTCGCTGGTCTCCGGCCGGCTCGAACGGTGGTCGATCAGCGCCCCCCTTGCGTTCGTGATCCTGGGACTGGTGGTGACCCACGGGCCGGTCCACCTGATCGAGTTGAACCCCCACTCCTCGACCACCCTGTCCCTGGCCGAAGTGACGTTGGCCCTGGTGCTGTTCACCGACGCCTCCCGGGTCAACCTCCACCAGCTGCGCCGAGACCTCGGACTCCCGGTCCGTCTCCTGGCCATCGGCCTACCCCTCACCATCGGCGTCGGTACCGCAGTGGCGTTCGGTGTGCTGCCCGGCGTCGACATCTGGGTGGCGGCCTCGGTCGGGGCGATTGTGGCGCCCACCGATGCCGCGCTCGGCGCCACCATCATGGAGGACCGGCGCATCCCTGACCGGATACGGCGCCTCCTGAACGTAGAGAGCGGCCTCAACGACGGCATAGCAACGCCGTTCGTCAACCTCTTCCTGGCCGGTGCCGTCACCACCGAGACGGCCCACGTCTCCGATGTGGGACACGCCGTGCGGGAGCTGTTGGTCGGGGCCGGGGTGGGTGCCGGCATCGGTCTCGTGGGGGGCTGGTTGGCGGCATGGACGATGGCCAGGGGGTGGAGCGCCCCGGGGTTCCGACCGTTGGCCGCCCTGGGCCTGGCCCTCCTGACCTACAGCCTCGCCCTCCATCTCGAGGGAAACGGATTCGTGGCCGCCTTCATTACCGGTATGGCATTCGGCAGCCTGGTCCGCGACGGCCTGGAGGAGATCGTCGCCTTCGGCGAAGAGGCCGGGAGTCTCCTCGCCCTGACTGTCTGGCTGGTGTTCGGCGCCGTCATGGTGGTGCCGGGTTTCGAGGCCGCCACCTGGCGGGACGTCGCCTTCGCCATTCTCGCCCTCACCGTGGTGCGCATGGTGCCGGTGGCGGTATCGCTGGCCGGCACTGGTCTCGACCGGTTCACCGTCGGACTGGTCGGATGGTTCGGACCCCGAGGTCTGGCGTCGATCGTCTTCGGACTGATCGCCTTCGACGCGCTGGACAAATCGGCCGGCAACCAGGTGCTCGCCGCGGTGGTGGTGACCGTCACGTTCAGCGTGCTCGCCCACGGGCTGTCGGCCGGTCCGCTGGCCGCCCGGTATGGCGCACACGCCCGGACGATTCGGGACCATCGACCCGAGCATGCGACGACCGCACCCTTCCGGACACGGCCGGGACTGGAACTCCGCCCCTCCCGACCGGATCCGAACGGTGGGGATGACAATGACGGCCAGGGACAAGGAGACGTCGACTGACACTTACGCGTGACATTCCGGAAATATAGGTCCACAATGGTCGGCGGAGCGGAGAGCATGTTCCCATCCGGAACGGAGATATCCCATGACGTCGTCGGCAGCACGACCCGGTAAGGCACGAATGGCCGCCGTAGCTTTGGCCGCCCTGGTAGGCGCGTCCACCCTCGTGCTCGGCATTCTCCCGGGTCAGACCGGGCAGCCCGACGGGGTGCTGCACGTGTCGTTGACCTCGCTCAAGACGAGCGTCAGTAGCCCGGCCGGTGGCTACTGGATCGTCGACGCCGCCGGAGCTGTCACCTCCTTCGGCGGCGCCGCCAACTACGGATCCGCGCCCGCTCACCTGAACCAGCCGATCGTCGGGATCGTGTCGACAAGTGACGGCCTGGGGTACTGGCTGGTGGCCAAGGACGGAGGTGTGTTCGCCTTCGGTGACGCCACGTACAGCGGCAATGCCCTCGGCACCAGTTCGACCGGGACCGTGGTGGGGATGACCTCCGTGCCGGGCCACGGGACACCCGGCCCGCAGGGCCCGGCGGGTTCCCCCGGCATCCAGGGGATCCAGGGCCTGACCGGTACGACGGGTGCACCGGGGATACCAGGAATACCCGGACTCCCGGGTCTCATGGGAATCCAAGGGATCCAGGGGATTCCCGGAACAACCGGCCCTCCCGGCATCCAGGGTGACCCCGGAACACCGGGTACGACCGGCGCCACCGGTGCTCCCGGTCTCAATGGCGTGATGCACTTCGCCGAGTTCTTCGGTTTGGCACCTCCGGACAACGCCGCGACAGTGGCGGTCGGGACCAACGTGCAGTTCCCCCAGAACGGCCCGTCAGACGGGTCGATCGTCCGTGCCTCGCCCAGTCAGTTCAACCTGTCGAACATCGGCACCTATCAGGTGTACTTCCAGGTTCCGGTTACCGAGTCAGGTCAGCTCGTCGTGAGCATCGACTCCGGCGGCGGCCCATTGGAGCTGCCCTACACCGTGGTCGGACGGGGAACCACCACGACCCAGATCGTGGAGACGACGTTGGTCCAGACCACCGTCGTGAATACGTTGCTCTCGGTCCAGAACCCGGCGGGCGCATCGACCGCGTTGACCATTACGCCGCTGGCCGGAGGGAACGACCCGGTGAGCTCCTCGATCGTGATCGAACAGATCGGGTAGCCAGCGCCCCGACGGGTCGCCGTCGATAGGCTCAACGGCATGTCGTCACCCTGGCCGGCCGTGTCGTACGAGGACTGGAACGAGACGTGCGACACACTGCACGCCCACACCCAGATCCTCGGCAAGCTCGCAGTGGCGTTGGCCCCTCCCGAGCCCGAACTGCAGCACGCCGCACTCCGACTCACCGCCCGCGGCTGGGAGACGAATCCCCTGCCTGCGCCAGACGGCTCAGGTGTGGTCGTGGTGGTCCTCGACCTCCGGTCACATGAGGCGGTTGTTGAGCACAGCGACGGACGTGCGGCCCGGATCGCCCTGACGCCCCACCGGTCGGTCGGTGCCGTCGCCCGGGACGTGCTCGGCGCAGTGGGAAGCCTATGCGGCCCGGTCAGGATCGACCCGACCCCGCAGGAAGTGCCCTGGGACGTGCCCCTCGACGTCGACGAGGTCCACGCCCGCTACGACGTCGACCGGGCCGCTGCGTATTTCGAGGCGGCCACCCAGGCCGCCCTGGTGTTGGCCGAATTCCGTGCTCCGTATCGGGGGCGCTCCACCCCGGTCAACGCCTGGTGGGGCTCGTTCGACCTGGCCACCAACCTCTTTTCGGGAAAGCCGGCCGAGCCGCCGTCGGACGACTTCATCATGCGCAACGCCATGGACGCCCAGGAGGTGGCTGTCGGTTGGTGGCCGGGTGACGCCCGGTACCCCAAGGCGGCCTTCTATGCCTATGCGCACCCGGCGCCCGAGGGGTTCAGCGAGGCGGCGTTGGCCCCCCCGGCGGCCCGGTGGGACGCCACGTTGGGGGAGTTCATCCTCCCCTGGGACGACATCCGGGGTCTGGACGACCCGCACGCTGCAGCGATGGCGTTCGCCAGTTCGGTATTCCGGCACGCGTGTGTGGTGTGCGCATGGGACCCGACGCTGGCGGCCAGCGCCGAGGGCACTCCGCCACCGGTCCGGTAGCGGAGAGACGATCTGGCGACCTGGTGGGCGTCTCCGGCCCACGTGGGCGGGAGTCGACGTTGACGGTGCCGGACTGAGCCGCTTCGGCCCGTCTACCGCATATGGTCAGCTCGGGACGGTCAGGATGTGCCCGACCGCCCGGCAACCATGGGGTCGACGCGTCGGCTTCCGATGAGGCGGTTCCGCAGGCGCCACGTCCGGGTTCCGGTGATGCGGTCCATCGCCTGTATCACCCGGGCGTGGTCGGCGATCAAGGTTGAGTGTTGGCTCCGCAGAACCTCGAATTCGTGATCGACACGGAGCCGGTACCGCCGATCCTCCGTGGACGATCTCGCCGATTCACCAGAATCAATTGGAACCTCCGCAGCGAGTCTGTCGCGGAGGTCGGCGAGCTCGTCGAACAGCTCGCTGGCCCGCATCAACTGGTCGATGGCGGCCTGATGGACGGCATCGGTCACCTCGGCGTCCCACCACTCGCGGAACCCCGCACTGTTGATGCGCCCGCTCCACGATCGGATCTCCTGGGCCCGATCGACGGCTTCGACCCCGACCCGCTTATCGGCGGAGAGCTTCACCGTGGTTGCCCAGGGGGAAGTCGCCAGCCTGACGCCCTCCACGGACAAGATCTGCTCCAACATGTAGTGGTCACTCCACCGCCCTTGTGGAGCTGGACGCCATCCGAACGGAAGGCGACGGTAGAGGTCGCCGGTGTGTGCCGCGCCCGTCAGGCTGACCGCGTTGTGACCGGGGTGGAGGTGCCACCGCACGCACCGGGGGTCGGCAAGGTCGGTCGGCATGGCAAACAGCTCGCCCGATGGCTGGACGAACACGGGAGCCGGGTGGGCGAAGTCGTGGTCGGCGAGCAGGTCCTGCATGGACTCGAGGTGATGATGCAGGAACAGGTCGTCGTCCCCCAGGTAGGTGATCAGCGGGGCCTCGGAAGCCGACACGACGGCGTGGCGGGCCGACTCGTTGCGGCCAGGTGCCTTAGGGCAGTCGACAAAGGAGACGCGCCGGTCCCCACGGCAGAGGTCGGCGACGACGTCCCGGGTGTCGTCACCTACACCGTCTCCGATGATGACGAGTCGGAAGTCCTGTACTCCCTGGTCGAAGACGCTGGCCGCCGCGTGGGCGATGGTCGAGGGGTGGTCGTGGGTGGGTATGACGACCAGCCACGAAGCGTCTCCTACCAGCGCCACGGCACCACGGTCGGGGCCAGCTCCGATTCGTAGGGGAGGTCGAGCGCGTCAGGGTTCTCGTAGGAGTAAGGCGAGGTGGGCATGTTGATGATGAAAGCCTCTTCGGTGCCGATCACCTTCCACCCGTGGTACAGGTTGGGAGGAACGATGAGGAGGCCCGGGTTGCGCTCCGAGACCTTCACCTCGTTGACGGCGCCGAAGGTTCTCGACCCCACCCGTCCGTCGTACACCACGATCGAGACCAGTCCCTTCACGACGAACAACCGGTCGGTGCTGCCCTGGTGGAGACCCCAACCCCGTACCCGTCCGGGCTCGGTGGTGGTGAGGTGGGTGTGGACGATCGGGTCGGTGATCTCGTCCCAGTCGACGCGGGCGATCTCGGCAAGGGTGCCGTCGTCATGAGGGACGGGACGGGTGGGGCGGAAGACGACACCGTCGATGAGCTCAGTCCGGAGGGCCCCGGTGGCGCTGACGGCGGAGCTCTTGGAGACCAGCAGTTCCCGATGGACGACCTCCGAGAGAGGGGACGTTTCGGATGCGAGGTCCATGGGTCCGGATGTTACGCCGTGGCCCAGCGGAAGGTGGGAGACGCTCATGGGGCGTCGCGGTCAGAAGCACCCAGGACCCGTGGCCGCCGCGCATCTGCGGCCATTCGCCCACCGGCGCGACGGCAACAGGAAACTCGTTTGGTTGTCGACGACAGGTCTTCCCTTTGGAGGCTGCGACGGCTCAGTCGTCGTCGGACCAGCCCAGCTCGTCAGCGAGCAGCAGGAGCACCTTGTTGGGAAGGCGCTCCCCGCGCTCGAGGAGCTTGAGGCAGCCCTGCACGTAGGCCTTGCGGGCCTCGTTGAGACCGCGTGGACGGACCAGGGTCGGCGCAGGTGGGCGGATGCCGATGATGTCGGCCACGGCGGCGGACCGGTCGCCCGTATCCGGCTCGTCGACCAGGACCTCGAGCGTGCGGACCATGTGTCGGCTCGGGGGCGAGCCCTGCTCCCAGCGGGCGACCGACTGCTGGGTGACACCGAGCTGGTCAGCCAGCTCGCGTTGGGTCATTCCGTGCCGGTGGCGGTAGGCGCGGATGCCGGCAGCAAGGCCGTCGTGGGGCTGAGATGCGTACTCAGATGTATCCACCAATTGTCAACGGTAGACCTGTAGATGGTGTCGATACAAGGGGCAAAGCCACCGGCGCACACGGCGATGGTCGAACTACAACGGTGGTATTCACACGGTGCACGTACGAGTGGCCCACTGGTCAGTCGGTGCGACCAGAGTCCATGAGTAGCGGGAGCGAGGCACAGATGAACGCAATGGTCAGTAGTGGCACGGTGATGATCCAATCCATCGGCTTCCGAGCAGCGGTCGGGCGGACTGCTCGCCTCCATCACCCACGGTACGAATCGTATCCAAGAGTGGGATAAGAGGAAGCCAAGTAATCGATAGGAATCCGGTTGTTGGCCTGACGGCGCCACCCCCATAGCTGGTGCCCGCCTGGTCGGCAGTTCGGAACTGAACGGGGTCCGGGCCCTAAGGACCCACCCGGGGGCGCTTCCGGCGGATTCGGCCCTCGCCGCAGTCGTCGACGCCGAGGTAGTCGGCGCGTTGGCGGGCCAAGGAGCGAGGGCGGCACGCCGGCTTCCATCGGACCCCACCGGCCCTCCCAGTCAGTCGCCCAGCTCCACTTCGAGCTCGGCCCGGGTCTTCGGCTCGTGCCAGGTCCGCCCGCAATCCTCGCACTGGTGCGGAGGCGAGTGGCCCGGCGGGAGGTCGCATTCACACTGGTCCAGCTTGCGGGCGTCGGCAGCCCCGCATCCGCTCATCGTCGGTCCTTCGGCTGCACGGAGCGTTCCATGTCCACAGCGTACGGCGGCCGGGCTTGAGCCGTGACTCCCTCGCACGCCTGTCGGGCGGCGCCGGTCCGTCTCGAATTAGACCTCGATGAAATCCGAATAGCCGCCTGACCAGCTCGTTTACGTGTACGTTCGGAGCAGGCGGAACCCGGACAGCTTGATGAAGGCGCCCTCGTCAGCTGACCGAGCGGTTACCCAGGTTCCGTGTCCTATCTGTAACGCACTGTGACGCCCGCGAAGTCGGGCTGCTCACGCCACCGCTCGAGGTAACCGACGTAGTCGAGCAGGCTCCCGGTGTAGGTGAGGTTCCGGGCGGCCCGGCCGTCGATCGCCTGCTGCTCGCTGTTGTAGAAGCTGGGCGTGCAGTTCTGGAAGTAACGGGCGCCGGCGATACCGACGCCGAGCAGTACCGACAGCCACTCCTCCTCGGCGGCATCCTCAGGCTCGATCTCGGTGATCCCCCGCTCGACGCAGGCCTCGATGATGTGCGCCACATGCTTGGCCGACTCGGACAGCAGGTGGGAGAAGTTCGTGCCGAACCCGCCCTGGACGAGACTGATGAGCAACAGGTTGGGGAACCCGCTGGCCAGTACCCCGTGCAGCGTGTGCGCACCCTCGGCCCACTTCTTCGAGAGGGTGACCCCGTCCCGTCCCGTGAGGTCGAAGCCGAGCCGGTGGGTCAGGTCGGTCGTGACCTCGAAGCCCGAGGCGTAGATGAGTAGGTCGACCGGATATTCGACACCGTCCACCACCGGTCCCCGGTTGGTGCAGGCCTCGACGCCGCGGCCATTGGTATCCACCAGGTGCACGTTGGACCGGTTGAACGCCGGAAGGTAGTCGTCGTGGAAGCAGACCCGCTTGCAGTGCTTGCCCCAATAGGGCTTCAACTTGTCCGCTGTCTCGGGATCCTCGACGATCTCGTCGATGCGTCGCCGGATCGTCTCCATGGCCTCGAAGTCGATCTGCTCGAGTTCCACGGCCTCATCCGCATTCGAAGACTTCTGGGTGTCGATCCACAGCAGCTCGGTCCAGCCGTCGTCCACCAGGTTCACATCGGGCTGGGCGCCCGTGACCGCCTGGGTGAAATTGACGATCCGCTCGTGCTGCCACCCTGGCTCCAGGCTCTCGAACCACTCGACATCGGTGGGTTGCTGGTTCCGGATGCCGACTGCGCCTGGCGTCCGCTGGAAGACGAAGAGCTCCTTGGCCACCCGTGCGACCTGTGGCACCACCTGGACAGCGGTGGCCCCGGTGCCAATGATCCCGACCCGTTTGTCGGCCAACCGGTCCATCGGCTGGGTGGGACTCCCGCCGGTGTAGCCGTAGTCCCAGCGGCTGGTGTGGAACGCCTTGCCCTCGAAGTCCTCGATGCCGGCGATGCCCGGAAGCTTGGCCTTGTGCAGAATACCGCCCGCCAGGACCAGGAAGCGGCTCGACAGACGGTCGCCTCGGCTGGTCGTGACCTGCCAGCGCTGCACCTCCTCGTCCCACTCCGCCCCGGTGACGTCAGACTGGAAGAGCGTGTGGGGGTAGAGGTCGAACTTGGCGGCCAGCAGCTTGGCGTACCCGAAGATCTCCGAGGCGCTGGCATAGCGCTCGGTCGGCATGAAGCCGGTCTCCTCGAGGAGCGGCAGGTAGACGAAGGATTCGACGTCGCACATGCAGCCTGGATACCGGTTCCAGTACCAGGTGCCCCCGAAGTCGCCGGCCTTCTCGACGATCCGCACATCGGTAATCCCGTGCTTGGCGAGGTCGATTGCCGTGAGCATTCCAGCGAAGCCGCCGCCCACGATCACCACGGTGGTGTCCTCGACCATCGGGTCACGGGTGAAGCCGGGCTCGACGAACGGGTCCCGGTCCAGCTCCTCGCTTAACTCGCGCCACTGGGCCATGCCCTCGGGCCGCAGCCGCTTCTGCTGCTCACGCCGATACCGCTCACGCAGGTCGTCGAACGAGGGTCCCGCCGCACTCTTGTCCTGATCCATTGCTGTCGATCTCCCTGTGGGCCGCACCTGTGGAGCGCGTCGAAACTGGCGACGACGATCCTGCCATGCCCGGCGGCAGCTCAGTTCCGTCGGTGGTCCTCCGCGAAGATATCTCCACCACGAAGGTGGTCCCGGGCCGGCGGCATCTTCAATTTTCGGGCACCGTTGTTCGGCGCCGGGGACCGGGTTGCCGAGTTTCGCGACCGCGATCGTGGCGGTCCGAGGGCGACTGGACTGACGACCTTGCCCACGCTGGAGCGGGTGACGGGAGTTGAATCCGCAGTTTGGAGGTCCCGGATCAGAAGGGAATCAAGGATGAGCGCGAAGCACCAGCCTCGTCAACCGGAGTGGGTGTACTCGTAGATCGTGGTGTGGAGGATGCACGACCCCGGTTGGATGATCTCCACCCGAAGCGTGCCTGTAGCGACGGCGTAGTCGACACCTTCCGCCTCGAACGTGCCCGAGCACGTGCTCTGCTGGGGAATCGAGCCGAGGTCCACGACATGGCCGGTCACGGTCTCGCCACGGAGTGCCTGGGGCAGGACCACTTCCACTAGCGGCTTCTGATTCGAGAAGAGCGTTCGGCTGTCGTCGTCGGATGCGCAGATGAGCGTCGTCTTCGAAGTGAAGTCACAGCCCTGGATGTCGTTGACCTTGTGGTCCAACGTGATGTATCCGGCAAGCGGGAGATGGCCGCCCTGCGGGGGCGTGCGATGGTTCAGGAAGGGGGTCGGATAGATCTGCAGATGGCTCATGGTGTCCCATTCCCCGGCCACCATCCACTGTGACCCGGGGGCGACCGCGTCAAACGAGTTGTTGTACTCCTCACCGGTCACCAGCGTGTGGGTGTACTGGATTGTGGCACCGGATGGAGTCGTCACCAGGAACATCTTCGAGTGCCCCGAGCTGGGCCCCTGGTAGGCATCGATGATGTAGCCATCAATCGAGTCGGGATCGCCGATGTGCCCCCATCCCTCGGCGGCCAGGCTCGAGGGAACCGAGGTCAGCCCCCGGTAGAGGACGTAGCTGGCACTTCGGGGTGGGACGACCGTGGCCACTCCCTCACTTGCGTCCAGGCTGCTCTCGTCGTAACTGCCGACCGCTCGCCAGTTTGCAATCCCCGAGTGCGACACCGGATTGATAGGTCCAATGGCATTCGCCACAGTCGTGGGGGACGCCGCCTGTGTTGTGCACGCGGTGAGGAGCGTGCCGATGGCCAGTGCGATCAAGCCGCCCCTGATGCCGCACGCTCCTGTCACTGCGCTGTGCCGCGGTGAGGGGTGACGATCACCGGGCCATCATCGCATTGGCAAGGCGGAGCCACTTCTACCAACCGGCCCGGAGGTTAGGGCCAGTGTGACTGGAGGTGGCATGCACATGCAGGAAATTGATCGGGTCGACGTAATGCTTCTTACGTCCGATGAGCGATTCGTCCGCTTCAGCTGTTGAGTGAATTCGATCGTTCGAGGAGCCAGAATTGCCCAGGCGGTCGGCCAATGGGGCCGACCGATCCGGTCACCTGTGGGAGATATTGTGTCGAACGATCAGGACTCTGCAACATCCGCATACCCGCGCCGCCGACCAGACACCCCCGAGAGCGGGTGACGGGAATCGAACCCGCGTGTCCAGCTTGGGAAGCTGGCGCTCTACCATTGAGCTACACCCGCGATGAAGAGAACACACTATCGTCTGTCGGGCATGGTTCTCTCAGACCGCTCTATACGCGAGGCGCTCGCCGCCGGCCACATCACGATCGACCCGTTGGACGAGTCCTGCATCCAGCCATCGTCCGTCGATCTGCACGTCGACCGGTACTTCCGCCTGTTCCGCAACCACACCAGCCGGGTCATCGACGTACGCGAGGACCAGGAGGATCTGACTGAGTTGGTCGATGTCGGCGAGGATCCGCTGATCCTCCATCCGGGTGAGTTCGTGCTGGGCTCCACCACCGAAAAGGTGACCCTCCCTGACGATCTGGTGGCCCGCCTCGAGGGCAAGTCCTCGCTCGGGCGGCTCGGTCTGCTGATCCACTCGACGGCCGGCTTCGTCGATGCCGGGTGGGACGGACACCTCACGTTGGAGCTCTCCAACGTGGCCAACCTGCCCATCACCGTCTACCCGGGCATGAAGATCGGTCAGATCAGCTTCCTGCAGATGACCACGGCTGCCGAGCACCCTTACGGCTCTGACGGCCTCAAGTCCAAGTACCAGGGGCAGTGGGGGCCGACCCCGAGCCGGTATGCGGACAATTTCCGCGCCTGACCGGCGGTTTGTCGGTCCGACCCGCCCCCCGCTAACTTTGTTACCCGTCAGTAACTCCTAGGAGGATCCGCAGTGGCCGTCAGACTCAGCATCGGACTCGTCATCACGTTCGTGATGCTCGCCATCGCGGGTCGACGGTTCTTCTGGTTGGGTCGACTTGTCACCTCGGGCCAGCCCGCCGTGCCGAGCCGGGCCAAGGACATTCCGGCTCGTATCAAGGCCGAGTTGGTCGAGGTCGCCGGGCAGAAGAAACTCCTCCAGTGGACCGTGCCGGGTTTGGCCCACTTTTTCACCATGTGGGGCTTCACTATCCTCATTCTCACCATCATCGAAGCCTTCGGGGACCTGTTCGCCCGCAGCTTTGCCATCCCCCTCATCGGCAATACCGCGGTCATCGGCTTCATCGAGGACTTCTTCGCGGTGGCCGTGCTGGTGTCCATCGCCACCTTCATCACCATCCGGGTGAAGCATTCGCCCAAGCGTGAGAATCGCCGGTCGCGCTTCTTCGGGTCGCACACCGGCGCCGCCTGGCTGGTGCTGCTCGCCATCTTCGGGGTGATCTCCTCGCTGCTGCTGTACCGGGCGTCCCAGGTGAACACCGGCTACTTCCCCTACGGATGGTGGGCCTTCGCCTCCCATGGCCTGGCCGAGGTCCTGCATCCGCTGGGCACCGGCGTGAACAGCGTCCTCGAGACGACCTTCCTCCTGATCAACATCGTCGTCATCATGGGCTTCCTGGTGTTCGTCGCCTACTCGAAGCACCTCCACATCTTCCTGGCCCCCATCAACGTCGCCACGTCACGGCGCCCCCGGGCCCTCGGCGCTCTGGCCTCCACCCCCGACATGTCGATGGAGGACGTCGGCGACGACGACGAGGTCGTTTTCGGTGCCGGCCGGATCGAGGACTTCTCCTGGAAGCAGCTTCTCGACATGGCCACCTGCACCGAGTGCGGTCGGTGCCAATCGCAGTGCCCGGCCTGGAACACCGGAAAGCCGCTTTCGCCCAAGCTGCTCATCATGGACCTGCGCGACAACATGTTCGCCAACGCCGACCGGATCATGCAGCGGAACCGGGCCGCCGGCGTCGAGGTGGAGAACCTGGTCGGCGAGGGCCTGGTGATCGACCCCGACGTGTTGTGGTCGTGCACCACCTGCGGCGCCTGCGTCGAGCAGTGCCCCGTGGACATCGAACACATCGACACCATCATCGACATGCGCCGTTACCAGGTGCTGATGGAGTCCGAGTTCCCGTCCGAGGCCGGCCTCATGTTGCGCAACGTCGAGAACCAGGGCGACCCCTGGGGACTCGGGAGCGCCAAACGGACCGATTGGATCGAGTCGCTGGACTTCGAGGTACCGGTCATCACCGGCACGATCCCCGATGACGTCGAATACCTCTACTGGGTGGGGTGTGCCGGTGCCCTCGATGAGCGGGCCCGCAAGGGCGCGCAGGCGACGGCGCGGATGCTCCACCGGGCCGGCGTGAGCTTCGGCATCCTGGGCAAGAGGGAGTCCTGCACGGGCGACCCGGCGCGGCGCCTTGGCAACGAGTACCTGTACCAGGAGCAGGCCGCAAAGAACATCGAGACCCTCAACGGCGCCGGGGTCAAGAAGGTCATCGCCACCTGCCCGCATTGCTTCAACTCACTGGCCAACGAGTACCCGGCGCTCGGCGGGAATTTCGAGGTCATCCACCACAGCCAGTTGCTCGACCATCTAGTCCAGGCGGGCCGGCTCACCCCGGGCGGCGGCTACGCCGGCTCGGTCACCTACCACGACCCCTGTTACCTCGGCCGCCACAACCGGGTCTTCGACGAGCCCCGCTCGGTCATCGACGCCATCCCCGGCGCCAAGCAGATCGAGATGAGGCGGTGCCGGGAGAAGGGCTTCTGCTGCGGCGCCGGCGGTGCTCGCATGTGGCTCGAGGAGAACATCGGCACCCGGGTCAACATGGATCGGACCAACGAGGCCATCGGCACCGGTGCCGATGTGGTCTCGACCGCCTGCCCCTACTGCATGATCATGCTGGACGACGCCGTCCGGGCCAATGCCAAGGAGGACGACGTCCGGGTCCTGGACCTGTCGCAGCTCCTCGAGGAGTCGATGGGCGACCCGGTGAGCGTCGGTGCTGGAGCGCCGGCCGCCGCCGAGCCGACTCCGTCCGAGGAGACCGAGACACCGAACTGACCGTGGCCGTCCGCACCGGTCGGTCCTTGGCCACTCAGGTCAGTCGAAGGCTTTGGCGTCGGCCTCGCGCAGTCGGGTGGCCAGCGCCGAGAGCAACTTGCGGGCGATGGTGGGGACCGACTCGAGCAGGCCGTTGAACTGACGCTGCGACATGACCAACACGTCCATGTCCGTTACAGACACGACCGAGGCTGAGCGGGGGCGGCGGTCGAGCAGGGCGAGCTCGCCGAAGTGACTGCCGGCCCCGAGAGTGGCCACCTTCTTGCCGTTGCGGGTCACCTTGGCCGACCCGTCGACGATGATGAAGAACTCCTGGCCGATGTGGCCCTCCTCGACCAGGACCTTGCCCGCCGGCACCGTAACAGCGTCGAGCGAGGCGCGGATCTTGCGCAGCTCCGATCCGGTGCAGCTGGAGAACAGCCAGATCTCCTTGAGGTCGGTCGCTTTGGGTCCGGTCGCCATGGCGCAAGGGTAACGGGGATCGAATGCGCCATGCTGGATTCGATGACTGGCGCGCCGGGCAACCGGGGCCCTGGGTCGCTCGTGGACCCGCTGCTACCATCTGGCGCTTCAAACCGGTCCCCGCCGCCGTCCCGAGCGGCGCACCGACGATCTGAGGGATGAATGGCGAAGATGGGTGATGCCGAGGAGTCCGGGGCCTCAAGTCCCGACGAAGCGTCAGACGGCCCCCAGCGGGTGGGGGTGCTCCGCGGCGCCGGCGTCCAGGTCGATGTCGGCCGTGTGGGCCAGTGGGCAGCCGTTCTCGGCATGGTGGCCATCATGGTGACGGCCGGCGTGTTGTTGGTCGCCGGTGTCCGGAAGAACAGCCAGATCGACAGCTTGAAAGCGAACGGTGTGCCTGTCGAGGCGACCGTCGTCAAGTGCCTAGCGCTTGTGGGCGGGACGGGACAGAGCCCGGCCGGGTTCGAATGCACAGGGACCTACGTCTACCGGGGAATCCGCCATACCCAGGGAGTGCCAGGTTCAATCAATCTGCCGGTCGGGTCGACGGTCCACGGCGTTGTGGCGTCGAACGACCCCGCCCTGTTCTCGACTCCTCAGACAGTCGCCTCCGAGCACGCATCGGATACTCGGGTGGTGTTGCCTGCAGTCGTGCTGGCGGTCAGCACCGGCTTGTGCATCTGGGTGATCATCCGGCGTCGGTCGCGTGGCGTGGCGTGCTGACCGTCCAGGGACCGGCGTGGAGACACCTCCCCGCGCCGCGCTACCGTTGCGCATGGCCGCCGACCCGGACAAGCCCTCGATCTCCGAACGATTCACCCGCGCCGTCCTCAAAGCCGACTCCCGGCCCGAAGCCGAGGTCGAGGGGCCCCAGACGGTCGAGGAGCTCGAAGAGGCCGTCGCCCATGCTGACGATACGGAACGCCTGATCGGACTAGCCGTCGCCCCGCTCGCTGGGCTCGTCGCCATCCTCGTGGTGAGCAGCATCGGCTCGAAGTCCGGCAAGGCGACCTCCTCAGTGGACAGCACGCTGACGCTGGTGCTCTTCGCACTCGCTTTCATCATGCTGGTCAGCGCCTGGTTCCGGAAGCGCCTCTACCTCGGCATCGCCTGCGCCCTCTACGGTTTGTCGATCTTCAATCTCCACTACTGGGAATTCGGTGTGCCCTTTCTACTCATCGGCTCCTGGTATCTCGTACGCGCCTACCGGTTCGGCCAGAAGCTGAAGCTGGCAAAGGCCGAAGATGGGCCGACCGGCCCCGACGGCCCGAGCCGCCGGGCCGGGCCCAACAAGCGCTACACCCCGCCCGTCACTGGACCGGTGAAGCCGCCGAAGCCGCAGGCCGACAACTGACCCCAACTGGGGCCGCGACGACGACCCGGATGACTCTCACGGGCAGGGGCGTGCCCCGCACGGCACTGGTCGGGCCGGCAGCGGCATCCTCGTCCGGTCGGGCGGCGTCAACCTCCAGTTCGACGCCGGTCATGCGACTGTCCTCCGACTGGCTCACCTCGGCGGTCAATCGGCGGACATCGATGCACTGTCGTTGACCCACGTCCTTCGGATCACGTTGTCGATGTGCCCTATCTGGTCATGTCCCTCTGGATCGAGCGAACCGTGCGGCCGTCGGGCCCGAAACCGATCATGTGTCCGGTCGGAGCGCCGGCCAGCTTCGTCGCCCGGATGCTCGATCTGTTCGCCGACGACATCGCACTGCGGTGGCCCATGTTGGCATTGCGGTGCCCGAGGTCATGTCGACGATGGTTGCTCTGGCGTCGATGCCGCGGTTGGTGTGGACGTCTCCTGGCGGAAGGGTCGTCATGTCCGCGGTGGCGGTCTGTCACGAACCGGTCGACGCCGTCGCCTACCGGGTGGACACGCCCGATGGGGCGATCGTGGTGTCCGGGGACGCGCGGGTCTGTGCCGAGGTCGAGCCGCTGACGGCCAATGGATCCGTCGTCGTCGTCCACGAAACATGCCGGCACTCGGCGCTGACCGATGTCATCGCCGTGCCGGTCGCCGAGACGAACTTCAGCGATTGCACCGACACCGTCGAACTCGGCGCTATAGCCGACCGGACCCGCATTCCCACCCGGACCTCACCCACCCGATTCTCCCCTTTGCAACGACTGCCGAGGAGGACGCCTTCGAGTCCGACACGCGTGCTGGCGGCTACAGCGGCCAGGTAGCGTCGAGGCCGATATGACCACCGTCGCCCTCGGTACCGGTTGACAGGCGGGACCGGGCCCTGCCCTGAATTCTGAAGGGCAATCTAAGTGATACTGCCGAGGTGGCCGGCTGACCCGATCCGCGTGGTTTGAGACAGGAAATCGCCGCTGAACAGGAAGTTCGCGCCCCGCAGACGTGAACGTGCCTGCCAGGTACCCAGTTCACGCGTTGGTAACACTGCAGTGACCGTGCCGAAATCCTCACGCTGCATTGTGTGAACCGGCAGAGCGAATCTGCCTGCCTTGGCTCCCGTCGACCCGTCCCGCAGGGGATCGGAGGGCAGGAAGCAGTCAACGCACGAGGCATCTGAGGAGAGGAGCACCCAGCAGTGCTAGCAGCAAACCTGGTATTGATCCCGTACCCGTCCTGGCTCAATCCGGCGGACAACACGTGGCAGTTGGTGGCCGCGACGTTCGTCGGACTGATGAGCCTGCCGGCCCTGGCGGTGCTCTATGCGTCGCTCGTCCAGAAGAAGTGGGCGGTCAACGTCATGGCCATGATGTTCGCGGGCTTCTCGCTCGTCATGGTCTGTTGGTTCCTCTACGAGTACAAGTTGGGCTTCGGAGCCAACTCGTGGGGTGGTGGAATCAAGGGTGGTGTTCCCACCGAGGTGGGAAGAGGAGGATGGACACAGTTCATCGACAACTTCTGGGGCAAGCCCGGACCCATCACGAGTTCATTGGGTGAACAGGGCCAAGCTACCTCTGCGGCCAACACCGCGATCCCGTATCACTTCCCGACGTCGACGCTGGCCTACTTCCAGTTCGTGTTCGCGGCCATCACCCCGCTCCTGTTCATGGGTAGCGTGCTAGGCCGGATCAAGTTCAGCGCCTGGTGCCTGCTGGTGCCACTGTGGTCGACCTTCGTCTACAGCGTCGATGCTTTCCTCCTTTGGGGCGGCGGCTACTTCGCCCAGGAGGGTGCGCTCGACTACTCCGGCGGGTACGTGATCCACATGTCGGCCGGCGTGTCCGGGTTTGTGGCCGCTTGGGTCCTCGGACCACGGCTCCTCCGAGACAGACAGCACGCCATCCCGAACAATCTGGTCATGGCCGGGGTCGGGGCGGGCATCCTGTGGCTCGGCTGGAATGGCTTCAACGGTGGTGACCCGTACTACGCAGGTGCGGACGCCGCTGCGGCCGTCGTGAACACCAACCTGGCCACGGCCACTGGTGTCATCGTCTGGATCGCCATGGACGCCTGGCTCTCCAAGGAGAAGAAGCCCACCTTCCTCGGTGGCGTGAACGGCATGATCTGCGGCCTCGTCGGGATTACTCCGTGCGCCGGATGGGTCAACGGACAGGGCGCCATCTACATCGGTGGCATCTGCACCGTCGTCGTGTGGTTCGCCTGGAACTTCCTCTCCAAGGTCAAGCCCTTCTCGAAGGTGGACGATGCCCTTGGCGTCATCTACACCCACGGAATGGCCGGCCTCCTCGGCGGCCTACTCCTCGGGCTCTTCGCCGACCCGGGCATGATCCAGTTCCCGTGCGGTGCCGCTTCGGTTCCGCTGACCTACGCACCGACGTCAACCGCGTGTGCGCCGTTTAGCGTCAGTGGCCTGATCTACACGGGTTCGGCCCACCAGCTGTGGGAACAGTTCCGGGCTGCGGTGTGGGTCATCCTCTGGTCCGCCGTCGTCACCTTCATCCTCATGAAGCTGATCGGTCTGGTCCTTCGGGGTGCCCGGTACAAGGATGAGGTCCTCGAGGTCGGCGACCTCGCCATCCACGGCGAGGAGGCCTTCCCGGCCGAATCCCTCGCCGAGCGGGTGGGAGCCATGTCGATGGCCGGGGACTCCAGCTCCAAGTCGGGGTCAGGGGAGACCGAAGAGGAACCGGTGTGACCGGGTCCGCACCGGCTTCGCCGGCAGCAGACTGGACAACAACGGTTACGACAAGGAGACATGCAGAATGAAACTGATCGTGGCGGTGCTCAAGCCGTTCAAGCTCGATGAAGTCAAGGAGGCCCTCAAGGCCCTCGGCGTCCACGGGATGACCCTCACGGAGGCCCAAGGGTTCGGGCGCCAGCGGGGACACACCGAGGTCTACCGGGGTGCCGAGTACGAGGTCGAGTTCGTGCCGAAGATCCGGCTCGAGGTCGTCGTCGACGATGCCCAGGTCGACGAGGTGGCCAACGCCATCGTCGATGTCGCAGGCACCGGGAAGATCGGAGACGGCAAGGTGTGGATCCTTCCTGTCGAAGAGATCATCCGGGTCCGCACGGGCGAGCGGGGTGTGGACGCCCTATAGGCGTCCCACCTCACGGGCCCATTGGGCCCACAAGACCCTGTCGGGGGAAGCCCCCCTCCCCTCGACAGCGCAGTACCCGCTGGATCCCCCCTCCGGCGGCGGAACAGTACGAGTGGCCGACCCCATCAGGTCGGCCACTCGTCACGTCCGGGGTGCTGTTGCTCGGCTCCTCGGCGCCCGCCGCACCCAGTCGTGCGGGAGTCAGCCGGCCTGGAGGCGGACGACTTCGGCTGCCGCCGCAGCCGAAGCGGGATCCCCCAGGAAGCCGTGCGACACGATCGACAGGTCGTCGGCCAGCATGTAGCGGTAAGGGATACCCGTGGGGATCTCGAGGTCGACGATGTCCGCGTCGCTGATGCCCTCGATGTGCTTGCGCAGCGCCCGAAGGCTGTTGCCGTGGGCGACGACCAGCACGGCCCCGCCCCGGCGTCCTTCGGCCAGCAGATCGGGCACGATGGCATCGGCCCAGTACGGCACCGTCCGGGCCACCACGTCGGCCAGGCACTCGGTGAGCGGCAGCGCGTCGGCGGGCACGTCGCGGTAGCGGGGGTCTCCCGACGGATCGTGGGCGTCGCCCCGCTCGACCGGCGGTGGCGGAGTGGCGTAGCTGCGACGCCACTCCTTTACCTGGGCGGCTCCGTGCCTGGCCGTGGTTTCCTTCTTATCGAGTCCCTGGAGTGCGCCATAGTGACGCTCGTTGAGCCGCCAGTGCCGGTGCACCGGGAGCCAGGATCGGCCGGCAACGTCGAGGGTGAGGTTGGCGGTCCGGATGGCCCGGGTAAGTAATGAGGTGTGGACCACCTGCAAATCGAGTTCGGGGTCGGCGGCCAGCAGTGCACCGGCGGCCCGGGCCTCCTCCTCGCCCTGGGCGGTGAGGTCCACGTCAAACCAGCCAGTGAAGAGATTCTCGGCGTTCCAGAGCGACTGACCGTGGCGGAGGAGCACGAGCTGAGGCATGGATCGAGCGTATCCCGGAGCCGTTCGAACAGTAATCACTACAATTGTGCAGGAAACTTGACATGAAAGCACTCAACTTTGCTATAGTTGAATCCGGAGACGACGGCCCGACATCAGATGTCCAGAATGGACGGGTCGGCGGCAACGCCGCACAAGTCGAGGGCGCCGAGAGGCGCCGGAAGCAACCCGCAGAAGCAGACAGCAGGACACGGAACCACACGCAAGCCCGGGGCCCGCAGAGGGCGAGGGAGTAGGAGGCAACACGATGGCCAAAGCCGTAGGTATCGATCTCGGGACCACCAACTCGGTGGTCTCCGTACTGGAGGGTGGCGAGCCCGTCGTCATCCCGAACGCCGAGGGCGGACGCACCACGCCGTCCGTGGTCGGTTTCGCCAAGTCCGGCGAGGTTCTCGTCGGTGAGGTGGCCAAGCGCCAGGCCATCACCAACCCGGACCGGACCATCCGGTCGGTCAAGCGCCACATGGGCACGTCCTGGACCGTCGACATCGACGGCAAGGCCTACACGCCCCAGGAGATCTCTGCCCGCATCCTGGGCAAGCTGAAGCGCGACGCCGAGGCATTCCTGGGCGACACCGTCAGCCAGGCCGTCATCACCGTGCCGGCCTACTTCGACGACGCCCAGCGGACGGCCACCAAGGAGGCGGGCGCCATCGCCGGCCTCGAGGTGCTCCGCATCATCAACGAGCCCACCGCGGCCGCCCTCGCCTACGGCCTCGACAAGGAAGGCGCCGACCAGACCGTCCTCGTATTCGACCTCGGTGGCGGCACCTTCGACGTGTCGGTCCTCGACATCGGCGACGGGGTGTTCGAGGTCAAGTCGACCTCGGGCGACTCACAGCTCGGTGGCGACGACTGGGACCAGAAGGTCATCGACTGGTTGGTGAAGACGTTCAAGGACACCGAAGGCGTCGATCTTTCCGCAGACAAGATGGCCACCCAGCGCCTCCAAGAGGCGGCCGAGAAGGCCAAGATCGAGCTGTCCTCGGTCCAAGAGACCCAGATCAACCTGCCGTTCATCACGGCCACGTCCGAGGGTCCCAAGCACCTCGACGTCAAGCTGACGCGGGCCCAATTCAACGAACTCACCGCCGACCTGGTCGAGCGGTGCAAGAGTCCCTTCGATCAGGCCATCGCCGACTCGGGGCTGAGCAAGTCCGACATCGACCACGTGGTCCTCGTAGGCGGATCGACCCGCATCCCGGCGGTCCAGGACCTGGTCCAGTCGCTGACCGGCAAAGAGGCCCACAAGGGCGTCAACCCGGACGAGGTGGTGGCCATCGGTGCCGCCGTCCAGGCCGGCGTGCTGAAGGGCGAGGTCAAGGACGTCCTACTCCTCGATGTGACCCCGCTGTCGCTGGGCATCGAAACCAAGGGTGCGGTCATGCACCGCCTCATCGAGCGCAACACCACCATCCCGACCAAGCGGAGCGAGGTGTTCACCACCGCCGACGACAATCAGCCCTCGGTCGAGGTCCATGTGCTCCAGGGCGAGCGCGAGATGGCGATGTACAACAAGACCCTGGGCAAGTTCCAGCTGGTCGACCTTCCTCCGGCTCCCCGGGGCGTTCCGCAGATCGAGGTCACCTTCGACATCGACGCCAACGGCATCGTCCACGTGTCGGCCAAGGACCGGGCGACCGGCAAGGAGCAGTCGATGACCATCACCGGACAGTCGTCGTTGGCCAAGGACGACATCGAGCGCATGGTGAAGGACGCCGAGGCCCATGCCGAGGACGACCGCAAGCGCAAGGAGGAGGCGGAAGTACGCAACAACGCCGACTCCCTTGTGTATCAGACGGAGAAGCTGCTGAAGGACCAGGGCGAGAAGTTCGAGGGTGACGAGAAGGAGAAGGTCGAAGCCGCCTTGACCAGCCTTAAAGAGGCCCTGGCCGGTAGCGACGTCGAGGCCATCAAGACGTCGACCGAGACCCTTCTGTCCGCCAGCCAGTCGTTCAGCCAGCGCCTCTATGAAGAGGCGGCCAAGGAGAGCGCGTCGGCCCCGGGCGGCGAGGTGCCGGCCGAGGAGGCGAACGACGACGAGGTGGTCGACGCCGAGATCGTCGATTCCGAGGACTGATCGTCGATGACGATCGGAGACGGGTCACGTAACGGTGACCATGGTGACGGGGCGGGGGCCGACGAGGTCCCCGCCACTGGATCCGACGACAGTGCACCCGACCACATGGCGCACGGCCGCCCGCTGCAGGACGCCGAGGTGCGTGGCGACGAGGTGGTTGACGCCGAAATAGTCGACTGGCCGGACGACGCGGTGGCGGATGCCGCCGATGCGGTCGAAGCCGACCCCCTCGAAGTGGCACAGGCCGAGCGTGACGAGTACCTCGACTCGCTCCGGCGTCTGCAGGCCGAGTTCGAGAACTACAAGAAGCGGGTGCTGAAGCAGCAGACCGAGCAGGTGGCCCGGGCGGCCGCCGGCCTGGTCGACAAGCTTCTCCCGGTGCTCGACGCCCTCGACCTGGCCACCGACCATGTCGGCGACGCCGACTCGGCCGAGGGCAAGGCCCTGGTGGCCGCCAACGGCCTGCTCCATGGGGTTCTGGCCAAGGAGGGCCTCGAGCGGATCGACCCGCTCGGCGAGGAGTTCGACCCGAACGCCCACGAAGCGGTGGGTCAGGTCCCCGCACCTGAGGGTGCCGACCCGACCGCCTCGGGCGAGCCCCGGGTGGCCCAGGTCATGCGGGCCGGCTACCGCTGGCACGGCACGGTGGTCCGGCCGGCCATGGTCATGGTTGAGAGCTAGTACGCCAAGAGCAGGAACGACAGTGACGGAGCAGTAGGACAGGGAAGAGACACGTGGCGCCGCAACGCGAATGGTTCGAAAAGGACTACTACAAGACCCTCGAGGTGCCGAGCACGGCCACCGCCAAGGAGATCACCAGCTCCTACCGGAAGCTGGCCAAGAAGCACCACCCGGACACCAATCCCGGCGACGACGAGTTGTTCAAAGAGATCACCGCGGCCTACGACGTCCTGGGTGACGCCGAGAAGCGCAAGGAGTACGACGAGGTCCGCACCCTGGGCCCGGCCACGGGAGGTTTCGGGGGCGGGTTCGGCAGCGGTGGCGGCTTCGGCGGCCAGGGCGGCTCCTACCGGGTGGATGATTCCGGCGACTTCAGCGACCTCTTAGGGGGACTGTTCGGCCGGGGCCGTCGCGGCGCCCAGCAGGCCGGTCCCCAGCGCGGCGCCGATGTCGAGACCGAGCTCCATCTCACGTTCGAGGACGCCGTCCGCGGTGTGACCACCTCGGTCAACGTGACCACCGATGCCCGCTGTCACACCTGTGGAGGCTCGGGCTCGGCCCCGGGCACCCGTCCCGACACCTGCCCGCGGTGCGGTGGCACCGGCACACTCCAGGACAATCAGGGGCTCTTCTCCCTCAGCCAGATCTGCCCGCAGTGCAGCGGCCGGGGCACCATCGTCACCCACCCCTGCCCCACCTGCGCGGGCAGCGGGGTCGAGCACCGCAACCGGTCGGTCAAGGTCCGCATTCCCGCCGGAGTGGAGGACGGCCAGCGCATCCGGGTCAAGGGCCGGGGTGCTGCCGGGCGCGGAGGCGGGCCCTCGGGCGACCTGTACGTCATCGTCCGGGTCGGCCGCCACAACCTGTTCGGCCGCAAGGGCCGCAACCTGACCCTGACCGTCCCGGTGGGCTACGCCGAGGCTGCCCTCGGCACCACCTTGACCGTCCCCACCCTGGAGGAGCCGGTCACGCTGCGGGTGCCGGAAGCCACGCCGTCAGGCCGGACGTTTCGGGTCAAGGGCCGCGGCGTCCCCGGGGGCAAGAAGTCGGCCACCGGCGACCTGCTGGTGACCATCGAGGTGGACGTTCCCACCGAACTGTCCGACGAGCAGCGGTCCGCTGTCGAGGAGCTGGCCAAGGTGATCGAGCCACCGTCGCGCAGCTGGTTGGGAGTCTCCGATGGCTGACGAGCGCCACAGCCGCGCCGTGTACGTCATCTCGGTGGCCGCCGAGCTGGCCGGAGTCCATCCCCAGACGCTGCGCGTCTACGAGCGCAAGGGTCTGCTCGACCCCAGCCGTACCGAAGGCGGCAGCCGCCGGTTCTCCGAGCAGGACCTCGAACGACTGGCCAAGATCCAGAGCCTGACCAACGAGGGAGTGAACCTGGAGGGCGTCCGCCGTGTCCTCGAGCTCCAGGACGAAGTGGCGCGGCTCGAACGTGAACTCGAGTCCACCCGCGCCGCGGCCCGCGAGGCGGTCGCCATCACCCACCGGCAGTACCGGCGGGAGTTGGTGCCGCTGTCCCAGCTGCCCGTCGCGACCCGGACCACCCGGCGTCCGCCACATGGAAACGGAGGAACACGATGAGCCTGAATCCTGAGCGTTGGACCTTGAAGACCCAGGAGGCCCTGGCCACCGCGGTCGAACGTGCCCGCGAGACCTCCAACGCCGAGGTCACCCCTGAGCACCTACTGGCCGCTGTCCTCGATCAGCCCGACGGGATCGCCGGGCCGATCCTGACCCGAGTGGGCGTGGAACCGGCCGTTGTCCGGTCGCGCATCGCTGACACGCTTAGTCGCCTGCCCCAGGCGTTCGGAGGAGCCGAGCCCACCATCGACCGCGACCTGCGCGAGGGCCTCGAGGCAGCCGACCGCCAACGGATCGACATGGGTGACGAGTACCTGTCGGTCGAGCACATCCTGCTGGCGCTGGCCGATCGCCTGGGCGTCGAGCGTGACGTCCTGTTCCAGGCACTGCGCGACGTGCGGGGCAGTCACCGCGTGACCTCCCAGAACCCCGAGGAGACCTTCCAGGCCCTCGAGAAGTACGGGCGGGATCTCACCGCACTGGCCCGCCAGGGGAAGATGGACCCGGTCATCGGCCGCGACGAAGAGGTCCGGCGGGTCATCCAGGTGCTGTCCCGGCGCACCAAGAACAATCCGGTCCTGATCGGCGAGCCCGGTGTGGGCAAGACGGCCATCGTCGAGGGCCTGGCCCAGCGGATCGTCGAGGGCGACGTGCCCGAGGGCCTCCAGGGCAAGCGGGTCATCAGCCTGGACATGGGCTCGATGGTCGCCGGGGCCAAATACCGGGGCGAGTTCGAGGAGCGGCTGAAGGCCGTCCTGAAGGAGATCAGCGACGCCGAGGGCGAAGTGATCACCTTCATCGACGAACTCCACACCATTGTGGGAGCGGGTGCCGCCGAAGGCGCCATGGACGCCGGCAACATGATCAAGCCGATGCTCGCCCGCGGTGAGCTGCGTCTCATCGGGGCCACCACCCTCGACGAGTACCGCAAGTACATCGAGAAGGACGCGGCCTTGGAGCGCCGGTTCCAGCAGGTGTTCGTGCCACCGCCGTCGGTCGAGGACACCATCGCCATTCTGCGCGGCTTGAAGGAGCGGTACGAGGTCCACCACGGCGTCCGCATCCAGGACGCGGCACTGGTGGCTGCGGCCGTGCTGTCGGACCGTTACGTGACCGGCCGGTTCCTGCCCGACAAGGCCATCGACCTCATGGACGAGTCGGCCAGCCGGCTGCGCATCGAGATCGACTCCATGCCTACCGAACTCGACGTGGTCACCCGTCGGATGCGCCAGCTGGAGATCGAGCGGATGGCCCTGGCCAAGGAGACCGACCCGGCGTCGGCCGAGCGGCTGGCCCGACTGGACGAGGAGATGGCCAACCTGACCGAGCAGGCCTCGGCCATGACCGCGCACTGGCAGGCCGAGAAGGAGGCCATCGACACCATCCGGTCCCTCAAGACCCAGCTCGAGCAGAACCGTAGCGATGCCGAGCGTCTCAGCCGCGAAGGCGACCTGGCCGAGGCGTCCGAGATCACCTACGGGATCATTCCCGAGCTCGAGCGTCAGATCGAGGAGGCCACGGCCGCCCTCGACGAGCTCCAGAAGACGCAGCGCTTCCTGAAAGAGGAGGTGGACGCCGAGGACGTGGCCGAGGTGGTCAGCCGGGCCACCGGCGTGCCGGTCAGCCGGCTGCTCGAGGGCGAGGTGGAGAAGCTGGTCCGGATGGAGGACGCCTTGCACGCCCGGGTGGTCGGCCAGGACGAGGCGGTGTCGGCCGTGTCCAACGCCATCCGTCGCAGTCGGGCCGGCCTGTCCGATCCCGACCGGCCCATCGGGTCGTTCCTGTTCATGGGACCGACAGGGGTGGGCAAGACCGAGCTGGCCCGGGCGCTGGCCGACTTCCTCTTCGACGACGCCAAGGCCATGATCCGGATCGACATGAGCGAGTACATGGAGCGCCACTCCGTCGCCCGGCTCGTCGGGGCCCCTCCCGGCTACGTCGGCTACGAGGAGGGTGGCCAACTCACCGAGGCCATCCGTCGACGCCCCTACGCGGTGGTGCTCCTCGATGAACTCGAGAAAGCCCACCCGGATGTGTTCAATACGCTGCTCCAGGTCCTGGAGGACGGCCGGCTGACCGACGGCCAGGGCCGAACGGTCGACTTCACCAACACCGTGCTGATCATGACCTCCAACATCCCGGGTGAGCCCATCGAGCACTTCAAGCCGGAGTTCGTGAACCGGATCGACGAGATCGTCCGCTTCCACCCCCTGTCCGAGGCCGACCTCAACCGGATCGTGACCATCCAGTTCCAGGGGTTGCGCAGTCGGCTGGCCGAGCGCCGCCTGACCCTGGTGGTCACGCCGCCTGCCGAGAAGCTACTGGCCCACGAAGGATTCGATCCCGATTTCGGAGCCCGGCCGCTGCGACGGGTGATCCAACGCCAGGTCGAGGACCCGCTGGCCCTCGCCCTCCTGGAAGGCCGTTACCCGGAGGGGTCGACGGTCACCGTTGACGCCAAGGACGGTGCCATCGTCCTGGTGTGAAGCGCCCCCGGTCAGCGGCCCTCCGGTCCGGCGTCACCCCTTGTAGGTGGCGGCCGATCCGGACGAGTCGACCAGGGCGCAGAATGTCGTGGTCGGACAGCTGATCCTTGCCGCGGCCTGGGTCCCGTCGTGCAGCACCGGCTGCGGCCGGCTCCAGCTGCCCGACTGCCAGACCGAGACCGAGCCGTCGGACCGGGCCACCGCGCAGTGGGAAGCCGTGGCACACGACACGGAGTACGTCAGGGAGCCGACGCCGGGCATGGACTGGGCCATCGTCCACATCGATCCGTCGAAGACCAGGGCGTGCCCGGTCAGGTCGAGGGCCATGCAGAAGGTCGTCGTCGGGCACGACACGGAGTGCAGCACCGACTGGCCGGGGGAGGAGTTCCGAGTCCAGGTCGCCCCGGTAAGCATCGCGATGTCGCCATCGGCCGACACCACCACACAGAAGGTGGGCGAGACGCAGGTGATGTCCTGGACCGGTTTGGTGGCCGTGCCGTCATCCACGTGTGTCTCGTGGCCCCAGGTCGTGCCGTTGAAGGTGGTGACCACGCCGGCGGTGTTGACCGAGGCGCAGAATGTCGGCGACGTGCATGACACCCGGTACTCACCACCGGTCGGGCTCGACGGGGCCAGTCCGGCGGCGGACGAGATCGTCCAGGCGGTCCCGTTGAAGACCACTGCCCGCTGGTCGGCCAAGGTCATGCAGAACGTCGGCGACGCGCAGGACACGCTGTCCAGGGTGTTGCCGGGTGTCACCGGCCGGGGCTTCGACCAGGTGGCGCCGTTCCATCCGATGGCGTTGCCGGACTCGTCGACGGCTTGGCAGAACGAGCTCGACGTGCACGACACCCCGTAGATGCTCGAGTAGCCGGGAAGGTTGGTCGACGGCTCAGGGTGGGCGACGGTCCAGGTGCCCGACGCGGTGGCGGGAGACGAGCTCCCGCCACAGGCTGCTGTGGCAAGGGACACGACGAGGGCGGCGAGAGCTGCCCAACGGCGGGGCCACCGCTCCCTCCGCTGTGGTGCCCGGCTGTCCATGGTGCCCGCCCTGATCTGGTCGTCCGCCTGTGGGCGCGAGGGCCGCCCCGTTGCGAACTCTAGGTGGGGTGGGTGCCCGGAGCGGGCCTCACCAGGGAATATCGACAGACGAGGCGGTCGACACCGGCCCGTCCGGCACTGGCCTGCGGTCCGTTCCTCGGGGGGAACCCGGCGCGGCGCCTTCGAGAAACGGCGAACGCAGCTGGGACCAGAACGATGTTCGCCAATTTCGGAATTCGGTCGCTGAGGTCCTCTCCCATGGCCACCCACCCCTCGGAGGGCCCCCGGCCATCGGGCTACACTGGTGCGTAATCCGCATTCTCGACGGAGGAGTGACGCGTGCCGGCAACCGTAGTGGTCGGGACCCAATGGGGTGATGAAGGCAAGGGCAAGCTCACCGACCTCCTGGCCAAGGAGATGGAGCTGGTGGTCCGCTACCAGGGCGGCCACAACGCCGGTCACACGATCGTGGTGGACGGCGAGACGTTCGCCCTGCAGTTGGTGCCCAGCGGCATCCTCTACCCCCACATCACCCCGGTCATCGGGAACGGTGTGGTCGTCGACCCGACGGTCTTGCTGGCTGAGGTCGACGTACTCGAGTCCAAGGGCATCGACACCTCGAACCTGCTGGTCAGCGGCAATGCCCATCTGATCATGCCGTACCACCACGAACTCGATCAGCTGGCCGAGCGGTACCTCGGAAAGAACAAGCTGGGCACCACCAAGCGCGGTATCGGCCCGGCCTACGCCGACAAGTCGTCCCGCGTGGGCCTCCGCGTCCAGGACCTCCTGGACCCGAAGATCTTCCGCCAGAAGCTCGATGTGGTCCTGAAGGAGAAGAACCAGGTCCTGGCCAAGGTGTACAACCGCCTGCCGCTGTCGGCCGACGACATCTGCGAGCTCTATCTTGACCAGTTGGCCCCCCGGATCGGCCCGATGGTGGCCGACACGGTGGGCCTCGTGCACGATGCGCTCGAACGCGGCGCCAATGTGCTGCTCGAGGGGGCCCAGGCCACGTTCCTCGACCTCGACCACGGCACCTACCCCTTCGTCACCTCGTCCAACCCGGTGGCCGGCGGTGCCTGCACTGGTGCGGGCATCGGCCCGCGGTACATCGACGAGGTCATCGGCATCGCCAAGGCGTATGTGACCCGGGTGGGCAGCGGGCCGTTCCCGACCGAGTTGACCGACGAGATCGGCGACACCTTGGTCGACCGGGGCCACGAGTACGGGGTCAATACCGGTCGCCGGCGCCGCCCGGGCTGGTTCGACGCCGTCATGATGCGCCAGGCCGTGCGCCTCAACTCACTGTCCGAGGTGGCCCTGACCAAGCTCGACGTGCTCGACTCCTTCGACACGGTGAAGGTGTGCGTGGCCTATGAGGCCAATGGCGAGCGGTTCACCCACCCGCCGTACCACCAGTCGGTGTTCCACCAGGTCACTCCCGTCTACGAGGAGCTTCCCGGTTGGAAGTCGGACATCTCGGGGGCCACAGAGATCGGTGACCTGCCCCAGGCGGCACGCGACTACGTACACTTCCTGGCCGAGCAGATCGGCGTGCCGGTCCGGCTCGTCGGCGTGGGCCCCGGCCGCGAGCAGTTCGTCCGCTTCGTCGCATGAGCGGGGGGGCTCCCTCGGGCTCGTCCCCGGTGTCCGGCCGGATCCGCACCGTCTGCGTCGTAGGCTCCGGCGGGCGTGAGCACGCGCTGGCCCTGGTGTTGGCGCGCTACGCCGATGTGGTCGTCACCCCGGGCAACCCGGGCATCGACGGCCGCTCACCCGAAGGCCACTCGCTCACCAGCGTGCCCACCGCCCCCGAGGAACTCGAGGCCGACCTGTTCGTCATCGGACCGGAGGCGCCGCTGGTCGACGGACTCGCCGACCGTCTGCGGGCCCAGGGCAAACTGGTCTTCGGCCCCGGAGCCGACGGCGCCCGGATCGAGGGGTCAAAGGCCTTCATGAAGGAGCTGCTGGACGAGGCCGGCGTGCCGACGGCCCGGTTCGGAGTGTTCACCGAGATCGGGCCGGCGGTCAGGTTCCTGCGCTCGCTGGCGGGACCATGGGTGGTGAAGACCGACGGCCTGGCCGCCGGCAAGGGCGTGCTGGTGACCGACTCGCTGGCCGAGGCCGAAGGCGACGTGGCCGCCAAGCTGTCGGGCGACGCCTTCGGGACGGCCGGGCAGCGGGTGGTCATCGAGGAAGGTCTGACCGGGCCCGAGTGCTCGCTGCTGGTGTTGTGCGACGGCGAGCGGCTGGCCGCCCTGGCTCCGGCCCAGGACTTCAAGCGCCGCGACGACGGCGACGGCGGGCCCAACACCGGGGGCATGGGTGCCTTTTCGCCCGTGCCGTCGATCGACCAGGAGCTGGTCGATTCGTTGGTTGCCGAGGCCGTGGCCCCGGTGGTGGCCGCGCTGCGCCGTCGGGGGATCGACTACCGCGGCGTGCTCTATGCCGGCTTGATGCTCACTCCCTCGGGCCCGAAGGTCCTCGAGTTCAACGTCCGCTTCGGCGACCCCGAGACCCAGGTCGTCCTGCCCCGGTACGACGGCGATCTGGGTGAGCTTTTGGCCGAGGCGGCCGCGGGCCGCCTGTCCACGAGGCCGCGGTTCATCACCGACCCGGCCGTCTGCGTGGTGCTGGCGTCCGAGGGCTACCCCGACGCACCCCGGACCGGCGACCGGGTCGCCGGAGTCGACGATGCCGCGGCCCTGCCCGGGGTGATCGTGTTCCACGCCGGCACCCGCTCCGATCCGGCGACCGGTGGCGTCGTCACCTCGGGAGGCCGGGTCCTCGGCGTGACCGCCCTCGGCGTCACGGTCGACCAGGCCCGGGCCCGCGCCTACGCCGGAGTAGCCGCCATCACGTGGCCCGGCATGCAGCACCGCACCGACATCGCCCTCGGGGCGGCCACTGAGGATGTGGTCCCTGTCCCCACCCCGAATCCGAACCCGAAAGCAGAGGCAGCACGATGATCCCCCGCTACGCACCGAAGGAGATGGCCGCGCTCTTCTCCGACGAGGCCAGGTTCGCCATGTGGCTCCGTGTCGAGCTGCTGGCCACCGACGGCTGGGTGGAGATCGGCGATGTGCCCGGCGACGCCGCCGAGTTCTGCCGGGCCCACGCCCCCGAGATCGACGCCGCCTTCGTCGAAGCGGTGGATGAGCGCGAGCGGGTGACCGACCACGACGTGGCCGCTTTCGTCGACGTGGTCCAAGAGGCCATCGGTCAACCCCAGGGGTCATGGATCCACTACGGGCTCACATCCTCCGACGTGGTCGACACCGCCCTGTGCGCAACCCTCACCCGGGCCGCCGACCTGCTCATCGAGGCGGGCACCGATCTGGTGCGGGCGTGCAAGGCACGGGCGCTCGAGGCAATCGACGTGCCCGTGACCGGGAGGACCCACGGCATGCACGCCGAGCCCACAACGTTCGGGGCCAAGTTCGCCCTGTGGGCACTGCAGGCCGACCGCGACGTGCAGCGCCTGCGGGCTGCCCGCGAGCGAGTGGCTGTGGGCAAGTTGTCGGGTGCGGTCGGGACGTTCTCCAATATCGACCCCCGGGTGGAGGCCCATGTGTGCACGTCCCTAGGTCTCGTCCCGGTGCCGGCCACCCAGGTGGTGGCGCGCGACCGGCATGCCGAGTACCTGTGGGCGTGCGCGTCGGTGGGGGCGACCATCGAGTTGATCGCCACCGAGATCCGTCACATGGCCCGCAGCGAGCTGGGCGAGGTGGAGGAACCATTCAAGCCGGGCCAGAAAGGCAGCTCGGCCATGCCCCACAAGCGCAACCCGATCCTGTCGGAGCGACTGTGCGGGCTCGCCCGGGTGCTGCGCGGCTACCAGTCGGCCGGACTCGAGGACGTGGCCCTATGGCACGAGCGGGACATCTCCCACAGTTCGGTCGAGCGGGTGGTGCTGCCCGACGCCAGCATGCTGACCCTCTACATGCTCCAGAAGACGAAGGGCCTGGTCGAGGGCCTGGTCCTCCACCCCGAGCGGGCGCTCGCCACCCTCGTGGATGGGAGCTACGGGCTGGTGTTCAGCCAGTCGGTGCTCCTGGCTCTGGTCAGCGGCGGTCTCAGCCGTGACGCCGCTTACCGGATCGTTCAACGGGACGCCCGGGCGGCCTGGGAGGAGGGTCGCAGCTTCCGGGCCGTCCTCGACGCCGACCCCGAGGTGACCCTGTCGGCCGCCGAGCTCGACGCCGCCTTCGACCTGTCCCGTACCCTGCGCCACGTCCACCGTTTCACCGATGCCTTGGAGGAGCTCGTTCCATGACCCCGTCCCCCCTGCCCCTGTTGTCGTCCGGCAAGGTCCGCGAGCTGTACGACGCCGGCGATGGCCGCCTGCTCATGGTGGCCTCCGACCGGATCTCGGCGTTTGACGTGATCATGGCCGAGCCGATCCCGGACAAGGGCCGGGTGCTGACGGCCATGACGGCAGCCTGGCTGGAGGAGCTGGCCGACCTGGCGCCCAACCACCTCATCAGCGCCGACACCGCGGAGTTCCCCGAGGGGGCAGCCTTCCTGCCCGGGGGTCTCGACGAGCTGGCCGGACGGTCGATGCTGGTGCGGAAAGCCGACATGCTCGACATCGAGTGCATCGTGCGCGGCTACCTGGCCGGGTCGGCCTACAAGGAGTACGAGCGCTCCGGCACCGTCCACGGCATGGCCATGCCGGCTGGGCTGCTGCACGCTCAGGCACTGCCCGAGCCCATCTTCACCCCGTCGACCAAGGCCACCGAAGGCCACGACCTCAACATCGGGATCGACGAGGCCGCGGACATCGTGGGCAAGGAGGCCGCCGATGCCGCGTCGGAGCTCTGCCTGGCCGCGTACTCGCGGGCCGCAGCCCGGGCCGTGGAGGTGGGCATCGTGATCTGCGACACCAAGTTCGAGCTCGGCTACATCGACGGCGAGCTCTCGCTGTGCGACGAGGTCCTCACCCCGGACTCGTCGAGGTTCTGGCCGGCCGACGACAGCGCACCGGGCAGCAATCCGCCCTCATTCGACAAGCAGCCGTTGCGTGACTGGTTGGAGGACCAACCGTGGGACAAGCAACCGCCGCCGCCGGTGCTGCCGACGGAGATCGTAGAGGCCACGTCGACCCGGTACGTGGCTGCCTACGAGCGAGTCTGCGGGCGTTCGCTGGGTGACTGGTACGGTGCCTGACATGGCCGCCTCCCGTCAGTTCTCGGTGCAGGTCGAAGTGCTTCTGCGCGATGGCATCGCCGACCCCCAGGGGGCCACGATCGAGCGGGCGCTGCCCGCCCTCGGCCTCGGTGGTGTGACCGCCGTCCGGGCCGGCAAGTCATTCCGGTTCGACCTGGCGGCGTCCGACGAGTCCGACGCCCTGGCCCAGGCCACGGTGGTGGCCGACCGGTTGTTGGCCAACCCGGTTATCGAGGAGTCACAAGTGACGGTCCGGCCGGTCACAAGGGCGCGCTGATGGCCCCCCGGGTCGGCGTGGTCCTCTTCCCGGGGACGAACTGTGAGCACGACGCCGTCCAGGCCGTCGAGCGACTCGGCGGCTCCGCCGACCTGATCTGGCACGGTGCCACCACAGCTGCCGGCTACGACGCCCTGATCCTGCCCGGTGGATTCGCCCACGGCGACTACCTACGGCCCGGTGCCATCGCCCGGTTCTCACCGGTCATGGACACCGTCGCCGCCTTCGCCCACGACGGCGGCCCGGTCGTCGGGATCTGCAACGGCTTCCAGGTATTGACCGAAGCCGGCCTACTGCCCGGCGCCCTGCAGAAGAACCGGGGACTTCGCTTCCTCTGCACCACGGCCACCCTGCGGGTCGAGCAGGACGACACCGCTCTGACCGCGGGCGTCCCGGTCGGTACCGAGCTGGCCATCCCCATCAACCACTTTGAGGGCAACTACACCTGCGACGCGGCCACGCTGGCCCAGCTGCGGGACGAGGGGCGCATCGTGCTCCGCTACGTCGACAACCCGAACGGCTCGGTCGACGACATCGCCGGCGTCTGCAACGCCGGCCGCAATGTGGTCGGCCTCATGCCCCATCCCGAGCGCGCTTCGGACCCGCTGCTCGGCTCCGAGGACGGCGTGGTGCTTCTCGATGCACTGCTGCGCACCGCCGGCGCGGCGGCGTCCGCTGCTTGAGCAACGGACGCCGGTCCCAACGCGGGTCTGACCGGTTCGGGACGGTCAGTTCGTCATTCGGTCGAGCATTGTCCCTCCGGCGAGGGCGGTGGGCTCCCGGAAGGGGGCCCGACCCGCTCAGCTGCGTGAGCGGGGGATCTTGGCCTGCTGGAGCACCGAGGCGCTCACGCCGACGGTGCGCCACGCCGAGTAGGAGATGCCCTTGCGCTCGCCGTACTGGCGGGCGACCTTGACGAAGGTCTTCTCCAGGGCGGCCAGGTCGACGACGTCACCGCTGTGGGCCAGCTCAGCCTCGAGTCGCTGCTTCTCCTCGACCAGGTGGAGCCGGTTCAGCGGCTCGGCCTCGGGCAGGGCGGCCTCGATAGTGGCCAGCCGCTTGCGGATCGAGTCCGGAGTTCGCTTGCGGCCGCGGCGGGGCTTGGTCGACTCGAGCGCCTCGAGGTATTGGCGGACGATGCGACCCTCCTCACGACCCTTGGCCAGCGCGGCCTTGTGGTCGGCGGACATCGGGGTCTTCTTGCGGGACTTGGTGGCGGTGGCAGCTGACATGTTCTCACGGTTCCTGAGTTGGGCATTTAGGACAAATCGGTACGGTACTACTTCGGCAATGCTAGTAAACACCATCCGCTCTCTTAAGGAAAGTCGCGGCGCGACTCCTGCGAAGTTCGGTCAGTGGTCCGACGAGGACGGACGAGGTCGACAGAGGATTCCCGCCGCCGTCCATTGGTACAATTCTTGCCGCCCGCACCCACGAAAGACACCTGGAATCCTTGCCCTCCACAACGCCCGTTGCGCCCCTCATAGGACTAATTCGGAGTTGTATCCGGAACCATTGCGCGACCCTGGCGAACGTGGTGCGCGGCGCCGGCTGCCGGACGCTTCGGGGCATCGGGATCGATGCCGCCGGCAGGTAACCTGCAGGCCATGGATGCGAGCAGAGTCGAGCAGGCCGACCTGGTGACCGACACGGGGGAGCCGCTGCACCGTGCGCTCGGCCTGACCGACGCAGAGCGTGACGAAGTGGAAGGCATCCTGGGCCGGTCGCCCAACCACCTGGAGCTGGCCTTGTTCGCCGTGATGTGGAGCGAGCACTGCTCCTACAAGTCGTCGCGCATCCACCTGAAGCGGCTGCCTACTGAGGGTCCCCATGTCCTGGTGGGGCCGGGCGAAAATGCCGGTGTCATCGACGCAGGCGACGGGATCGCCGTGGCCATTCGGATCGAGTCCCACAACCACCCGTCGGCTATCGAGCCGTATCAGGGTGCGGCCACCGGGGTGGGCGGAATCCTCCGCGACATCTTCACCATGGGTGCCCGCCCGATCGCCGTCATGGACCCCCTGTTCTTCGGCGACCCGACCGAGGCCAAGCAGCAGTGGCTGATCGAGGGCGTGGTGGCCGGCATCTCCGGCTACGGCAACTCGGTCGGGGTGCCGACGATCGGGGGTGAGCTCACCTTTGACCCCTGCTACTCGCAGAACCCCCTGGTCAATGTGCTGTGCATGGGTGTGCTGCCCACCGATCGGTTGGTTCTGGGCCAGGCGTCAGGCCCGGGCAATCTGGCCGTGCTGCTCGGTTCGTCTACCGGGCGCGACGGCATCGGCGGGGTCAGCGTGCTGGCCTCTGCCGGGTTCGGTGGTGGCGACGAAGCGGAGGAGGCGGCCAAGCGCCCGAGCGTCCAGGTCGGCGACCCCTACGAGGAGAAGCGGCTGATCGAGGCGTGTCTCGAGCTTCTGGACGCCAAGCTCGTCGTGGGCATCCAAGACCTCGGCGGAGCCGGACTCGTGTGCGCCACCAGCGAGACTGCCGCCCGGGGGGGTGTGGGCATGGACGTCGACGTGTCGGCCGTGCCCCGCCGAGAACCGGGGATGGCCGACTACGAGGTCATGACCTCCGAGAGCCAGGAGCGGATGCTGGCCATCGTCACCCCTGCGGACCTCGAGCGGGTCCAGCAGGTCTGCGCCAAGTGGGAGGTCCGGGCCGCGGTGGTCGGCAAGGTGACCGAGGCGCCCGACGGCGCCCCCGGGCGGCTCCGGATCCTGGACGGATTCGACGGCCCGGTCGTCGGCGACGTCCCGGCTGTCGCCCTCAGCGAGGATGCCCCGCTGTACCGTCGACCACTGGCCCGCCCGACCGACCAGGACGCGCGGCTGGCCGACGACCCGGGCAAGTTGGTCGCCCCGACGGACTGCGGCCACGACGTGCTGGCCCTGCTGGCCGACCCGTCGTGGGTCTATCGCCAGTACGACCACCAGCTGTTCCTGAACACGGTGGAGGGCCCGGGCGGGGACAGCGCTGTCTTGCGCCTGGCCGCCCCCGGCCTTCCGCCCTCCGAGCGGGGCATCGCCCTCACCACTGATTCCAACCCGGCCTGGTGCTCACTGGATCCGCGGCAAGGCACTATCGCCACCGTGGCCGAGGCCGCCCTCAACCTGGCCTGCTCGGGAGCCACCCCGAAGGCAGTGGTCAACTGCCTCAACTTCGGCAATCCCGAGCACCCTGAGGTGATGTGGCAGTTGTCCGAGGCCATCGACGGGATGTCGGAGGCCTGCCTGGCCCTCGGCCTGCCGGTCATCGGCGGCAACGTCAGCCTCTACAACGAGAGCTTCGGGAAGGACATCGACCCGACGCCGGTCATCGGGGCACTGGGCCTCATCGACCGTCTGGCCGCCCGGCCCCCTGGCGTCACCATGGTCGACGGCGGCACCCTGGTGCTACTGGATGCCAGCATCGGCCGTTCCGACATCGGGCACCACCGGTCGTCGCTGGCCGGGTCACGTTGGGCTATCGAGCTCCGCCGTCATCGCAATGGCACATTGCCGCCGATCGACCTTGCGGGCCATGGTCGCCTGGTCGACTTCGTGGCCGGCCTGGTGGCCGAGGGTGTAGCCGGGGGTGAAGGTCTGGTCCAGGGCATCCACGACGTGTCCGGCGGTGGCCTGGGCGTGGCCCTGGCCGAGCTGGCCGTGCGGTCGGGCATCGGCCTGCAGGTCTCTGGGGTGGCCGACCACCATGAGCTGTTCACCGAGGCTCCGTCGCGGGTCATCGTGTGCACCACCGACTCCCACCAACTGCTGTCGCGGGCGGCCGACGCCGGCGTGGGCTTCCGGGTGCTCGGCAGCGCTGGTGGCGACCGCATCGTGGTCGACGACCTGGTCGACGTGGGCGTGGCGCAGGCCGTCGACGCCTGGCGAGCCCGCCTGCCCGATCTCCTCGACGACCTGGCCCCGGTCACCATCTGACAGAGCGCCAGGTGGCCCGGCGGCGGGGTTCAGGCGGTCCGGGCCGCCTCGAGCTGGTCGAGCACCCGGTCGGACACCTTGAGATCCCCCGTCCCGGTCCCCACGTAGAGGTCGGGCTTGGTGGCCCCGTGGAAGTCGGAGCCACCGGTCGCCACCAGGCCGAAGCGGCGGGCCAGGTTGCCCAGGTCGGTCCGCATCTGGGGCGAGTACCGGCCGTAGACGGCCTCGAGGCCGCCGAGTCCGGCCTCGGCCATGTCCCGTACCATCCCGGCCAGGGCGTCGCCTTCCAGTCCCACCGTTGTCGGGTGGGCGAGCACAGCCACGCCGCCCGAGTCGCGGGCCAGACCGCATACGTCGGCCACCGTCAGACGGCCCTTCGGGATGTAGGCCGTACCGCCGTTGGCCAGGTAGCGCTCGAACGCCTCGTCGACCGAGCCGACGGCACCGATGTCGACCAGGGCCTGGGCGAAGTGGGGCCGGCCGATACCCTCGACGCTGCCGGCATGGGCGGCAACCATGGCGAAGGTGACCGGGAACCCGAGTTCGCCGAGGCGCTCGATGAGGGCCAGGTTACGGACGCCCCGGTCGTCGCGGAGCCGGTCGAGCTCGAGACCGAGCGGGCTGGTCGGATCGTCGACGAAGTACACGAGCACGTGGACACCACCGGTGGCGATGGGCACACAGGATACCTCGCACCCTGGAACCAGGCGGATGCCGAGCTCGTCGGCCCGCTCCCCGGCCCGGGCCAGACCGGCCAACGAGTCGTGGTCGGTGAGGGCCACAGCCGAACACCCGACGTCGTGGGCCAGCTCTACGATGCGCTCAGGCGCCTCGCTGCCGTCGGAGACGGTCGAGTGGGTGTGGAGGTCGATCACCCGGGGGACGCTACCGGCCGGGCGTGACGCCCGGCCGGTAGGTCGTTCAGATTGTCCGGCTCCGCCGGCTCATGGAGACCGTCCGGATCAGCCGGCTCCGTTCGGTCCGGCTCAGCCGGCTCCGTAGAACGGGCAGCCGAAGGCGAAGATGCCGCCGTCGGCACCCACCAGCCAGTAGCCGCCCGTGACCGGGTCGAGAGCCATGCCCACCACGGGGGCGTTGAGCGCCAGGCTGCCGGCCGACCCGTGGAACGGTGCGTCGCCGAAGGCGAAGACGCCGCCGTCCGAGGCCACGAAGAGGTACCCGAGGTCGTTGACCGTCGCGGTCATCCCGTTGATGGGTTTGTTGAGCTGCAGGCTCCCGGTCGACCCGAAGAACGGGGCGCCGAAGGCGAAGATGCCGCCGTCAGTGGCTACCTCCCAGTAGCCGCCGGTCAAGTTGTCGCCAGCAATGCCCACCACCGGCCGGTTCAGGTGCTGGCCGCCCATCGACCCGTGGAAGCCGGCGTCACCGAAGGCGAAGATGCCACCGTCCGAAGCAACCAGCCAGTAGCCCTTTCCGTCCGGGGTCGGGGCCAGGTCGACCACCGGTTGATTGAGCGGCTGACCGCCCATCGAGCCGAAGAACCCGGCGTCACCGAAGGCGAACGTCCCGCCGTCAGCGGCCACCAGCCAGTACCCACCACCATCGGAGGTCGCCACGATGTGGGAGATGGGAGCGGACAGGGTGAGAGTGGACGCGTCCCCGAACCAGTTGGCATCGCCTTGGGTGTCGACGAATCCGTCGGACCAGGCCACCCAGTAGCCGCCGCCGTGCTGGGTGGCGGCCATGCCCACCACGGTGGCCGCCGGAGGCGGGAAGGGACCGTAGGCGTAGCCGACGGCCACGTTGGCGAAACCTTGATATCCGCCGTTGACAAAGACGTTGTCGGTCATGAGCACCCCGCAGCGCCACAGGCCCTCGGCGAGCTGGGCGGTGCCGGGAGGGCACGCGGCGGCCGGATCGGCAGCGGTGAACGTCGGGATGGTGAACGTGCCGGTCAGCCCGCCGGACGGTGACGTGGTGTAGGTCTGCTGATCGTTCACGTCGACGTCGTTGCTCGAACCGGATGCGGTGAAGTAGAGCGGGCTCGCCTCGGCGGCGTAGACGCTCTCACTGGGCTGCCAACCCGTGCAGCTGATCGAGACAACCGTTCCCGGCACCACGCCTTCGATGACGTTGCCCACTGGCAGGCCGTCGAAGGTGCAGATCGGGGCGGTGTCGTGCGCGTGCAGAACCGCCGGGAGCTTGGTCGAGCCAGCGGACCGCGGTGAGACGATTCCGGGGGCCGCAGCCTCGCCGGAGGCGGTCGGAGCCGCCGAGGCGAACCCGTGGGCCGTGACCGGACTCGCCGCCGTGGCCGTGCCCGGCGTCACGCCCACGGCGATGGTCGCCAGGGCTGCCAGGAGCACGCCGATGATCGCCAGGAGTCGGCCTCTGGACGCACGGCGGCCGCCCGTCCTGCCTACGGATGCATCATTCATCGGGTCCTCGACTCTTTCACTAGGAAGTTGCGGCAACGTATCAGGCAAAGTCCCAGCGTGTCGCCTAATTTCTGGGAACATGTGTTGCAGGGTTGGCGACCGGATCTGCCAATACCTGTTGCCGATGTCTCGGACCGGACGGCCAGCGGGCGGGCGCTCGACGGGTGGCACTAGAGTGAAGTGCGTGGTCGGCGCTTCGTGGTTAGCGATCACGTCAGGCCTATCCGACGACCCCCGGTGTGTGCGGTGATCAACCGATGATGGAGGCCAAGGAAGCGTGTGGAGTCTTCGGGGTCTATGCCCCGGGGCGCCCCGTCGCACACCTCACCTTTGACGGACTCTATGCACTCCAGCACCGTGGCCAGGAGTCGGCTGGCATGGCCGTCAGCGACGGCGACCTCATCACCGTGATGAAGGACATGGGCCTCGTCACCACCGTGTTCGACGAGCGCAAGCTCTCCGGCCTCCGCGGTCACCTGGCCATCGGCCACACCCGGTATTCGACGGCCGGCTCGAGTGACTGGATGAACGCCCAGCCGGTGTTCCGGGGGGTGGGCCGGGCCGGCTTCGGCCTCGTCCACAACGGCAACCTGACCAATACGGACGCCTTGGCCGAGCAGGCCAACATGTTGCCCGGTCTGGTCTCCTCCGACAGCGACCTGGTGGCTGAACTGTTGGCCCAGTCCTTCCCGCCCGATGTGCCCGAGCGCCCGCGTTCGGAGCACACCGACGACCTCGAGCAGGCCCTGATGCAGATCCTGCCCCACGTCGAGGGCGCCTTCTCCTTCGTATTGATGGACGCCGACCGGATCATCGGGGTGCGCGATCCCAACGGCTTCCGCCCGCTCTGCCTCGGCCGCCTCGACGCCACCGACGACCATGAGCAGGGCTGGGTCCTGGCCTCGGAATCGCCGGCTCTCGACGTCATCGGCGCCACCTTCATCCGCGAGCTCGAGCCGGGGGAGATGGTGGTCATCGACGGCAAGGAAGTCCGCTCCGAGCGTCCCTTCCCTGACGAGCGCCTCGACCCCCGGCTGTGCATCTTCGAGTTCGTCTACTTCGCCCGTCCCGACACCACCCTGTACGGCAACGAGGTCCACGGCGCCCGCCGCCGGATGGGCCAGTTGCTCGCCACCCAGCGGCCGGTCCAAGCCGACCTGGTGATGGGGGTGCCCGATTCGGGGGTGCCGGCTGCAGAGGGCTATGCGGTGGGCTCCGGTATCCCCTACGGACAAGGCCTGGTCAAGAACCGCTACATCGGCCGCACCTTCATCGCACCGACCCAGGCCGAGCGGGCCAACGGGGTGCGGCGCAAGCTGAACCCCCTGCGGGAGAACATCGCCGGCAAGCGGGTCATCGTGGTCGACGACTCCATCGTGCGCGGCACCACCACCCAGGCCATGGTCAAGATGCTGCGCGAGTCCGGGGCCACCGAGATCCATCTGCGCATCTCCTCGCCGCCGTTCAAGTGGCCGTGTTTCTACGGCATCGACACCCCGGACCGGACCGAGTTGCTGGCCGCCATCAAGTCCATCGACGAGATCTGCGAGTTCCTCGACGTCGACTCCCTCGAATACCTGACCCTGGAGCACCTGGTCGAGGCCATCGACGCCCCCGGTGCCGGCTTCTGCGACGCCTGTCTGACCGGCACCTACCCGGTGCCGGTGCCGGTCAAGGTGGCGATCACCGAGCGGCCCATCGTGACCGCCGCCGCCGGCTCCCCCACGGCGTGAACGACCCGTCTTCGGACAACCCCGCCACCTACGCTGCAGCCGGTGTCGATATCGACGCCGGCGAGCGGGCCGTCGAGCGGATCAAGCCGATGGTGGTCTCCACCCGCCGGCCCGAAGTGTTGGGCGGCCTGGGCGATTTCGGCGGTCTCTTCGCCCTCGACACGGCCCGCTACCGCCAGCCGGTGCTGGTGTCGGGCACCGACGGGGTGGGCACCAAGGCGGCGGTGGCCGAGGCCACCGGGCGCCTCGACACGGTGGGCATCGATCTGGTGGCCATGTGCGTCGACGACCTGGTGTGCCAGGGGGCCGAGCCCCTGTTCTTCCTGGACTACATCTCGACGGGCAATGTGGAACCGTCCCGGATGGCCGATCTGGTCTCGGGGGTAGCCGAGGGCTGCCGTCAGGTGGGGGCCACCCTGCTCGGCGGTGAGATGGCCGAGCACGCCGGCATCATGTCGCCGGACGAGTTCGACCTGGTCGGCTTCGCAGTGGGTGTGGTGGAACGTGACGAGATCCTGGGCCCCCATCGGGTGGTGGCCGGCGACGTGCTCCTCGGTCTGCCCTCGCCCGGACTGCGCTCCAACGGCTACACGTTGGCCCGCCATGTCCTGCTCGAGCGGGCCGGCCTCGCCTACGGGGACCCGGCGTGGCCGGGGGCGGCAACAACGGTGGCCGACGAGCTGCTCCTGCCGTCGGTCATCTACACCCCCGCGGTTCGGGCGGCCATCGCCGCAGCCGACGTCCACGCCGTGGCCCACATCACCGGGGGCGGGTTCGGGGGCAACATCCCCCGGATGCTGCCGGAAGATTGCCGGGCCGTCCTGGTCCGGGGCTCGTGGGAGATCCCGACGATCTTCACCGAGATCCGCCGGCTCGGCAGTGTGGCCGACGACGAGATGGCCCGGGTCTTCAACCTCGGGCTCGGCATGGTGGTCGCGGTGTCATCGGACACCGCAGATGCCGCCCGGGCGGCACTGTCCGGCGCCGGCATCGACGCCGTGGCGGTCGGCCGGGTGGAGGCGGGCGAGCGCGCGGTTCAACTCACCGGGCCGCCGCTGTGGCCGTCCGCCGCCTGAGCGGTCCCGTCGCGAGACGATCCACAGCATCAGGATGCCCGACCAGAGGACGCCCGACATGACGACGCACGACACCAGGAAGCACGACATCAGCCACGGCGACCCAGGAGCGGCCCGAGCATGACCACACACCTACCCGCCACCGCGTTCGAGGGTCTGCGGGCCCATCTGCTCGAGCACTCGGTCAAGCGGGGCGATTTCACGCTCAAGTCCGGCCGGACGTCCAGCTGGTTCATCGATTCCAAGCAGACGGTCTGCCGGCCCGAGGCCATGGTGCTGGTGGCCGACGGCATCCTGTCGGTGGTCCCCGACGACGCCGACGCCATCGGCGGGCTGACCATGGGCGCCGATCCGGTGGCATTTGTCACCGCCGGCGTGGCCGCCACCCGCGGCCGCGCCCTGAAAGCCTTCAGTGTGCGCAAGGAGGCCAAGGTTCACGGGGCCGGCGGTCGGATCGCCGGGGCCCTCGATCCTGGCGACAAGGTGGTCATCACCGAGGACACGGTGACCCGGGGCACCTCGCTGCTCGAGGCGGCCCACGCAGTGCGCGAGTTCGGCGCCGTCCCGGTGCTGTTGGTGGCCGTGGTCGACCGGGGCGGCACGTGTGCGGCCATGGCCGAGGCCGAGGGCCTGCCCTTCCGGGCCCTGCTCACCGCCCCCGACCTGGGCTTCGACTACGAGGGGGCGTAGGTTCCGCTCTCCAGGCCCGTGCTGAGTCCGGTGATGGTGTGACCGCCGGAGCGGGCGCCTCGACCGAAACGCACCGTCGGGGATGCGTCGGTAGCCTGAGCTCATGGCCAGCATCGAGCAGCTACGTCCCGTCCCGGCCGAGCTGGCCGTCACCTTCGACTCCCTCGACCCGGGTTCGGGCGGGGTGGTCGACACGTTCCCCGTCGACGACGCCGCGGCAGTCGGGGCAGTGGTCGCCGGGGCATCGGTGGCAGCCGTGTGGTGGCGGTCGCTCGGCTTCGAGGGCCGGGCCACTCACCTGAAACGTTACAAGTCCGAGATCGCCCGTCGGATCGACGAGCTGGCGGACCTGATCCATCGTGAGAACGGCAAGCCCCACGGCGACGCGGTCCTCGAGATTACGCTCGGCGTCGACCACCTGGCCTGGGCCTCGGCCCATGCCAAGAAGGTCCTCGGCCCACGCCGGGTCCCGTCGGGAATGATGGCGGCCAACAGCGCCGCCTCGGTGGAGTACCAGCCGCTCGGCGTGGTGGGCGTCATCGGACCGTGGAACTACCCCGTATTCACCCCCATGGGCTCGATCGCCTACGCCCTTGCGGCAGGCAACGCCGTGGTGTTCAAGCCCAGCGAGTACACACCGGCCATCGGCCGGTGGCTCGTGGACGCCTGGGCCCGCGCCGTGCCCGAAGGGAAGGACGTGTTCGTCCTGGTTACCGGCCAGGGCGAGACCGGCGCCGCGCTGTGCCGGTCGGGGGTGGACAAGATCGCCTTCACCGGTTCGGCGGCCACCGGGCGCAAGGTCATGGCCGCCTGCGCCGAAGACCTCGTCCCCGTCCTGATGGAGTGCGGTGGCAAGGACGCGCTCCTGGTCGACGCCGACGCCGACCTCGAGGCGGCGGCCGATGCCGCCCTGTGGTGTGGCATGTCCAACGGCGGCCAGACCTGCATCGGCACCGAGCGTGTGTACGTGGCTGACGCCGTCTATGACCGCTTCGTCGACATCCTGACAGTCAAAGCTGGGGAGCTGGCCCCCGGCTCGGGAGACAAGGCATCGTGGGGCCCGCCGACGATGCCGTCCCAGGTCGACACCATCCGGCGCCATGTCACCGACGCTCTGGCCCGCGGTGGACGTGCCGTCGTCGGTGGTCCGTCGTCGGTCGACGCATCCGGGGTCGGCCCGACCATCCTGGTGGACGTGCCCGAGGATGCCGAGGCGGTCCGCGAGGAGACCTTCGGCCCCACCCTGACCGTCACTCGGGTGCGCGACATGGAAGAGGGCCTGGCCCTGGCCAACGACTCCGACTACGGCCTCGGCGGCGCCGTGTTCACGAAGTCGCGCCGTCGGGGTGTCGAGCTCGCCCGCCGGATGCGGTCGGGCATGACCTCGGTCAACTCGATCATGACCTTCGCCATGGTGCCCGGCCTGCCGTTCGGCGGGGTGGGCGAGTCGGGCTTCGGTCGGATCCACGGACCCGACGGCCTCCGCGAGTTCACCCGCCCGAAGGCGGTGACCTCCCAGCGGTTCACCTTGCCGGTCAACCTGACCAGCTTCGGGCGGCCGGAGAAGGCGACCGAGCTTGCGGCCAAGTTGATTGGCCTGGTCCACGGCCGGAGCCGCTGACGGGGCTGGTGACCAGTCGGGCGGCCGAGGTCAGGGCCGCGCGACACAGCGCCCCGGTGGGCGCCATGTCGGTGGTGCACCGGACCGTCTCCGGCGGATCGGGGGAGCGGCCCGCCGGAGTGACGGTCAGGCGTGCCCGGTCTCCTCGTCGGCGGGGTCGCCGTCGGCCAGAACCAGGTAGATCTTCCGACGGGTGTCGGTGAGGATCTCGCCCACGGTCCGGATCTGGCCGGGAGTGCCGGCCTGGGCCACCTGCTTTGTGGCCTTCGCGACCTGGACCATGAGGTTCATGAGGTCGGCGACCGAACGGTCGCCGCCGGCAGCCTCCTCCCAGGGGGTGGGACCGTCGCCGGCCGCCTCCGCCTCGGTCCGCCCCTCGGGGGTGAGGGAGAAGACCCGGCGTCCGGCCGACGTGTCGGCGGTCACCAGACCCTGGTCTTCCAAGGCCGAGAGGGTCGGGTAGACCGAGCCGGGGCTCGGCCGCCAGACTCCACCGCTGCGCTCGATGAGCTCGGTGATGATCTGGTAGCCGTGCATCGGCTCCTCGGAAAGCAGAGCGAGGATGGCGGCGCGGACATCGCCCCGGCGGGCCTTGGGCCCCCGACTGAAGCCAGGTCCGAACCCGCCCTGCCGGCCGAAGCCGTCGGGTCGTCCCCGTCTCCGTCCCCGGCCCCGGGTGGCACCGGCCAGGAAATCGGCGCGGTCGGGGAATGGCGGGCCGAAGTGCGGCCCGTGGTGTCCTTCGTGTGGGTGGTCGTGCTTGGTGTGTTCGTGCATCAGAGATGTCTCCTTGGTGTGTGGTGCGCCGATCGGTCGACCGGCGCCGGGTTCATTGGGCGGAGTATCTGGACCGCTCATGTGCGATCACGATATATCGGAATACATCTGATGTCAACATCAGGTCGGAGCATCTATTCCGGAGGGGTGGCACAGGCGGGTCGCCTGGTGTGTCGGGCGCTACCGTGGGCCCGGCGCGTCGGCGCCTACCGCCACCACCCCAGGAGCCACGTGATGCGAATCGGCGTCGTTCTGCCCCAAACCGAAATCGGACCGGCCGTTAGCGCGGTCCGCGCCTACGGCGAGGGGGTGGAGGACCTCGGATTCCAGCACGTGCTGGCCTACGACCACGTGGTCGGAGCCGACCCCGAGATCCACCGCCCGTGGAAGGGCCCCTACGACGTCGACACCCAGTTCCACGAGCCGTTCGTCCTGTTCGGCTTCCTGGCCGGCTGCACCTCACTCGACCTGATCACCGGCATCACCATCCTGCCCCAGCGACAGACGGCCCTGGTGGCCAAGCAGGCAGCCGAGGTCGACATCCTGACCCGGGGCGGCTTCCGCCTCGGCATCGGCATCGGATGGAACCCGGTGGAGTACGAGGCGCTCGGCCAGGACTTCACCACCCGTGGCCGACGGCTCGAGGAGCAGGTGGGCCTGCTCCGCCGGTACTGGACGGAGCGGTCGGTGACAACGTCGGGCGAGTTCGACCGGGTGACCGGCGCCGGCCTTGCCCCGTTGCCCGTGCAGCGCCCGATCCCGATCTGGTTCGGTGGCAGGTCGCCCCGAGCGTACGAGCGGATGGGAAGGCTGGCGGATGGGTGGCTGCCGCTGGTTCAACCGGGCGAGCAGCTCGAGGCGGCGCGGGCTCTCATCGCCGAGTCGGCCCTGGCGGCCGGGCGTGACCCCGGTCTCATCGGTATGGAGGGCCGGGTCGATTGGCGGGGGGATGCCGACGACGTGGCCCTCCAGGTCGAGCGCTGGCGACAGGTGGGTGCCACCCACCTGTCGATCAACACCATGGGGGCTGGGCTGGCCATGGTCGACAACCACCTGGACGCGCTCGCCGCCGTCTCCGAGCGGCTCCCGCTCGACTGAACAGGGGCGAGCCTGGGAGCTCTGACGGCCGACCATGATCCCGGAAGTTCCGCACCTGACGTGCCACGGCTGGGCAGGTAACGGCGAGCTCGCCGGGGTTACTTCACGGGGCGAACGCACGGGATCTCATGGATTCGTCCCACTGTGTCTTCTGGCGCAGGGCGAGACGCCCAGTCGGACGGTTCCGGTCTGCCAGATGGCGGCATCGCTCAGTTGGCGTAGTGAGTCCTCGGTCCGTTAGCCGCGGCGAAGGTCGCGTTACAAGTCCTGACGGCAGATCTCTTCGGCGCCCATCGGGACGAGTCCCTAACTGGGCTGATTGTCATTTGCCCTCGCAATCGATCCGGAGTGGCGCGCATGGGACACGGCATCGCCTGGGACAGATCCGTGTGACACCTGACAAATGCACTCGAATCTGCTCATTTTCCTCCAAAATCCGGTGGCGGATTTGAGGTGTGAGCGGAACGCGTCCCGCCCGCTCGCACAGTGATCGGGGAAGACTCGACTGGCGCCGCATGGTGCACCGTGGATCAACGATGTCGACCGTGTGGCCGCCGTTGGCGCGGAACTCGAACACGAATGAGGTGCCATTCCGGAGGGTCGCGTTGTTGAGTTGCCTAACGACCTTTCGGTGGCGGGCGGACATCGGCACCGGCTGACACCGACTAGCGGCGCCCGGAGGTCGGTAACGCTAATTTGCATGAGTGGTGGGAACCGGCGCACGTAGAGGCGTCGGACTTGACCCGTCGCCGACCCGGAGGCGGGTGGGCGGCAATGGACGATATCGGCCTTCGGTCGAGGGCATCATTCGGAAAGGATCCACATGACCACGGAGACAGAGGCTGTCGCAGCAGCGGCAGCGGACTTGACGCATGCCATGAGCAGGCTCGTGAAAGCGCTCGACGATGTTGGTGACGACGGAGAGGCCGCCCGACACCTCCCCGACGGCTTTTCAGCGGCGCTTGAGCGCCTGGATGACCGGATCAGCGCTGCCGAGGGTTTGGCCGGCTGATTCGATCGGCGTCGGTGCACTTCCCGGCAGCCGCAGACTTCGGTTCGCTTACCGGGCACGTCGTAGGCACGATGCCCGACGTCGTGCCGAGTTCGGCCACGTCTATGCCGTCGTGATCTGGCATGTTCCGGTGGTCGGGACCGGCGTCGATCCGGTGACCTCACGCTTTTCAGGCGCGCGCTCTACCAACTGAGCTACCCGACCTCGCCCCGGACCTCCACGAGGGAGTTCTGGGGTGGCGGACCTGACGGGATTTGAACCCGCGACCTCCGCCTTGACAGGGCGGCGTGCACTCCAAACTGCACCACAGGTCCCCAACCAGCACGACTACCGCTGGGGCATACGGCACCCCCAACGGGATTCGAACCCGTGTTACCGCCTTGAAAGGGCGGCGTCCTAGGCCGCTAGACGATGGGGGCTCGATCCCGAATAGGGCTTACGGACTTTAGCAGAGCGATCAGATGGCGCCCTCGGGCCGTCCCTCGTCCGGCAGATCGTCCGTCAGGATCTCCACCATCAGGTATTGGAGCTCGCCGAGGAAGACAAACAGCCCGTACTCGGTGGCCATCGGGTCCTGAGGATCGGGGGCATCCATGTCCTCGTGGACGTCGAGCCGGGTCCCGAGGACGAGCCGGAGCGTGCCCACGGCATCGAGCCAGGCACCGAACTCCTCCTCGCTCAACGAGTCGGCCTCGGCCGTTGCCACCACGGTCTCGAGCGAATGGGTGTGGTGGTTGACCAACGCATTGTCGACGAGCTCCCGATAGTCCCGCTCGGCTGCCGCCTGGTCGTCGGCCGTGTAGGCCGGGGGGAACAGGCGGCGCACCATCGGGTCACGGGAGGCCAGTGCCTCGGGCAGCTGGGCGGCCAGGTTGGCCAGCACCACCCTGGCGTTGGCGTCGAGTCGGAGGACGTAGCGCCCGTCCCGGCGCCGCTTGATGGGTGAGCTCAACCTGACTGCTCCATGGTCGCCCACAGCCCGTGCTCGTGGAGGCGGTAGACGTCGAGTTCGGCTCGTTCCCGGGTGCCTGACGAGACCACGGCCCGGCCCTTGGTGTGGATGTCGAGCATCAGGGTGGTGGCCTTCTCCTTCGAGTAGCCGAACAGCTTCTGGAGCACGAAGGTCACGAACGACATCAAATTGATCGGGTCGTTCCACACGATGACCAGCCACGGCCGGTCCGACGTGGTCGCCTGGTCGACGATGGTCCCGACGTCACCGACCGGTGCCGTCTCCGGCGGCACCACACCACCCGGCACCAGCCGCCCGGGTGCTGCGGAGGTGGGCGGAGTCGGCCCGCCGCGGAGGGCGGCACGCCAACGTCGCGGGGAGGGCAGCCTCATGCCGGTTCGCGCACTGGCTCTGGGGTGACGGTCTCGTCGGAGCCGGTCGGCGAGACGGTTCGTTCGACCACCTCGGGCAGGTGGTCCGAGAGCCCGTGGTGGAACCACAGCGCCGTCGAGACCACCGCGGTGGCCCCGACCACGTGGATCCCGACCAGGAGACTGGGTAGGTGGGTGAGATATTGGGTGTAGCCGATCACCCCCTGGACCACCATCACGCCCAGCAGGATGCGCCCCGACTCCTGGATGCCGGCCGGGGCGTCGGACTTCCACAGGGTGAAGAGAACGACCAGCAGAACGATGGCGGTCACCCATACCGCCTCGGCGTGGATCCGGGTCATATCGGACAGCCCGATGGCGACCCGCTTCGCACCCTTGCCGCCGGCGTGGGGACCGGCCCCGGTGGTGGCGGTGCCGGCGGCCACAGCCACCACCAGGAGGACCAGGTAGACCCGGGTCAGCCTGAGCACCCGGCGGCTGACGGCCAGGGTGCCGCGGCCAGGGCCATGGTCGGCCCGGAGGCACAGCACCACCGACACGGCGAGCAGGGCGATCCCGAACATGAAGTGGGTCATGACGACGTCGGCGTTGAGCTTGGAGTACACGACCACCGCCCCGAGCACCGCTTCGCCCAGGACGCCGATGATGAGCCCCCCCGACAGCCAGCGCAGGTCCCGACGGGCCGGCCGGCGGAAGAACGAGGCCACGAAGGTCATCCCGCAGGCCACGACGAGAGCGGTGACCACCATCCGGTTGCCGAACTCGATGACCGGGTGGAGTGAGAGGGGCGGGGTGAGCCGTTGGTGGGAACAGGTCGGCCAGTCCGGGCAGCCCAGGCCCGACCCGGACAGGCGCACAGCGGCCCCGGTGGCGATGTTGAGGACGACCGTCGCCAGGGTGATCCGGGAGAGGAGGAGGAAGCCGCGAGGGCTGAGTCGCAGGTTGGGCACCGTCCACCGATCGTATCGGCCCTCCCCACCCTCGGCCCACCCCAAAACGGCGTCCGCTAGCTGCTCGCCCCGGACAGGACCCCATCCAGCGGTTAGGGGTAGTCTTGCCCACGATGTCCGTCCCTGCCGTGGCCATTGAGAGCCGCCTCTCGATTGTCGAGCGAATCAGCGCCTACGTGGCCCTGACCAAGCCGCGGATCATCGAGTTGCTGCTGATCACCACGCTGCCCACGATGATCCTGGCCAAGGACGGCATACCCGGCATCTGGCTCATGGTCGCCACGCTGCTGGGCGGGACGCTGGCGGCCGGCGGCGCCAACGCCATCAACATGTACGTCGACCGGGACATCGACAAACTCATGCACCGGACGGCCAGGCGCCCCCTGGTCACCGGGGTCATCGTCCCCCGCAACGCCCTGATCTTCGCCGTCACCCTCGAGGTGGTGGCCTTCGTCGAACTGTGGGCCTGGGTAAACCTGCTTTCGGCCGTGCTGGCGGTGTCGGCGACCCTCTTCTATGTCTTCGTCTACACACTGTGGCTCAAGCGGACGAGCAAGCAGAACATCGTCATCGGCGGAGCCGCCGGTGCCATGCCGGTCCTGGTCGGCTGGGCCGCGGTCACCAACACGTTGGCCTGGACGCCCCTCATTCTCTTCGGCGTCATCTTCATGTGGACCCCACCCCACTTCTGGGCGCTGGCCGTCAAGTACAAGGACGACTACGAGGCGGCCCGTGTACCGATGATGCCGGTGGTGGCCACCTTCCGACGGACCGCCATCGAGATCCTCGTCTACACGGTGATCATGGTCGGACTCACCCTGGCGCTGGCCCCAGTGGCCCATCTCGGCACCCTCTATGTCGTGTCTGCCGCCCTTCTCGGGATCGGCTTCATCGCCATGGCCGTGCGGTTGTGGATGCAGGCCACCCCGAAGGCGTCGATGCAGTTGTTCAGCTACTCGATCACGTACCTGACACTGCTGTTCGTGGTGATGGCGATCGACGTGTTCGTCCAACATTGACACTCCCACCGGACGCGACGACAGACCCGAGCGCCGACACCGCCGCCGGAGACCCGGTCGAACCTCCCGCATCGCCTCCCCCAGCTGATGAGGCACCGGCAGCACGAACCCCGCCGCCACCCCGCCGCCTTCGGGCCTTCCTGATCGGCGTAGTCCTGGCCATCGCACTGGCCGTGTTCCTCATCGTGGTCCTCGGCACCACATCGAACAGCGGCCAGGGCTCAGCCGGCGGCGGCCAGGTGCCGGTCGGCTCGACCGCACCGAACTTCACCCTGCCGTCGGTGGTCGGCGTCGCCCACGTGGACCTCTATGCGTTGGGCAAGCATGTGCATCATCCGGTGATCCTCAACTTCTTCGCCTCGTGGTGCGTGCCGTGCCGGGCCGAGACACCGCTGATTGCCTCGACAGCCCAGGCCGAGCAGGCCAAGGGCTCGGTGCTCCAGTTCGTGGGTGTTGACGTCGCCGACAATCCGGCGAACGCCATTCCCTTCATCCATCAGTCCGGCATCACCTACCCGGTAGGTCAGGACGCCACACTCGTGGTGTCCGCCAACCTCTACGGGCTGTTCGGTATGCCCCAGACGTACTTCATCGACGAGTCGGGGGTGGTGGTCGGGCACCACAGCGGCGCGCTGACCAAGAACCTGCTCGACGGCTGGATCCACAAACTCGTCGGCAGGCACTGAACGGTCGGCGACGGTCGGCAACCGGGTCCGTAGTTCACCTACCTGGTCCCCGGTTACTCCCAGTGGAAGGAGACGGCGGCCACCACCGGGGCAACGACCGCCCAGACGGCCAGCACTACCCAGTCCCGAGTCGATACCGGGACCCCGCGGCCGAGCGTGTCGTGCAGGGCCTCGGACAGGGCGGCCGCCGGTAGCAGGCGCGACAGTTCGGACAACCAGTGGGGGAGTTTGGCCAGTGGGATCAGCATCCCGCCGAGCAGCAGCAGGATCACGAACAGGGCATTGACCACAGCCAGGTTGACCAGTGGCTTGAGGGTCCCGGCCAGAATCAATCCGACTCCGCCGAACGCGACGGTGCCGAGCACCATGGCTGCCAGCGCCGGACCGACCAGCGCCGTGGCCCCGCCGGGTCCACCCGGATTCCACCCCAGCAGGTAGCCGACTCCGACCAGGACGGCGGCCTGGAGGATCTCCACGCCCAGTACGGCCAGGATCTTGGCGGCCAGCAACCGGGGACGGCCGAGCGGGGTCGACCCCAGGCGCTTGAGGACGCCGTAGCCACGCTCGAACCCGGTGCCGATCGACAGGGCGGTCATCGATGTCGACATGACGGCCAGGGCCAGGATGCCTGGTACCAGGAAGTCGACCGGGTGGTTCGTCCCGGAGGGCAGCACGTGGACGGCGCTGAAGAACAGCAGGAAGACCACCGGGATCCCGAGGGTGAGGAAGAGGGTCTCTCCGTTGGTGAAGATCATGGTCGCCTCGGCGCGTAGCTGGGCGGCGAGTGGTCGCATCAGCGTCTACCCCTCGACCGTGTGCCGCCTGACCGGCGGCCCCGACCCCGGCCCCGACCGGCGTCAGGCCCGTCGTCTTCCGCCGCTCGTGGCTGTGCCCGGGCACCGGTGATGGCGAGGTACGCCTCCTCCAACGACTGGCCGGTGCGCAGGTCGCCGAGGGACAGATTCCGCTCGGCCAGCCATCCGGCCAACGCGGCGACAACGACCGGGGTCTCGGCCCCGGCCGACATGCGCAGGCGATAGGCGCCCGGGCGGTCCTCGTAGATGGAGGCGCCGGGACCGATGGTGGTGGCCAGCCCGGCGGTGTCGATGCCGGGGTCGGTAGTGAACCGGACCGAGCCGTCGGCCGTGCCCGAGGCCAGCTCAGCCGGGGTCCCTTCGGCCAGTAGGCGTCCCTGGTCGACGATGACCACCCGGTCGGCCACCCGCTCGGCCTCGTCGAGCTCGTGGGTGGTGAGCAGGACGCACAGCCCCTTGTCGCGTTGGGCGGCGATGATGTCGCGCACCACGATCCGGCCCTCAGGGTCGACACCGGCGGTGGGTTCGTCGAGGAACAGCACCTCCGGCTTGCCGACCAGGGCGAGAGCCAAGCTGAGGCGCTGCTGCTCGCCCCCGGAGAGGCGCCGCCAGGGCGTCCGGCGGGAGCTGCCCAACCCGACCTGATGGAGCAGGGTGTCCGGGTCCTCGGGATCGTCGTAGTAGGCGGCAAAGAGGCGGAGGACCTGTCCCGGCCCGAGCATCGGGTACACGCCACTGTTCTGGAGCATGACACCGATGCGGGGCACCAGCGCGGCGTGGTCGCGTCCGGGGTCGAGCCCGAGCACCCGGACCGTCCCCGCGGCAATGGCCCGGTAGCCCTCGAGGGCCTCCACGATGCTGGTCTTGCCGGCGCCGTTCGGGCCGAGCAGGGCCAGCACCTCGCCACGGTGGGCCCGGAACGACAGTTGGTCGACGGCCAGCGTCGTGCCATAGCGGATGACCACGCCCTTGCACTCGACAGCCGGCGCGCCATCCGGCCCGGTGCGGGCGCGCGCGGGGTCGGAAGTTGCAGGAGCGTCGGCGTGGTCCACGGACGGTCACGCTACCGTTGTGCCGACATGATCGATATCCGACTGATCCGAGATGACATCGACGCGGTCAAGGTCGCCCTGGCCCGCCGGGGGGTCGACCCGGCCGAAGTCGACCGCCTTGCGACGCTCGATATTGCGGCCCGCACCGCAGTCGGGTCCCGGGACGAGGTGCGGGCCAAGGTCAAGACTCTGTCCAAGCAGGTGGGCCAGGCCCGGAAAGCCGGCGACACCGACCGGGCCGGGCTGCTCGCCGACGAGAGCCGGGCGGCGGGCGACGAGGAGCGCGAGCTCAACACGATGGCCGAGGCGGCCCAGGACGCGGTCCGCCAGGCCCTCCTCTATCTGCCCAATCTGCCGGCCCCCGACGCCCCCGACGGCGCCGGTCCCGACGACAATGTGGTAGCCCGCAGCTGGCCCGACGTGGTGCCCACCTATGCCGACGCCCAACGGGTCCCCCACTGGGACATCGGTACCGAGCTCGGACTGCTCGACATGGAGCGCGGTGCCAAGCTGTCCGGCTCCATGTTCCCCCTCTACCGGGGCTTCGGCGCCCGGTTGCTGCGGGCGCTCAGCTCGTTCGCCCTGGACAGCCATTCGGACGAGTTCGAGGAGGTCCGGCCCCCGACGCTCGTCCTGACCGGGACCATGGTCTCGACCGGGCACCTGCCGAAGTTCGAGGAGGAGGCGTACCACCTTGAGCGCGACGACCTGTGGGCCATCCCGACGGCCGAGGTGCCGCTGACCTCGATGTGGCGGGGCGATGTCCTGGAGGAGGCCGACCTGCCGCTGAAGCTGACCGCCGGCACCGCCTGCTACCGCCGTGAGGCCGGGGCGGCCGGGCGGGACACCCGCGGCCTGCTCCGGGTCCACGAGTTCGACAAGGTCGAGCTGTTCGCCTACTCGACACCCGACCAGGCCCCGGCGCTGCTCGGGTCGATGGTGGCCCGGGCCGAGGCGATGCTTCGCCAACTCGGGCTGCAGTACCGGGTGCTCGACCTGTGCGCCGGTGACATCGGCAACTCAGCTGCCCGGACCTTCGACCTCGAGGTCTACTCACCCGGTGTCGATATGTGGCTCGAGGTCTCCTCGGTCAGCTGGTGCACCGATTACCAAGCCCGCCGGGCCAACATCCGTTACCGGCCCGAGGCTGGCGGCACGCCGGCCTTCGTGCACACCCTCAACGGGTCGGCCCTGGCCTGGGCGCGGATCTGGGCGGCCATCGTCGAGACCGGACGGCAGGCCGACGGCTCGGTAGCGCTGCCCGAGGTGCTCAGCCCGTACCTGCGGGGCGAAACGGTCATTCCGGCAGCGGGCTGACGAGCCGAGGGCCCGGCCACCCGGATGTGGCGAGGCAGACGGTCGCTGACGAGGCCAGGTTCCGGCGACAAGCTCAGTCGCGGGTGGCGTCGAAGCGGTAGCCGACCCCCCGGATGGTGGTGATCAGCTTGGGCGACGAAGGATCCTCTTCGATGTGGGTCCGGAGCCGCTTGATGTGGACGTCGAGGGTCTTCGTGTCGCCGAAGTAGTCGGAGCCCCAGATGCGGTCGATCAGCACGTCGCGGGTGAGCAGCCGACCGGCGTTCTCCATGAGCAGCGACAGCAGTTCGAACTCCTTGCGGCGGAGATGGACCTCGTTGCCCCGGATGAACACCAGGTGGCGGTCCATATCGACTTGGATGCCGCCAGCCTCGAGGACCGAGCCCGTCTCGGGGCGGCGCTCAGGGGACCGCCCTTTCGGGGCGGAGTCGCCCTCGGTCGCCGCGTCGGCGCCACCCCCGCTGCCAGATGATTCGCCTTCGCCAGGGGTGCGACGCAGGACGGCCCGCATCCTGGCCACAAGCTCGCGCAGCCGGTAGGGCTTCGTGACGTAGTCGTCGGCTCCGACCTCGAGGCCCACCACGGTGTCGATCTCGGTGCCCTTGGCCGTGACCATGATGATCGGCACCGTCGAGTGGGCGCGGATCGACCGGCACACGTCGATGCCCGACAGGCGGGGCAGCATCAGGTCGAGGAGGACCAGATCGGGCTCCACTTCGGCAAAGAGGCGGAGCGCCTCGGTCCCGTCGACGGCTACGGTCACGTCGAAGCCCTCGCGGGCCAGGCCGATGACCAGTGCGTCCACGAACGATTCGTCGTCCTCGGCCAGGAGCACCCGGGTCTGGGTGGGCACCTCGAGATCCGCCCGCCCGTTCTCGACCTTGCTCACGCCGTCACTCTTACCCAACTGGCGTCCCTTGGCCACTGCGATCCGAACTCCCGGGTCACGCCGTGTATTCCGGCGGGTTCGGGAGGACCAGGGTGAAGGTGGACCCCTCGCCTTCCCGCGAGTCCACCTCGACCCGACCCTGGTGGTTGCTGGCCACGTGGCGGACGATGGACAGTCCCAGACCGGTGCCACCGGTCGAGCGGCTGCGGCCGTGGTCGACGCGGTAGAAACGCTCGAAGATGCGCTCGAGGTCGCGGGTGGGGATGCCGACCCCGGTGTCGGCAACCGACAGCCGGATCTCTCCGTTGGACTGGCCCGCCGACACGACGACAGCGGCGTCCTCGTAGGAGAAGGTCACCGCGTTCTCGAGCAGGCTATGGATGGCCGAGACCAGCTGGCGGCGGTCGCCCACCACGTGGACCGGGGGGTCGGGCTCGTCGAGCTCGATGGAGATCCGGCGCTGTTCGGCAGCGCTGCGGACCCGCTCCACCGCCTCGGCCATGACCAGATTGATGTAGATCGGCTCGCGGGGCGGGGCCTCCTCGGACTCGATGCGGCTGAGGTCGAGCAGGTCGTCGATGATGCGGCTGACCCGGAAGGCCTCGGCGTGGATGCGCGAGGCCAAGCGCTGGGCCACTTCGGGGTCGGGCTCCACGGTCAACGTCTCGGCCAACAGCCCGAGCGCCCCGATGGGGGTCTTGAGTTCGTGGCTGACATTGGCCACGAAGTCGCGGCGGATCTCCTCCAGGCGACGACGCTCGGATACGTCCTCGATGATGGCGATGACCCCGAGCGGCCGCCGGCCGTCGTCGATGAGCCGGGTTCGGACGGCCAGTGTCTGGCGGGGCGGCCCGTAGAGGTCGAGGGTCCGCTCGGCCGAGCCTTCCTGCCAAGCATTCTCCAGGAGCTCGGTGACGGCCTGGGCGGCCAGGGCGTCGCCGTGCCGGTTGTTCATGAGGGCAACGGCCCTTGCGTTGCGGAAGGCCACCTCGCCGTTCTCGTCGCACACGATCACGCCCTGGGTGAGGGTGTCGAGTGCCCGGCGGAGCCGGATGGCGTCCGAACTGGCTTCGGTCACGGCCTCGGCGGCGTCGCCGGCCACCTTCTCCAGGTGGCTGAGGACGGGCTCCATGCCCCCGTCGTCAGGAGCCTCCACACCGAGTCGGTTGGACAGTGCGGTCAGCCGCTGCTGGAGGCTGCGCCGGCCGGACTTGCGCCCAACCTGGAAGGCGATGATGGCTGCGACCACCGCCGCCACTCCCACCACGATGTACCCGATCACGTACGGCTTCACGGTTCCAAGTGTGGCAGGCCTCAGCACGGAGGGTGACCAGCCTCGAATTGCGATCAAGAAAAGACATGAAATCCATTGAAAAGTATTGAAACCATGTGGCGGGATCTCTAAGGTGGGGCGATGACCTCCCCCATGTCCTCCGCCTTCGTCCACACTGCGCTAGCGGCGGTCTCCATGACCCCGGATCCCAGCCAACTGCCCGGCGGGCAGGTGCTCCAGCGCCTGACCGACGGCCTCGGCGGCTGGGCCCTCGCGCTGTCGTTGGTCGGCCTGCTCATCGGTGCCGCGGCGTGGGCGCTCGGTGCCCACAGTCAGAACTACCAGCAGTCCTACAGCGGCCGGAAGGCGGTTCTGGTCTCCGGGTTCGCCGCCCTGCTGATCGGCGCCGGCCCGGCCATCGTCAACTTCTTCTTCGCCACTGGTCAGGGTGTGCACTGAGTGTCCCCACTCGTCGCCCTGCCGGCTCTGCCGGCAGCCGCGTGTTCGCCGGTGGCCGGGGCGTTGGGTGCCACGGGACTCGGCACGGTGTGTACTGTCGCCAATGGCGTGTCGAGTGCCGCCTCGAGCGCTGCCGGGTCGGTGGTCGGGTTCGGTGTGGGCAGCGTGCTGGACGCCATCAGCGGATGGGTGACCGGCGGAGCGGTGTGGCTGCTGGGCCAGATCGGCGGTGTGCTGTCGACGACTACGGCCATCGATCTCGGTGCTCCATGGTTCCGCGCCCACTACGCCACCATGGTGGGGCTGGCCGGCGTGGTCATCGTGCCCCTCCTCCTGCTCGGCGTCCTCCAGGCCCTCTACCGCCAGAGCGCGGCCCTTTTGCTGCGCTCGGTGCTGGTGAACGTGCCGCTGGCCATCCTGTTGACCGCGGTGGCCGTCACCCTGGTGCAGATCGGCCTGGCCGTGACCGACTCCCTGTGCGCTGCCGTGTCGGGAGGGGCCGGCCTCGATACCGGCCACTTCATGTCCACCGTGGCCGCCGCCCTCACGCCGGTCGGAGCCACCAGCGGCCAGCCCGGCGCCCCCGGATTCGTCCTGTTCCTCGGAGGAATCGCGGTGGTGGTCGGGGCGGTGCTGGTGTGGATGGAGCTGCTCCTGCGGTCGGCCGCCGTCTACGTGGCCGTGCTCTTCCTGCCTCTCGCCCTGGCCGGCCTGGCCTGGCCGGCCATCTCCCACTGGAGCCGCCGACTGGCTGACACGTTGGCCGCTCTGGTCCTCTCCAAGCTGGTCATCGTGGCCGTCCTCAGCCTGGCCGTGGGTGCGCTGGCGGGAGGCACCGGGTCCACCCCGTCGGGTGCGTCGGGTCCGAGCACCGGGTTCGCCTCGGTGCTCGGCGGGGCGGCACTGTTGCTGCTGGCCGCATTGGCACCATGGTCGCTCTTCCGTCTACTCCCCTTCCTCGAGGCCGGTGCGGTGGGCCACCTCGAGGGGCTGAGTCAACGGGCCAGGCGGGGTGCCGCCGCCCCGGCCACCGGGCTGGCCAACGTCGCCCTGCGGGCCGCGGCGGCCGGCTCGATGGCTACCGGCGCCGTCGGAGTGATCGGATCCCGGGCCCTGGGTGCATCGGGATCCGGGTCGTCGTCGGGGTCGGGGTCGGGAGGAACGGTCGGTGGCTTGCCGACCGGCAGGCTCCCGGGCGGAGGTCGGTCCGGAGGAGGCGTGGCCCCGGTGGACCTCTCGGACGACGTCGGGGACGGCGACGACGACCCGGTCTATCCCCCCGGCAGCTCCATCCCGATGGGGAGGCCGGCGGCCCACTCGGCGGTGACCAGCCGGCGGCTGGCCGACCTGGCTGCCGGCCTCGACCCCTACCGGGACGAGGACGCCGCTGCTGCACCGTCCGCCGGCACTCCCCCCGATGACCTGCGACCGCTGCGTCCCGGCTTGAGCTACGTCGGGCCCCTGCCGCGCCAGACGGGAGCGATGCGTCCCGACCACCTCGGGCGGGACCACCTCGGCCTCGTGTTCATCGGTGGCGACCAGACCCGTGACGGCGTGGGATGAGGGAGGAGGCACGTCCGGTCGTCCGGGTCCGGTACCGATTTCCGCCGCTCGAACGGCGCGGGGTGATCGCCGGGTGGCGGGCCGGCCAGGTCGGCGCCGTTGCCGCTGGCCTCGTGCTGGCCGTACTGTCGGTGCGGAGCCGACCTTCGCTCGGCGGGGTCGTGATCGCCGTCCTGTTGGTCGGAGCCGGTGTGGTCACAGCTTTCTGGCCGATCGCCGGGCGGACCGGTGAGCAGTGGCTCCCCGTCGTGGTCCGATGGGGATGGGCTGGAGCCACCGGCCACCGTGTCCAGGTGGCCTCTGGCCCGTCGACCGGCGCCACAGTGGCTGTCGACGGCCGGACCGGTTCGATCCGGAGCCAGGAAGGCGAGCCGCCGCCAGACGCGCCTACATCGGTCTTCGAGGGGTTGCACCTCGCTGCATCCGGCGGGGTCGACGATGCCGGATCGGGCACCGGGGTCATCGTCGACGACCGGGCCCGCACCGTCACCGCGGTGCTTGCCCTGCTCGGTCACAGCTTCGCCCTGCTCGGACCGATGGAGCAGGACGGCCGGGTGGCCGCATGGGCACGGGTCCTGGCGTCGCTGGCCCGCGAAGGCTCGGCGGTCCACCGGCTGCAGTGGGTGGAGACTTGCCTGCCTGACGACGGAAGCGCGGTGCGCAGCCACCTCGACAACCACGGAGTACTGGCCGACGATGCGCCGGCCGCACAGTCCTACCGCGCCCTGCTCGCCGAGTCATCGCCGGTTACCCGCCGCCATCGGGTCCTGGTGGCGGTCAGCGTCCACCGGGGTCGCTCGGCCCGGGCCGTCCGCACGGCGGGCGGAGGATTGACCGGTGCACTCGACGTGCTCGCCCGCGAGGTGGCCGCCGTGCGCACGACGCTCGAGGGTGTGGACATCGGGGTCGACCGGGTCCTCGATCGGGCCGGACTGTCCTCCGTGCTGACTGAGGCGCTCGGCCCTGCCCCTGATGGATCCGGGGCACCAGCCGGTGGTGTGATCAGTGGAAGCGTGGCCGGTGGCGTCCCGTGGCCGATGGGCATCGAGGCGGGGTGGGATGTGGTGCGCACCGACGGCGCGTGGCATGCGACCTACTGGGTGGCTGAGTGGCCCCGGGTCGACGTCCAGCCCGACTTCCTCGGACCACTGCTCTTCGCCCCGTTGCGGCGGACCCTATCGGTGGTCATGGAGCCCGTCGATCCGGCCCGGGCGGCCCGCCAGGTGGCCCAGGCCCGTACGGCTGGTCTGGCCGACGGCGAACTCCGCCGGCGGAACGGCTTCCTCACCTCGGCCCGGCACACCCGCGAACGGCAGAGCGTCGACGAGCGTGACGTCGAGCTGGCCGACGGTCACGCTCAATTCCGGTACTCCGGCTACCTGGGGGTGACGGCTGACACCCCGGCCGAGCTGGAGGCCGCTTGCGCCGCCCTCGAGCAGGCGGCCGGCCAGGCCCGACTGGAGGTCCGGCGGCTCTACGGCCAACAAGATGTTGCCCTGTTGTGCCTGCTGCCGCTCGGCCGGGGCCTCTCGTGAACCTGACGTCCCCCCGACTCCCGCCCGGCCTGCCCGCCCACGTGGCCACCACCCGCCATCTGTGTGCCGCCTATCCGCTGGTGGCCGAGGCCGGCCTCGGACACGCGGGTGTGCTGATCGGCCGTGACGTGCTGGGTGGCTCGTTCGTCTACGACCCGTTCGTCCTTTACCGGGCCGGCGTGGTGACGAAACCCAGTATTATGTAGGGACAGTAGCCCATAGACTGGCGGGAATGAAAGCAGCCATCTACACGCGGATCAGCCGCGACCCAGATCACGACTCCTGGTCACCTGACCGCCAAGAAGCCATCTGTCGAGCACTTGCTGAAGCCAGGGAGTTCGACGTGGTTGCCCGTTTCACGGACAGGGACGCTTCGGCATGGAGGCTCGGAGCGAAGCGTCCTGGCTGGGAGGCACTGAAGGAGTCGGTGCGGAGGGGTGAAGTGGACGTTGTTATGGCCTACTCGTTGACCAGGTTGGGAAGGCGCGTCCGAGACCTACTCGACTTGTCCGACTTCCTGAAGGAGCAAGGATGTGCACTTGTCGTTGCGGACATGAATCTGGACACGACGACGCCTGGTGGGCAGATGATCTACACGATGATCGCTGCGCTTGCTCAGCTGGAGTCTGAGCAGACCTCCGAGCGAGTGAAGTCCGCTCAGACGGTGAAGGCCCAACAGGGTCAAATGCACTCGGGAGGACATCGTCAGTTCGGGTACGGGCAGGCTGCCACCAGCGACTCTCGCCGCACCTTGACCAGCGATTCGACCATCAATGATGCAGAGGCGGCGGTAGTTCGGTCAGTCGTCAGCGACATCATCGGTGGGAAGTCACTGCGCCAGGTGGCTTACGACCTCAACGGAGCCGGACTCCGCACGTCTGCCGGCAACGAGTGGAATGGTGCGACGGTGCGACAGATGGTCTGTTCTCCGAGAATCGCCGCGCTTCGGGTCCACAAGGGCCAGACCATTCCGGGCGACTGGGAGCCGATTATCAGTGAAGAGCGATGGCTGGAAGTCAGAACAGTCATCGACGCACGTCCCGGGGGGCACGGCGGCATCAGTACGCGACGACACCTCCTGAGCGGTCTTGTCCAGTGCGGAGTCTGCGGAGTCAACATGGGCGCCGGTTCTGGCGATCCCCCAGGACGCACATCGTTCAAGCGATACAAGTGCGGCAAGCGTCCTGGCAGTCGGGCATGTGGAGGCCCATCGGCGTCGAGATCAAGTACCGATACGTACGTCACTAACAAGTTCTTGGACTTCATGGCTGGCGCGCGACTCCGGCCAGTCGAGCAAGAGGGAAGATCGGTCTCGGAGATCGAAGCGGACATCGTCGAGACGGAAGCGAGTCTCAGGCGTCTGGCCAGAGATCACTACATCGACGGTCGCCTGCCGGAGGACACCTTCCGATCGACGAACGATGAGCTAACGGAGCGCTTGGCGGGGCTCACGCGAAGTAAGACTTCCGCTGAGGAGGAGGAATCGCTGCGGCAGGTGGCCTTGCGTCCTGGGAACCGAGAGGACATCGAGGCATGGTGGGAGAAGGCGTCCTTGCCGGAGCGTCGGGAAGCCCTCGGGCGAGCGATCCACAAGGTCGTCATCCATCCCGCCAAGGTTCGCGGGGGCAACAAGTTCGACACCAGCCGGGTTGAGATCATGTGGCGGTGGGATCTCTACATCAGGGCAAGTGACGCTGAGTGGGAGAACATGACGGACGAGGAGCGGAGGTTGGCGTTGGATGAGGGCCAGGCCGAAGCCGACGCGATGGCCGACCTGGAGGCTGCTGGCGCCGCTTGATTGCGACCGACGACAGACTGCGAACATTGGCAACGATCGTTCGCTCTATGAGTTCGAGCCGATGCCGGAGTAGCGGGTGGTTGGACCTTCAACTCGACGGGCCGAGAACAGGAACACCCTTGCGGTAGGTTTCTGAAGTTGCCAGCTTGGCAGCGGAAATGGCGGCGCGAGATGCGGATCAGGTACGGGGCGATAGCGCTGATCACGCTTGTTGCCATGACCTTGGCAGCCTGCTCGTCCAGTGGTTCAAGCCAACCGGCAGTCACGACAACAACCGTTACGGTTCCTCGAACCACGACATCGACGACGATCTCCATTGCTGCCGCAGGTGCCGCTTATCTGGCAGCGGTCGCGCCCGCGAACACGGCATTGACGGCATTCTCTAACACGGCCAACGGCTGGACGAGCAGCACCACGAACGCCGAGGCCGAGGCCGATGCTCAGCCAGCTATCACCGCGCTGCAGACTCTCAATACGACATTGACGAATGATCCATGGCCGGCCGACGCCGTCGCCGACGTTCACACGCTCATCGGCGACATGGGTGCGGTCAGCGGGGATCTTCAGGGCCTGTCATCCGTGAACCTCCTCGATGCGTCCGGGTGGACGGCCACACTCCAGCGCGACCTCGCATCGACCAAGTCAGCCGTCGCCTTGGTCAGACATGACCTCGGGCTTCCGGCAGCAACGCCTGACGGCTGACCTGACATTGATCTCACCACGCGCTCGGCATGATTGGTACAGGTTCAGTGATAGTTCCGCCCCGGAGTATCGGGTGGCAGGACCTCCTGCTCGATGGGACCCATGTGCGGAATCTGTACGCGTCACCTGACGCGGCGATGCCCCCACGTACACATCTGCTGAGTGATCGAGGGGGCATCGGACTAGTCATGCTCGCGGGGTGATCGGCCCGTGCCCCGTCCATCGACATGGGCGGCCACTCACTGTACGGGCCGAGATACCCTTTGCTCACCTTGGGCCGTAGTCCAGGGCGATTGCAGTACGAACATATGTTCGCTACGGTCGGCCGATGCACTTCGAGGTCGACGTGATCGTCCAACATCCACTCGACGACCAGGCTGAGCGATTCCTCTCTAGCGTCCAGCGGTCAGCGAACCGCGTGCTCCGGTTCCATGGGGACGAGCGGCGCATCGTCGTCACCGTTGAAGCCCATGCCTTCGACCGCGACGGTGCGATCCGGGCTGCAGTTCAGGAAGTCGCGCACATCTACCCACTGGTGAAGTTCGAGGCGTCAGGAGAGCCGAGGCCACGAGGAACTTCAGAACAACAGCTCAGGCAGACTTGACTTGGCTGGCTCGGGCGATGTCGCTGCTCTGTCGGAGGAGAGATCGCCGTTCGCCATTGAGTACGATGCCCAGTTCATCGCTGGCCATGAATCGGTAGCTCTGTGGCACATGGAACGCGGGATCGCGTTGGCGGAGTTCGTCGAGGGTAAGTGGCTCGTCGAGTTGCCGGACTCGGATGACACTGATTGCCACGGCGACTCTGGCACCGGCGAAGTACTCTCGATATTCACGTCGGGTGAGACCTGATCTGGCTCCGTGGGACTCCCACATTGCTGACCTAGAACCGACGGCCGTTGACTGGACAACCAGGGATCCGACAATCGCTCGCCGGCCCCTCGATTCATAGAGGATGACGGTCGATCCATCCGGCACCTTCCATGGGCGCCGGCGGAACTCGACCGTTTTCGCCCCCGATAGCAGTCGTTCGACGTGCGGCGAGCGGACCGATAGCAGCACGACCGGTGTCGTCATGTCGCTACAGTAGCGAGCCGCACGAACACCTGTTCGGATACCGGTTGCGGACCCACGCTGGCGATTCCTACGCCCGGTTCGAGTTCAGCCATGACGTCACGGTACTCAGCGAGGCTGATTGGCCTAGGGAAAACGGTCGTGTGAGAGAAACGAAGGGCCATCACCCTGCCCGCTCTCGCCATTCTGAGTATCTCTATTCGATCCAACACGCCAAGGTGCGAGAATCGGCTGATGAGCTGGTCGACGTCACCGATCACTGTCTCGTCGAGAAGTGACCAGGCTCGGAGCGTGCCGCCGCCGTATCGCCTGTCACCTGTCACCTGCCATAGAAGCCGTGCGGGCGCAGTGAGTAAGGACGGGACCGTAGGAGTACGGAAGTAGACATGCTCGCGTCGGAGAGCCACCGATCTCTCTCGTCCCCAGAGCCGGCCTTCGCTCAATGCGTGGTCGAATAGTTCAATGGCGTAGTTCAGAATGATAGGCACTCGGATGGTGGGTAGACCGGCGCCGGTCACAATCACAGGATGAAATACGCTCTCGACGGAGTGCGCCGCAGCCGGACTCGGCGTCAACTGGACTAGTGCCTCCGCATGCTTGGGGTTGAGCCTCGTCCCCAACGGCGGAGCGGCGAGGACGGCACCCACGCCCGCGATGGTGATTGCGCCTCTCATCGGTACGGCGGTCGGCCGCTGATCTGGCAGGAATCCTTCGGCGGCGCAGCGGCTATCGATCCATTGACCTGAGTGTTCGTCGGTGATCTGAATCGCTGAGGCGCCCATCTCCAGGCATTGATCTCGAAGCCAGCCGAGTAGTTGGCGGGCCATTGTCGGTTCCTCACGCCCACGGCGAACCCGACAAACTGGAACGTCGAGGATGTCGCCCAGCGTGACTGCTCCGAGAGCGACTGGATCACCGTTGTCACAGAATAGGTACAGGTGGGTGCGGGCAACGTCGGTCGCCAACGAGTGGAGATACTTGCGCCAGACTTTCAGGGTCTCGCCCGCCCTTTGATTCAAGAAGATGCGGGCAATGTCATCGAGATCGCCAGTGGTGACCTCTCGGACTTCGATGTCGGTGCCCTGAAGATGTCGCCCTTGGTACAGCTCTCCTCGCACCAGCAGGTCGGCTGCCATGACCATCTCTGAAATCGAGATGAGGTCGATATCTGCGATGTTCTTTAGAACGACGGCACACCTAACGCGGAATGGAATGTCTTCCGTCACAAACCATCGGGCGCCGGCCGCCGCCGCCCGCGTGGCCAGGAGGATGTCGTCTATGTGCGGTGATGCAGCGGGTCCGAGGGCATCGAGAACCGCAGATCGAAGCGTCTCTGCGATGTCTGAGGGGTACCGGAGATCCTCGAACCCGCTCGCATAGTGGATATGGCGCCGGCGGACCTCTCCTTCCTCCTTTCCATTGATCTCGACTAACGAATGGTCGATGAAACCGAACATGACCTCCGCCCTGACCCAGTCAGACAGAAGATGTTCAACGACCTCAGGATCCAGGTCGGAGCCTCGGATCAGCAAGTTTGTATCAAGAGCCGCGATGGGCCGGCCATCCGTTTCTCGGGCCAGACTGAACAAGTCGGGTCGTCCGAACGATCGGGACCATAGCGTCAGAACCTTGCCGGTCTTGCCCCGCCCTCGGCGCTCACTTCGAGGCGAGAACCCAAGACGATGCCACACCTCATTCGCCTCGTAGTCGCGGCGACACGTGAGCCTGATATCTCGACGAAGGGTCTGGTAGCGGGAGACGAGTTCTTCGACCATCGCTCTTGCCGCTCCGGTGTCACGGACCTTGCTCGTGACCACTAGTTGGCGAATCGTGACAGTGTCTGCGGGAAGATCGTAAAGGAGGTAGCCGATGATCTCCTCCTCGACTAGCGCGACAAGCAGCGTTCCTTTCAAGATCCGTTGCTCGACTGCCTCGTCGGTGAGGAAACCGACGGTTCCCTTCGCCTGCTTCAACAACCTGAGCACGTTCGGGAGGTCCTCCGAACGACCGTCACGAACCTCCAACGAATCCCCTTCTCTGGCTGTATGAACAACCGCCCAAGGCTAGATCATGGGACTACATCGCGGATGGTGGCACCCGTAACTCGGACCGGGGACCAGACATCGAGGGTTGGGCGGGCGTTGAGGCGGGTCTCGTCGACGGCTGCATCGTTCAAGACAATCGAATACCGGACGCCGTTGCCGGCGATCTCCGCCGCGAGGGTGGCGGGGCCGTGGTCGGCATAGGTGAACCCGCACTCGTCGCAGTGGTCCATGGGGGAAGTTTCGGCGGTGTTACCGCAAAAAAAACGCGGGCGCGCATCCTGACTTTTCCACAGTGGAAATCCAGTGACGGCCCGCTGGGTACCCCGCCCCGTCAGATGGTGGCGACGCCGATATACGGTGACGCTGTACCGGGAAGACGACGGCAGAGTCCTGCTCGGTGGAACGATCCACCTAGGCAAGGGGGTCCGACTTGAAACGGCGTCGAGGGAGGAGTGGCCCACGTCACTCTTTGACAATGACGGTGGTCCCAGAAATCCCAGAGGGGACCGTAAACACGGCGGTGAAGTCGGATGAGTCGGCTTCGACCCCCATCGTCGACGGTGACGGCGGTACGGATTGGATCTGCGGGCAATGCGATGCCGTTGTCCTGGCCGGAACCGACCGTCCCCTTCCGCAGCAGTGGGTTTACGAGTGCCCGGTATGTGGCGCGCTCAACGTCGATCCAAGCTGGGTCACCTGACCCCCTACCCGTAGGATGGTGCCATGCCCGATCCCAAGTTCGATCCCGACGAACGCTTTTCCTTGGACCCACTGGAGGGCGAGGAGGTCGTCAAGCGGATTCTGGACGGCGCAGGGACCGAGGAAGTCTCGGAGGAGCCCGAGGACGAGCCAGAGGAAGACGCCTAGCGTCCCTGGGATGGCGGATCGCTGGGCATCTTTTCGGGACCGTGCATCGCGAGAGGATCGCCGCCACGGCTGGAATGCCATTTGGATTGTCCTGGTTGTGGTCTTCGCCGCTGCGGCCTCAGCCCTTCTCACTCCGGCTGTCGATGGTCGGCGCATAGACATGGCGTTGTTGGTGCCAGGGATCTTGTTTGGACTGGCATTCCTCTTTGCGCTCTATCTCGCATTTTCCCCACTGATGGACTGGTGGCCCCACAACCACCCGACGCCCAATGAGAGGCGGCAGAGTCGCGAAGCACAGGAACAGAGCGATGAGCAGGCTCGGATCATGGCCTATCGACAGGCAGTGAGAGAGAAGGAGTCTCACCACTGGCAGTTCGCGGCGCGGCACGGCGTGCTAGGCGGCAGGTCAGTGGCCTGTCTGGAACTCCATCGACCCGACAAGTCAGATCCTGATGAGTTCGATGGCGCCACTGCCATTTGTCAGGTTCGCCATGACGGTCGCATCTTCCGACCTCGCACGCCTGCCAACTACAACGTCGGCATGACCTACAGCTTCGTCTTCATATTCCCCAACCACTTTGAGGATTCCGAGGACTCGTCTCAGCCGTCGTTCGACTTCCCGAGAGGATGCTATCCGGTGTTCTGGATGACATGGAAGTCAGAGGTTCTGACCGCAGAACGGACGTATGCCTTCCGGCTTGACTACCTGGGCCGACCGGAGAAGCTGTGACCTCACGTCTTGATGAGACACTCGTGGCTGAGCCGTCCGTTCGGCATCTTCGCCAGGGTCCGCATCCGGCCACCGTCGCTCATCTTGCAGGTGCCGGACCGGAAGTCGAACTCCCAAAGGTACCGGGGAAGGTGCCCACGGCCTTCCGACCTTTGCAGCGGCATCGACGTGGGCCAGCTGTTCGGGAATGATGCAGTGGTGTCCACGGCTCACCTCTCTCCGTCCGACGACCTCCCCCCGGACCTGATCTCCCATCTGTCCAACCGCCTCGACCGCCTTCCCGTCAACCGCATCCGGACCCTGGCCGACTATTACGCCCTCTGCTCGATCGAGACCGATCACGTCCGTCGCCTCGCACGCGAGTTCAACCTGACCGTCGAGCAGCACGCGATGGTTGAGTCCTGGTGGCGGGAGAGGGTTCGCAAGCGGCTGGCCGGAGTTCTCGATTCCATCCTCGAAGAAGCAGGGTCCCGCCGTCATCGTTTGACGGTTCGCTACCTCTCCAACAACCCGTCATCGAACACGCCGAGACTGCTCCACAAGGCCCTCTGGCAGCTGAAGTTCAACACGCTTGGGCCTGGAGGCCGGACGTGGTTCGGGAACCGTTACATGTGGATCAGGGGCTACACGTTCAGGCTGCACTGGCGGGCGTGACGTCGCGGGGTCGTGGGTAGAGATACTGCCTGCCACCTACCGACACGACTGTGACGCCCGGTTCGGGGTTGCGTCTTTGTGCTCCAATGGCTCTCGCCGAAAGACCCGGAGGGTGAGACATGGCGCGTCGTGCGAAGCAGGGAGACTGGCAAGCCGATGCGGCCGACATTTTCGAGCAACTCCTCGCGGCCAATGAAGCCGTCAACAACGCAGTGATCCTCCTGGCGGAGGGGGAGCGCGACAAGGCCATCCTCGCGCCCGTCTACGACCCCGCCCGCGCTATGAGGCTGTCCGCCGAGGAGACGGTCAATAGGTTCATTGACCGCTACCCCCCACAGAAGTCCAAGTACAGAGACAGCACTAGCTCGCTTGCAACAGCCTGGGCGTTTCGGAATGTGTACCGAGCGCTATCGGACAACTTTGCGATTGCTCGTGTTCTTGCGCGGCTCCGGCACAACGAGGACGAGTTCCCGGTCGACCCGGAAGATTTGGAGGGGCTGAAAGGTATGCACGGGACCGTCAACATGAACTTTTCCCTCTGTGGCTCGACCTTCAGCCGATATCGAGACGCCCCGATGGGGGATATGAGTGGGTTCCTCGATGTGATGAAGACGGTCGACAAATCCATCGACCTACAACTGGGCGAGATCGAACGGGTACTGGGAGCGGCGCTTGGGGAGTAGGCGCGACACGCTGAGGTGTATCCCCGATCACCGGGTGGCTGGCATCCTGGTCCGATGGAACTGGATCGCAGGCCCGGTTGTTTCTTCGACGTGACTCTCCGAGCCGCTATCAGACGATCTCGGGACTCGGCCGCCGAGGCTCGGCGACTGCTGGAGGCGGGCTTCCCCGGCCCGGCATACGTCTGGGCAGTGCGGTCCATCGAAATCTTTGTGAAGGAAGTCATGCTGCTCCCCCTCTTCCTAATCGAGATCGAGGGAACGCCCGACGAGTTCGACAGGGTGTGGGACGAGGCGTGGCAGCGGATTAGGGACTCATTCGGAAGCGGACGGTGGGACGGCGCCCTCCGCAAGGTGGACGAGGCCTTCGGACCGCTTGCCCCTATGCGAACGGACGATGGCAAGGACGTTTGGAGCGAATGGAAGTCGAGGGTCGTGCCCCGCCGTGGCGATACCGTGCATGGTCGACCGACTGAGAATGGTGACCCCTCGCCCGCCGAGGCGGCGCACGTGGTGCACTGGGCGGATCAGATGATGGATCAGCTGACGCTTCGCCTCGTCGCCACGGGAACCCACCCCCTGCACGATCTGTTCGTTGCCGTGTTCGACAGCGCGGCGGAGGCGTACCGATCGATGGAGGCAGCCGGGGTCGAGCAGGGAGCGATTGGTTCAGCGCCTCCTATTCCAGAGTGAGTGGCTGCTATCTACCTGCCCCCGAACATTCACCGGTTGTGGGTCGGCGTCGCACAAGGGACGTACGGCCCTGGGCATGGACGCACAATCTGAAGACAATGGAATCTGGGTGGCGAGACCTGCTCGACGGGTCCGGTTCGGCCGGGCCGGGAGTTGGGTGGCGGGACCTAACTCGACCGGCCCGGCCGGCTAACACTACGGGCGTAAGTAAAACCCCGAAGTTCGATAGGCCGGCTCGTGATTGTGGAGGATACGTCCGGGGCATTACCTCGCCCCGATCAACGGACCGAGGGCACGGTGCCAGGTCGATCTACTCGTCGACGGCCGAGACTGCCCGCTCGATGTCCCTCAGGTGGTGCACTTCCTCATGCAGCGTGTGCTGGGCCAGCCACAACACCGTGCGCTGGGACGGCTCGGGGTAGTTGTAGGTGCACGTCCGGCCCCACCGAGGCCCGGTCAGCCCGTCGAGCACCCAGGCGAGTAGCCCCGCCGCGAACGCGATCTCGCTGACCACTTGTCCTGGCGTCTCGTCCCCATACCGGGCGAGGTCCACGCGCCTGTCGCGGTAGATCGGCACGAACGCCGGTTCGTCCTCGACAAGGGCCAGGAGAAGCCGCTCACGTTGGACGAGGAGGACATCCCTCACGTGACAGCCGTACTCGACCGGGGACCAGATCTCGGGGGCTGAGCGGGCATTGAGCCGGGTCTCGTTGACACCTCGATCGGTCAAGACGGCCGCATACCGCGCACCGAGGTCGGCGATCTCAGTCGCGAGGGTGACCGGGCCGTGATCGGCGTAGGTGAACCCGCACTCGCCGCAGTGGTCCATGAGGGAAGTCTCGCGCTGTGGAGGACGTCTCCGGGTGGTCGCGAGGGGTCACGGCTGAGGGCGAGCACTGGAGTCAACATCACCCCACCGGGTCAATCGGGGTCACCTGCACTCACTACTCAAAGAATGGCGACAGAGATGGAATGGCGACAATCTGCGCCCGGCGGCCCTGAATCGCGTCCGAGCGACCCCGGCAAGCTGTTCGGCCAAGGTGTTGGCTCAGTGGAGTCCGCTGCACCAACTACTCATTAAATACTGACAGAGATCGAATGCTGACAGTTGCCGTCGGGCAGCCCTGAAACCGGTCCCAGGGGACTCCGTCGCGTGGCGCGGCACCGGTGTTGACTCACAGGAGTCCGCTCCACCAACTACTCGCTAAATGGTGACAGAGATCGAATGGTGACAGTTACCGTCCAACGGCCCGGAATCGCGCCCCTGGGACCTCGCCGATGCCGCTGCCGAGGAGGTGTTGACTCCGACGCCTCACCTGTAGTCAATAGCTAAAAGAATGGACAATGAGATGCAATAGACAAAATCGACCGATCGGGACCGGTTCGAGGGTCGCTCGACACCGGTTCGCGCCGACCAACATCGACCGGGCCGGACTACAGACCCAGTTCGCTCCGAGGGATAGGCCGGACAGTGATGACGGCCTCTTCCTCGACCTCTGAGTGTCCGAACCAGACCCGGTCGACTTCGTCCGCCAGCTGCTGATGACGGCAATGTGAGAGCTGTGAATGCGAAGTCGTGGAGGGTCTGCCAGAATCCCGGGATGACGGCGTGGTGGGTTCCGGTTTTAACCTTTGTTGGTGGTTCGGTGATTACCCTGACCGGTGAGTACATCCGGTCGCTCAACTCCAGAGAAGACCGGAGGCTCGAATCGGCTGACCGCGCCGCAGATCGGGAGGCGGAGGTCAAGGCTAGACAAGACGTCCGAGTTCAGGCTCTCGCCGATGAGCAACGGTCATTTCAGCGGGACACCCTATTGGAGTTACAGGAGCAGCTCTCCGACTTCCTTCGCTTGGGTGGCGAGGCCGTTCATCATGACCGCCAGGCTTGGAGGGCAGCGGGGGAGCCCGACCATTACCCGGTCTCCCTCCTGCCTGAGGGGGTGTCCGACGGGTACAACGTCCTGCAACGGAGGATTCAGATCCTCACCCAACGAGTGAACGATGACGAACTCCGAGCGATGGTCACTCTCTTTGTGGACTTGTCGACGGCGTCCACGAACGCCAAGAGCATGGTGGATGCGGACCGGTTTGAGACTGAATGTGTCCTCCAGTTCCGTTCAACGAACGAGTGCATCGGGTCGCTTCTCCGCATGCGACCGACCAGCGGCGAACTCCCCACGTAGGCGGTTGTCAGCTCGGTGGCTTGCTCACGGCGGCCGGCCCCACGCGCTCGCGCTGCTTCCAAGCCGGCCATCGTCCATTCCCGGATCAGGTCCCCCACACGAGCGCCACGGTGCCGTCCTCCGACACCAGCCAGACCTCGATCGAGGCGGCAGCAAGCGGCCAGGCGACCCGTTCGGCGAGGTTGGCGAACGTCGTCATTCGAGGGAACGCCAGGACGACCCGAGCATCAGGATTCGTCGTCCGCATCAGCAGCCCGGACAGCAGCGCATTTCCGAAGTAGTTCCGTGCCTGGGTCGATGCACCAGTCGTCTTCGCGTCGCCCTTTCGAGGCCCCCTCGCGTACGTCGCACCCGGGTAGCCCTTGACCTCGATCGCGATGCTCTCCCCGTTGAGTTCAGCCTCGATGTCGACCCCGTGCTCGCTACTGGCGGTGTTCGCCACGCTGCGGATCCGCCAGCCTTCGCTCACCAGGTGGCTGACGACCGCCGACTGGACGTTCCCCTCCCAGAACCATTCGTCGTCGTGGTCGGGTGCCGATGCCTCAACTGCGGACGGGGGAGGGGACATGGGAGCCGTCTCTGGGGAGTCGTCCACGTGGGACGGTGCTTCGGCAGCCAGCCTGTAGAGGGCACGCCCCACTCGCTCCAGGTCGCGGTACTTCGTGGAGTGATGGTCGGGAGCGTTTCCGCACATCACGGAGACGATGTGAGTCCGGAGTGTGGAATCGGGGTAGGACGATCCCTCAGTCCTTGCCCTGGCGATGAGTTCGGCCGGCGAGAACAGGGACATGCCGTCGTCGGTAAGGGATCGAGCGGCAGTCAGGAGGTCTTCTCGTGCACCCATTGGGACAGTCTGGCCGCTGAAGGGCGGCGCAATGGCCGAGAGGTCGACTAGTCCACCCGAACCCGACCAACGCATTCCATGATGGGCAGATGGCTTCGGACTCCCCACGCGTGATCGATTCTGCCGAGGCAGAGGCTGCGGCGGTCATTTGTCGGCTCATGGAACAGGTGGCGGTTGGCGAGATCGAAGCAGATACCCCTCAGGCCCGACGCATCGTCCGCCGTCTGGAAGGGGCCGTGGCCGCTTGGGAGGAAGGGGCGCTGTGATGGATGCTGGGCGTCGCGCTCCACCGAATGACCCTTGCAGTAGGTTCCATTCGTAATGACTGAGACGAGTGCAACCGGCGACTTGGACAGTCTCGACTTCACGATTGAGTACAACGGACCTGCCCTCGACGGGCACGAAATGGACGTTCGCGATCTGGCGCCTGCGCTACTGAGCGCGGCTGATCTCTTCCAGACGCTGAATCGCCTCGTTCACCCCACAGATCGAGACGTGCAGGTCAACATCACAGGAACCGAACGCGGCTCGTTCTTGGTCCAACTGAAAGCCTTCTACGACGCCTACGCGGACGTGGCTCTAAACCGCGGCCTAACAGCCACTGAAGGACTGGCGGGGCTGATGGCCGTCATCGTGGGGGTGATTCGCTTCTTGGCGAAGCGCGGACAAGCGGGACCCCCTACCTCGTCTATTGACATCGAACCCGGCCAGGTCCAACTCACCTGGGCCGATGGGACTGTTCTGACGATTCCATCTGACAGCGTTCGGCTTGCGGACAATGCCCAGGTGCGCCGTCCGCTTGCAGCCATGGTCCGACCCGTTGGGCGCACGGGAATCGACTCAGTCAGAATCTGGGGGGACTCAGGTATCGCTGGAGAAGTCTTCAAGGAGGATCTGCCGGCATTCCAGGACTCCGGCAGTCTCGATGACCGAGAGATTCTGAGTGATTCAGAGCGAGAGACCTACTTGACGATCCGCATCGCGCCGTTCGAGACCGGACTTCGCTGGAGGTTCACCGATGGCTTGGGCAACTTCACTGCGTTCGTCGTCGATCCCGAGTTCAATGCGCGCATTGATAGTCGGCAGGAAGTCTTCGCGAAGGGGGACGTACTGCACTGCACATTGCGTGTGGTCCAGTGGCGGGACGATGCAGGCGGAATCCGCTCGGATGCCGAGGTGACTCGGGTGATCGAGCATGTTCCACCGGCGGTTCCTGACCCGACGATGTTCTGAGGACCTTGCCTGTACACGAATCGGTCCTTTAGTGTACACTGGCGGAAGTGCCAAGGACCTCGACAGCACCCCAATCGGCCTCCTCGACCACCACGGAGCGTGTTGTCGGGTACGTGCGCGTCTCGACCGAAGAGCAGGCCGACTCGGGGCTTGGGTTGGCGGCACAACGGGCGGCCATCGAGGCGGAGTGCGCCCGTAGGGGTTGGGAGATTGCAGAGGTCTTCGAGGACGCCGGGGCGAGCGGGAAGTCCCTGTCGGGCCGGCCGGCCCTGCAGAGCGCGTTGGAGGCGGTCACGACCCACGAGGCGGACGCTCTAGTGGTCGCCAAGCTTGACCGACTGTCTCGATCCCTCCTCGACTTCGCCGGCCTCATGGAGGACGCCCGGAAGGGTGGCTGGTCACTGGTGATTCTCGATCTTGGGGTCGATACGACAACCCCGTCAGGCGAAATGATCGCAAACGTCATGGCTACGTTTGCACAGTTCGAGAGACGACTGATCGGCCAACGGACGAAGGACGCGTTGGCGGTCAAGAAGCGCCAGGGCGTTCGATTGGGCCGACCGCGTCTGGTCAACGATCAGGTACGAGAACGAATCGAGCGTGAGCGGGCGGCCGGTACTTCGCTTCGGGCCATCGCCGACGGATTGAATCTCGACGGTGTCCCTACCGCCCACGGTGGCGCAAGGTGGCACGCGTCGACGGTGCGAGGGATTTTGGCTTCGGTACCCGAGATTGTGCTGTCGGCGCGGTAGGCGACGAGAAGGTGTCAGGGAGTATCAAGGGTCCGAGCGGTCCGCCCGATCATCAGGTGGCGACGGCAAGGTACACGGTGACCTCGTAGTAGCTCGACGTCTTGCTGCCGGTTCCTAACAAGGGGATGGATTGTCGGCGCTGCGAGGTCTAGGTGATCTGCGGGGTGTGATCCTCGGCTTCCTTCAGCAGGTGAACGGCGAGGTCGGTCAACTGCCCTCCTGCCTTCCCTGGATGTGAACCCTTCAACATTCCGCGATCCCGTGCCCTATTAATGAGTCGGGACATCGAGTTGGGCGTATATCCCCGTTCCTTCGCGAGCTGCTTGACGGGCGATCTGGCGTTGCCTGACTCAATGATTCTGGTGTAGTCCTGGGCTAGGTCGGCGTACCAGGAGTCGTCGTGTGCTGGCGGTCGCCCGCGGCGTTCCTTCGCACGCGGCGCCTCACGCGTGAAACCGTAGCGACGAAGGATTCCCCCATCCGCATGTACCAGTGCCTCGTTCCAGTTCAACTCCATCATCCGCATGACCTCCGTCGCGTCGGCGATGAAGTCACCCGGTCGCACCTTCTTCACCATTCGAGCGGTGAGGCCTCCGGGTGGCACCGGGGCCTCAAACCCCTTCGTCTCCGCTAGCCACTCGCCGGCCTCAACGTCGGTAAGCCTTTGATCCCTTCCACTCATGAATACTTCGACGTCGTCGTCACGATGGAAGATTCGCAACTCTGCAAGTACTGGCCGTCCATCTTGGGGAACGAGGCGATAGGCAGCGATCCATCCGTCATCAATAGGGACTTCAAGCCAGCAGTCGCGGGCTACGTTCCCAGGTCCGACGACTCGCGAGCGGAAGAACAGGTTGGATCCCGACATGCCGCCAGGATACCGGTGTCGTCCCATATTGGAACGGTGTGCCACACCCTTCCGAAACGTCCACCTATATGGAGTGACCCAACAACGTCCACCTATCGGGAAGGGTGCCGTTGGCGTTCCACACTCGTTCCATGACCCAGAACTTCAGCAATCTCGTCCACTCGTCCCGCCTTCGGCTTTCCCTTCCGGCGCCTGCAGCTTGTAGGGCGATTCGACTGGCGGCAGGTATTTCGCAACATGAGATCGGCCGGGCCGTCGGAGTCCGTGGACCGACCGTCTCGCGTTGGGAATCGGGTCAGCGGGTCCCTCGGGGTGTCGTTCGAGAGAGATATGCGGAGGCGCTCTCGGCACTCGCGGGTGAGGCACTGAGATGACGAGCGTCGAACTGGAGGACGACGACGGCCTCAATCGCGTTAGGTACCCCGAGCGCCGCTTGAAGTTGCTGAAGATCCTGGAGACGATTGGGGAGTACCACGTCGTAGACGACCCCTCCACCTACGTCTTCACGACCGCGGTGGCGGTCAGCAACTGGCTAGAGGGAAGTCCTCTCTGGGGCATGGTCATCGGACCGGCATCGGGTGGGAAGACGGAGGCGCTCGCCATTGTCAAACACGCGGTCAAGCAGGAAGTGGACGACTTCACGGTGCCGGCCCTCCTGTCGTGGCACAAGCCGACTCAGAACAGCCCGTCGAAGCGCGCCGGGATACTTGTTCGGGTCGGCGAGCGCGGCGTCCTCTCGGTCGGCGACTTCAGTACCGTTTTGTCCGACTCGCAACGAGGCCGTCGAGAGCAGCTGTTCTCGGCGCTCCGCCGCATCTTCGACGGGAGATACCAGCGTGACCTCGGAAACGAGAATGAGTCGCTGGTGTGGGAGGGCCGAGTGACCATTCTCGCAGCGTGCACTTCGGCCATTGACAACTTCGCGTCCCACTCTGACTCACTAGGTCCGAGATGGGTGTACTTTCGCCTGCCGCCGCGAGACAGCAAAACTCGCCGCAACGTGACGAGTCGGGCTGTGCGCGCCGTATCAGCCGATGTCGCTGAGCGTCGAGCGAAGGCTCAGGAACTCGTCGAGCACCTCATCCACGAATCGTGGGAGAGCGCTGAGCAGCTGGAGTTGCCCGAGAATCTTCTTCGGGCAGTAGAGGAGGCCGCTCAGGTCGTCTGCTACGGCCGTGCATCGGTGCCTCGGGACTCATCACCCCGTCGAGAGGTAATCGGCCTGCCCGACATGGAGGAGCCGCCTCGCGTCGCCAAGCAGCTGGTCATGTTGTTGCGTTGCCTCCTGGTGATCGGCCTCAGCGACGGTGAGGCCCTTGGGATCGTGTCGAGAGTTGCTATGGACTCAATGCCGGCAGTTCGGGCATTGGCCCTCGGCGCGATCGCGGCAGCTGACAGGCCGGTCACGACGGCGGCCATCGCCAAGCTGGCGTCCGCCGACTGGAAGGTAGTGAACCGTGCCCTGGAGGACTTCGAGGTCATCGGCCTGGTTAGTCATCAGGTCGGTGAACCGACCTTCGAGGCGGCAGCTGGCGCTGCACAGTCGAAGCCTTGGGTCCTCGACCACGAGGACGCCGGCATCATCCGGACGGTGATGGAGCGCAGGACCTACAGGGTCCTGGCTGAACTTGGAGGTTGAGCGTTGGACGAAGTGTTGGTTAACCAACCCCTATCCCTACATACGGTGCTTATCACCTGCCGTGGACGTGCTCTTGCTCGACAGTTCGTCCAACGCTCCATCAGAGGCACAGACGGGACGACGAGACCCATGGGTGGTCCTCATGAGCGATGACCCGATCATCGAGAGGGACCGGTGTTACACCCGCTCGACCCAGCCGGCCGAATCTTCAGTCGAGGTCGAGGTAACTGTTCCTCCAGAAGTCGCGGAGTTACTGGCCGCCCTTGTCGCCAGCGGAGACTTCCCTGACTACGAGTCAGTGGGCGACTTCATGCGAGACGCTGCCGTCCACCGCCTTGAAGCCCTCAGAGGGGTGGCGCGTGATGGGGAGGCCGAACGGAGTCTGGAGGACCTGCTTGGGCGTGTGTCGGCCATGGAGGATGCGCTCAGGCCCAAGTAGTGACTGAGCGGAATGTACCTTCGATGCGGGTTCTCGTTGGCTGCGCTTCAGGCGCTCGGTGGCGGCAACACTCACCGAGCCATCCTGAGGTTGCGCTCGCTGCATGAGTGCCCGATGGGACCGCTCACGGTGCATCCAAATCCAGACGGACCCGGTGAGGGTAGAGACGCCGATGGGGGCACCGTCGATCAGTTCGAGGAGGTCACCCTTGCGGCCCATGGAGGGGAGCGTAGGGCGGAGATGGACGCGGGGTCATGGGCGGTCGCGAAAGTGAGCGTCCATGGGAGGGGGGAGGACGGGGCGTCCCGCCGACCCGGCAGTGAGGGTCAACCTTCACATGAAGTGCAGGTCTGGCAAGCTACGGCGATGGCGATCACAGTGCTAAGACCGCCAGAGCACCGAGATCCGCAAGCGTCGCACTCAGAGGGCCGAGTCCACTGGGTGGTGCTGATGGCGTTGGTGTTTGCGGCACTCGGCCTGGTCTTCGCCTGGGTCTGGTCAGGAGTCAACCTCCAATCGGCTGGTCAAGGCTTCACCCTCCAGGAGTTCTTCGGAATGCCCCTGGCGATCATCGGCGTCGGTGTCGGTGGGCGATTCCTCGCACGGAAGAAGCCCTTGGTCAAGTTCCTTGCTCTTGTCGTCACGTTGCTGGGGTGCATCGTCATCGTTGCTCTTGCTCAGAATGGAACATTCCTTGCCGCGAAATGGCACGGCGGCATTGCCACGACACACCTCCATTCAGACGAGGCAGTTTGGCTAGCGGAGGCCAACGCTGCAATCGGGGACATCAAGGGCATCAATGGTGGCTGTCAACTGATGTCGGCTTCTGTGCCAGCCCTCGGGACTGCCAACATCTGCGCTTCACCAGCTGAGCCGAAATATCAGATCTACGCACCGCAGGTTCTCTTCGAGCGCCATGCTGAAGGAAATGGATACGGCGGGTACTACGGGCTGACCTACGCTCCGGGCCGCCTAAGCGCTCCAGACGAGTGTGTATCTCATCTGACTGGCCCGTGGTGGCAGTTCATGGACCCTCAGCTGGCCTGCCCCCCTGGGTGGCGATTCATTCCGGCTCCGTAGCTCCCCACTCGTTGCCGGACGAAGACGCCTGCCCGGTGATCAGGGGCAGGGGAGATGACGCGATCATGCGCCTGGTACGAACTCGTAGTCAGTGGGGCAGTTGGAGTTGACTACGGGGATTTCCTGCCACCAAGGACCTGAGATGTGAACGGCACAGTTGTCGGATCCAGGTGGCATGCCACGATGGGGGTAGTAAACCAACATGTCTTGGGATCCCGATCTGAGGAACTCGACTGCGGGCCCTAACTCGGAGGTCGCGTTAGTACCGCAGATGCGATCTACCGCGCCGAATGCGCTTAGATCAAGTCCACTCGCCGGAGGAGATTCGCAGCCAACAACAATCGTTCCAACGTGAGCGGCGTTGAGAGCGGCCGGCCAGGTGGGCTCTGCGTCAGCCAGTTGAGTTCTTTCGACCCAGTTGGTCCGAGTGGCCTGAAGGATGATGACCAGGGCAAAAACCGTGAAGATGAAGCACCCAAGTCTCATCCAAACTGGAGCGCTGCGGGCAACGATCGCCGAGATGGCGGCGACCATTACACCCACCACGGTCCCGATCCACGCGAACACAGTTGAAGAGTTTCGACTCCCAGCAAAGAGCCATTCAGCTGCGACGAGTCCGAACGGCCATCCAATGGAAACCAACAGGACCCAGCGCCCAGGGCGGGAAATCAGATCCAGTTCCCCGCCAGGATCGACTTGGATTGCGGTCCCATCCGTCACATCCACAATCATGCTTCACTGAGTCCAGTTCCACCCATTCGGCGATCAGGGATGCAGAGATGTCACGCCTGACATGATGAAGTGGTGGTGCGACCCGGCAGGACCCGATGGATCCTGCTGGCGAGCCTCGCTGCGCTAGTACTGGTGGCTGGTGCCATCTGGGGTTTCGTTGGTTCAGGCGCTGCTTCTGGTGATCCCGGCGGCGAAGTAATGAATCAACTGTCCCCGGCCGTGACCACCCTGCCGGGTTATGGCACCGCTGCCCTGCCATGGGTCAGTCGGATACCCGGATCACTCGATGCCTCCTACATGATCAAGATGGAGCCCTCCCATGCCAGTTGCAGTGGTACGGCTGGGACCGAGGGGTCGAACCAGGTAGTTGTCCAGGCAGGGTTCAAGTGGAAAAAGGGCTTCCTCGCTCTCGTCTCTTACATGGATCCCCGACTCTCCAGGTTGGGCTGGGCGGTAAGGCCACCACCGGATCCATCAAGTCCGCCGATCGGCGAGTGGACCAAAACACTGAGCAACGGGACACGGGCAAACCTCGGTATCTCGGAAGAGCGCTTGCCCGTCTGGCAGCTTGTTGCGACTGCCGACTCGATTGCTAAGGCAGCCAGTGGATGTGGAGGAGCGACCCACCCTGGAGGTGATCCAAGGGGTTCGATGCTCAGGACGTTAGGGACGACCGAGAAGTCGGCATTGATTCCCAACTCGCACATCGACAGCATCCACTCCTACGAGACGAAGTGGCTTGACGGGAATGACGCATGTGATGGGGTGGAGGGCTGGCTCCCTGTCCAGTCCGATGTGACGTTCACTTCTTCCTCGGCGCCGGCACTTGTCGTCTCGACTGCTGAATCTGCCCTCGAAGCCCAAGGATGGGTGGGCGTTCAGAACCCAGATGAGGTGAACTGGACAAGAACCGCCGGTGGCGAAAAGTGGTACCTGATCTTGGCGCGAACGGATCCGGTCGCCCATCCCCGCCAGTGGTCGCTGTACGGACGGGCTGACCCGAAGGGGCCACAAGCGAATACTTGCTGAGGTCTACGGTGGCGGTCGAAAGAGGCCAACGTGCTTGATTCCCTCATTCGCTCGAATGTGTGGTCCATCCCCGAGGTTCGTACCTGGCCTGAAGCCTCGGCGCTCCCTGCCGAGGTCGGCGGCTAACTCGTCGAGGATCTCGATCTCGTCTCTCCCCGTCTGCTCGCTCGCCCACCTGATGGCAACAGAGGCAAGAGCTATAGGCATCCAGGTGGCGACCTTGACCTCGTTCTCCCTCAACTTCGCCATCGCCTCAGGCAGGCGTCGTGGCGCCCGTCCGGGAACAGCGAGACCTTCGGCCGAGAAGGTATTGAGCACGGCACGGACCGCCTCGATGGCATCCCGTCCTGCCGCGATGGCTGGGTCGTTCGGAGAGTTGTTCGTGGCACGAGGGTAAGTGGGGAGAAGCGGCCGGCCGTCTCACGGGCCGGCGATCCCCACGATTTCACCCCAAGGCTCCGAACCCATGTATGGACCGAGACGGGCCGGGCGCTCAAAGACGGACCCGAATGCGTTCTGGAGTACGAGAGTTGCGGCTACAAGCGCATTGTCGGATTGGATTGCTTGCATGTAGGCCCCTCGCTCTGGGCGAACTGCCCATCCGCCGCCACTGGCATCGGAGTAGAGGAGCAGTCCTTGATCGATGACAATGACAGCGTCAATCCACTGGCTCATGGGCACTTCCTGCTGCAGGTCCCACAGCTTGGCGCAGAGGCCCGCAAGTCCGCTTGCCGAGTACGCGAAGACCATTCCATACATGGGGAAGTGGTCGAAGGTCTCTCCGTATGCCGGCATGCTCCACTGGACATCTCCGGTTTGTTCCACGTAGGTCAGCTTCCGCAGAGCCTTTGCCCGGGCGATCTTGGCCTGCGCGTCAGCAAGCTGGGTCGAGTCCAGGTGGCTCTTTACCTCGATCACGCCATACGCCCATTCAACAGGCACCAAGTGAAAGGCCTCTCCGATCATCAATGGCGGCGTTGCAGCGCTCTGAACCACGAGGTCGCACTCGGCGGACCGGTTGCCCTCCGAGTCGAGGATCTCAGCACCCTGGATGACTTCTAGGGTCCGGGGCACGTAGTGCTGGAGGTATCCCTTCGCGATCAGGGCTTCCCGTTCGTGCCCCTTTGCACCCCGGTGCTCGATCTGTGAAGTCACCTCCCGGAAGTCGACGAGCATCTTCTCTCTGAGTCCGTTGAGACTGGCACGCAAGGGGAAGTCGGTCGCCATTGACCCATTTTGCCTCCCTAGCCGCGTCCGTCGATCGATCGAGATCTTGCACGGCTCCGGACAGAGCCTCGGGGGGATCTCACTGCCGATCTTCAGCCCGAGTAATACCCGACCCGCGTGTTCGTCTCGATGAACCTCTCCAGTGCCCTTCGACTGATCAGGACCTATTTCCCGACCCGCACGTGCTCGATCTCGCACGACCGATCGGGTTCATTGAGGAGCATTCCCAGCCTGACCGGATTCTCCAGGGACGAGTTGATCCATTGTGTAAACACCTGTGGCACAATCGAGTATGGCCTCCACGAAAACCAAGAGCAAGGGCAAGTCGACCGCCACGAAGTCGACGATGACAGCTGCCCACAAGGCCGCTCTCGCCAAGGGTCGCGAAGAAGGACGTGTCGTCCGCCGCTATCTGGAGGCGCTCGATGAGACCAAGCCCAGGCGCGGCCGAAAGCGTACGTCTGAGTCGATTCAGAAGCGCTTGGTGGCGATTGATACGGCCTATCCAGATGCCGCCGCCCTGCAGCGGCTGCAGCTGGCCCAGGAGGAGTTGAATCTGGAGGCGGAACTCGCTGTTGTCGACGACGTGATCGATGTAGCTGGTCTGGAGAAGGCGTTCATCAAAGTGGCGATGGCCTACGGAGATCGGAAGGGCATCTCGTACTCGGCATGGCGAACCGTTGGGGTCAGTGCTGCGGTGTTGCAGTCGGCAGGCGTCGCCAGGACCCGCAGGTAGCAGCTGACGTTTCCGGCGACCTCAACCGAAGGTGAGGACCACCATTGTGTTCTACGACCTTGGGATTCCGTAGGGCCTCTCGATTTCGGTTGGAACTTCTGCATGGCGGCCTCCCGATCCGCGGCGTTTACGGGCTCTACGAGAATGGGGGGGGTGAGCCAGCGCGGCTGACAGGGTGGTCGCGAAAGTTGCCTGCCCCACAACGGCACGAGTGGGATACCCCGCCATCAGACGACAAGGACCACGACGAGAGCAATCGCTATCGAGAACAACGCGACGACAGTGCCGATCAGCCTGATGTACCAGTCGGGAGAGTCGTCCTGGCCCGGCAGGCGCATCCGCACGACATTCGCCTGGTGAGGCCGCAATGCCATAACGGTCCCCAGTACGCCGAAGGTAGCAAGAACCAGTGCGGCGAAGACGCCCCGCTCAAACAAGCTGCTCATGTCGTCATCATCGGCACCACAACCCGAGAAGTGAACCCACCTGTCCCCGATCACCGGATGGGTGGGGCACCGTTCGGGCCCGTTCAAACCCAGTTGCTTGCTCTCGCGAGCGCCAGTCTCCGCTCATTTCCGAAGAGCACGTTTACCGATCGCTCGGCGCTCTGGACTCGGGTGACCTTCAGCACATACCTCATGGGGATCCTCCTGGGTCTGGGGTACAGGGGTCGTCGATGGTGAAAAGGGATAGTGAAGCGTTTGCTCCGACAGCGGGCATGATCGGCGCGCCTTGTCCCATGATTCGCCAGATGCTCCGCAAACTTCGTCGGCTCTAGCTGGCCTTCATGGAGTGACCGCGAACCCCAGAGATCAAGTTCAGATGAAGTCTGACAGGATGACCTGATTCCATTGTGCGCGGAAAGGAGGCGAGGAGCCATGCGAATCCTGAGGCCATCTCTTGCGTTCCTCTGCGCGTTCCTCTGTGCGGCGTGCTCTTCCCAGTCCTCCGTACCGCCTACATTCGGCTACCTCCATCCCAAGGCATACGCGTGGTACCAAGCCAACAAGCAAGACGTCCGTTCCGTGATCTCGAATGAGCAACTGATTTGGGGGTACATGCAGACGTGCACGGTGACCGCTGAGCAGGCCATTTGCCCGGCGAACGCCCCATTGTCGCCTAATCCCATGAACTGGCCTGTGAGGACGCCAGAAGACTGCGCTTCGTTCGCGTCGGCCGTCACAACGGTTCAAGCAGATGGCCCGATACCAAACGGTCAGGCACAGGGTTGGTGGTCCACGGCGCTGCAGGACTTCCAAGGGGCATGCTCGGCAATCGGCACAGCAATGAGCGCCGCAGATGTGTCTTTGCAGAATGGAACTACTGGCTATGACTCGGCTCAGATGGTTCCAGGGGGCCAAGCCGTTGCCGACATGACTGCAGGAAGTGCACTCTTGAATCGGGTGGGCGTGCTGGTCAACCGGAAGGGATGGTCGAGCAAGCCAACATCTTGATCAGCGCGGCCCAGCAAGTCGACCACGCCATCGGGGGTCGTCGATGGTGTTGCTGTTCCCTGGTGCGGCTATCGCCGCGGGTCCGAGGCTCATGCCGGCCCTACGGGCCGACGAGCAGGACCAGGGCCAACATCAACTCCTCGGCCGATCGTTGTCGCCGGCAACACTGGTCGGCTCGTTCACCTATGGACTGTCGACGGCCGCCGAGATCTGTCCGGTTGCTGAGACGATCTGATCTTCTGCTTGGGAGAACCAACCGTGAGCAACGCTCAGGGTGTTGAAGTCGGTCGTTCCACTGCAACCTTGCGAGTAGCCCGTGTTCATGTCGGTGAGCGCAGTCTGGATCTCCTGCTGAGGGGCCGGATCTGGCACCGGTGGCAGTTGCTGCGCTGATTGGATCCCTGCCTGCAGCTGCTGACATGCCTGCGTGAGTCCTGCAGAACTACCTGTTCCACTCAGCTGGCTGACTCCGGCGTCGAATGCCTGGATCGGGTCGACGAGGGCTTGGAGTGTTCCACCATGCTGCACTGACCACGCGCCAACGGCCGACTCGGTGGTGGTTGTCACGGCTGGTGTCGTAGTCGTCGGGGGCGGAGGCACCGTGGTGGGTGGAGGCGCCGGTCGGGAAGTCGTGGTGCTGACTGCTGACTTCACCGCTGCAGCTGGGCTGTTGGCTGTCCTCGATCCGCATCCTGCTGTCGTCAGCAGGAGTGCACTGCCGAGTAGCACCATGCACGTGGGCGTTGTGACCTTCCGCCATGAACGATCCATCAGATTCCGCCTCACTGTCTGCCCTCCGTGGTCAGAAGGATGTTACCCGGATGCGGGTGACCCGGACTCGGCGAACCGGTCAACTCATGAGGTGGGCGGAACCGACAAGGGCAAGAGCGACCGACAGGTCGAGTTCGGCGACCGCGTGAAGCGGCTGCGGATGGAGCAGGGCCTCTCTCAGGAGGCCCTCGCCCATGCCGCCTCGATAAATCGCACCTACATCGCCAGCTTGGAAGTGGGTCGTCGAAACCCGTCGCTCGACATGATGTCCCGGTTGGCGATCGCGTTGGACGTTGACCTCGGAGAGATTGTGAAGGGACTGCAGTCAGAACGAGGGCGGTCGTAAATGTCCTCAACCGAGTTCCAAGGTGTCGACCGCACCTTCATGGGTCGAGTCGAGCGGGGGAGCGGAACCTCACGCTGAAGTCAGTTTGCCGGTCGACTTGGCGTCGATCCGTTGACGCGCCGGCCGGTAGCTCGCGATCGATCAAGGGGTCAGGTTCAGGGACATCGTCCAGCCTGACGCAAGAAGTTGGCTCTCGCTGTACTGAGGACCGCTGTGACCGTCGACAGAGATCGTGTAGAACGACGAGTTCGGAACGCTCGGTACCAAGAAGGTGAACTTGCACCCTGGTCCCCCTGGGCCATCGTCGACCGAACTTGCGTTCAGCGACCCTGTCGCCAGCGTTGTGCCGGTTCCATCCCGGATCACCACCTGATCTCCAATCGATTCGTTGCCCCAGTCGGGCGGCACATTGCATGGTGCGCCCGGGCCGTTGACCGCCGTCGCTGTCGGATAGTCGACTTCGAGTGTCCCCAGGATGTTGTGGCTCGACGCTAAGGGTTGAGTGGCCTGCGGTGCCTGAGCGGACGCACTGGTTGTTCCCTTGTGCTTAGACAGCAATATCGCGCCAACAACGACCGCAACGATCACTATGCCCAGGAGGGCAAAGATTGGTCCTCTAGAGATTCGGCGCGATGCGGGGACAGGGGCCATCGACGGAAGGGCTTCCTGGACTGACGGCGTCCACGTCGAGCCGTCCCAGTATCGCTGTTGGCCTGCGCTTCCTGGATCTGGATACCAGCCGGCAGGCATTGGCTGTGGAGCGGAGTGGGCGGCTTCAAGGGGCCCCTCAGCACGAACTGGAATCGGCTCCGATGCCGGTTCGAATGTCGTGGCACTTCGAGCAGGCCCCCGTTCCGCACCGTCACCGGTCGATCCCACCTCTGAGATTGGCGCCGAGTCCTGTACCTCTACACTCCCGTCACGCGCCAACGCCGTCGGGGCGCCCCCACTGAAGTACCGCTCTTGATGCCGCCCGTACGGGTCGGGTTGCCACCCCTGAAGTTGCTCCGCCACCGCCATCGCTCCTTGCTCGCCGATCCCTGAATCCGGCATCAGGATATCGGGATTACAGATATTCGGCCCGGTAAGGCGGGATTACTGGGTGGCCCGCACCACTTATCTCCCCGAGACGACCATGCTGAAGGAACTGCTCCGCGACATTCGCGAGCGCGTTGGACTTCGTCAGGTCGACGTGGCAGGGGCGATCGATCGCCCGCAATCGTTCATCAGCGAGTACGAAGCCGGGCAGCGCCGGCTGGACCTGGTCGAGTTGAGACAGGTCTGCGTGGCGTGCGGGACGACGCTCCGCCGGTTCACCGACGAGTACGAACGTCGGTTGAAGAAGTTGAGCGCGTAGGGATCAAGATGTGGGTCAGAGTGGCCCCGTGCCCGACTATTAGTGCAGCCGTGATTTCTGCACCAAAAGGAGCGTCTGGCCTAGGGTTCGCAAGATGTGCGGACAGTGGACCTGATCTGAACCAATGCGGAGAATCACCATCGGCAAGGTGGCCGCATTGTTTCTGGCGGTCGGCGGGACCATCGCAGGACTGGCCGCTGCCGTCGCGGCAAGTGACGGCTGGCACAAACTCAGTCACAACGGAACATTCAGGCTGGGAATCGCGATCTTCGCTATCGGGGCGGTGCTCGGTTTGAGCGACATTCTTCTGTCCACGTCCTCGGACCTGGTTCCCGAGACCCACCGAAAGTACCTCCGGGATGACGTGGGTTGGCTTGGATCGGCAGTCAGTTCGAATATCCAATGGGACATTCCGGACCGACGCCGGTCCGCGCTGTTCCGACACTTTAAGAAGCCAAAGGGATTCCTGAAGGCGCTGCGCTCGTGGGAGAAGGCGACAAACAAACATGAGACCGGCAACGCAGCGTTTGAGTCTGCGTTCGCAGAGCGAGCACTGGGACTCGGCATCGTGGCCCCACCCTTCAACGCTCAACACATAACTGACACTATCCGAGCAACAACGTACGCTCGTGCACAAGCCGACCAACTTTCGGTTCCCTTCCAGCCCATCAAGTGGGCTGGATTTCCCAACGGCTTTATTGCCCCTCAGGGTGTTAGCGGACCCGGCTGGGTCAATCTTCCGATGAACCCAGGCGAAAGCGATGATGACTGGCGAATCAGGGTCACGCGGCACACCGAGAAGATCGAGATGCTGAACCTAGAGGTTCAGGGCTGGGATCTGACTAAGTCGATGACGGCAGAGTGGACGGCCGTCGTACGTGCCAGAGAAGCCCTCCTGCCTCTTGTTGAACTAGCGAAGGAACGCGAGGTCTTCAGGATGAAGCGCCGTTGTCCCGTCTGCAAGGACAACCGGCGATGACGGTGTTAGCCAGCCATGCAGGCTGCTCACCGATTGTCGGCACGTCCGAGGGATGCTGTACAGCACGCGCTTTCAGGGGATCGCGGTCAGTGGGTGCTGCGCGAACTCCGCCGCCAGCTGTACGACTTCCGAACGCCGAAGCTCGAATAGATCGGGATTGAGGTACTTCGGATGAAGCCCGAGGTATGGACGGAGTGGAGCGATGACCTGCCGCGTAATGAAGTTCCAGATGCCAGCCAGTAGGTCAAAGACCTCCATTGGACCCCAGGGTGCCTCGTCGACAAGTACGTCCGTCACCAGTCCACCGTTCATCTGTACCTGAGAGTTCGTCACCAAGGGTATGTATCCGAGCACTGCGTTGTCCACGAGGCGTGTGAGTTTGGGCACCAGCACCGTGTGGACGCTCACGATATTGAACGGAGGCGGTCCGGTGACGATGAACTGCAGCGTCGCGTCCGTGATCGACAAGTTCGTGGCGACAAGTGCCCGGTGCTTGTCACGGTTATTCAGTTTATTCAGCTTGCAGAGGGCGGTGTCCTCTGGGTTCAGGCTACGAAACGGCTGCAGCCACTCGATGAATGCCTGCACCAGGGGATGTGTGAGCCCAACATTGCGAGCACCGTTGCTGGCGGTCTCGTAGTCCCCGTTGGGGTCCATGAAGACGGGGAAAGCGGTCTTGTTCAGATTGAAGGCCGGTCCGTGATGAGTCCAGGTCAGGTGGAAAGCCAGATGGTCAAGGGCGGAGCGGAGACCCTGAAGTGCTTCTCCGAGAAGAATCGGGAGAATGATTGGGGTGGGGGGAACGTCGATGATCCGTACTTCCCACTTCGCGATGTCGTACCGCGCCTTTAAGGCAATGCTCTGTGGACTGTCGCGGACGAACTGATCGCGTTTGGCATTGAGTTCGTGGGTGCGTACCTCTGCCCGCTTCAGCTTCTCCACGAAGGATGGGGGAGTTGGGGGAAGGCGGCTCACGAAGCGTCAGGCTATGCGACAGACGATGCGATCTCCGGAGTTAGGAGTCTGATCTCGTGAATGCACGAGATCAGCACACACAGGTTGTGGCAGATCACCTTGCACATGATCTCGTTCATCTGCCCGGTGTCGGACTTGACTTCAGGGAGGCAGCGGTCTGCTTGCTAACCGTCGTTCTCCCGCCCACCCTCGGGGTCGATCCAGTCCGGCTCTCGACCAGCCGAAGGGCCGAGGACCGCGCAGATGAAATCCTCGGCCCACTCCAGGAACTCGGCATCCGCCGCGTTGACCTTGGGGCGTGAGTAGTGCCGTACGGGTCGGGAAGTGGTGGCGGTCGCGATCGGTTCGTATGGACCGTCTGAGCACACCGACAACTTCTGCCTAACTGATATGAGGGACAGGCCCTGCTCGCTCAACTCGTCCAGCACCTGCTCGGCCTGCTGGATCCGGGCGTCGACCGACGCAACAGCTGATGACACCATGACGGTTCCTCCACTCATCGAACCTGGCGGTACCACCGTGCTCGAAGGTCGGTTGGTGGAGCGTCGTCGGCCCAGGTGCCTCGACTCCTCTGGATGGGTACCGGCCCATTGTATGGGATCACGTGACGTGGCGGCCGTGTGCCAGCATGGCCCGATGACTCACCCATTGTTCGCCGGCCGACCGTCACTGCCGGAGGCAGTGATCCACTGGACGTCAACGAATGTCCTCGCGGGCGCGACGCTCCTTGCATCGGTTGCGGCGATCGGAGCGGTAGTTATCGGTATCTTTCAGGCACACCGAATGAGACAGGGTTGGCAGGCGCAGAACGCGATGGAGATCGCGAGAGATCTTCAGGCAGGCGAGCAACGCGAGGCTCGCGGACGCATCTATTCACTGAAGGGCGACTCCGTCCCGTATGAGGATTGGACTCAGGCCGACAAGCACGTGGCTGACAAGGTCTTCCAACAGCTGAACACCGCTGCCTACCTTCAACAGCGAAAGCTGTTGCCGAAGGACATGCTGGAGGAGAACTGGGGAAACGTCTTCAGGAGTGCATATAGAGCGGCAAGTGAGCGGATTGACGAGCGACGCAGTATGGGTGACCGAGAGTTGTGGCGCCAGTTCGAGGACTTCGCGTTGCGACTCCTCGAAGAAGCCGATGCCGATCCGTTCTATCCGTCTTCCGAGTCAACGAGAACAGATGTGGTGGTGGTCCAGGATGCCTGAGTCGAGTTCGAATAATCACGCGTCCTTCATCTGGTCGGTCGCCGATCTCCTGCGCGGCGACTACAAGCAGTCCGATTACGGCAAGGTCATACTCCCCCTCACCGTGATCCGGCGCCTCGACTGCGTCCTGGAGTCGACAAAGCCAGCTGTCCTCGATCGCTATGCCTCCCTGAAGGGGAAGGTTGAGAACGTCGACCCGATTCTGGAAAGCGTGGCCGGACAGCGGTTCTTCAACACTTCCCCCCTCGACTTCAAGAAGGTCACGGACGACCCGAACCAGGTGGCCGGCAATCTCCGCGCCTACATCGCAGGGTTCAGCGAGGGTGCCCGCGAGGTCATCGACAAGTTCGACTTCGACGGCCAGATCACCCGTCTTGCGCGGGACAATCTCCTCTACCTCGTTCTGTCGAAGTTCGCGGACGTTGTGAACGCTGACCGAATCCAGCAGCGCGCGCCGATCGAAAACGGCAGCACTGGTGGTCGTGAAGTTAGCGTGAGGCGGGAGC
>Ga0097691_1000004_pt1:125000-225811 | contig 225811 bp, 187 predicted proteins | sample NGESurdeep072012_8_FD_72858 | JGI IMG/M metagenome (GOLD analysis project Ga0097691, IMG submission 72858) | Arctic peat soil microbial communities from Barrow, Alaska - NGEE Surface sample 210-1 deep-072012 | ecosystem: Environmental > Terrestrial > Soil > Wetlands > Peat ... | reverse complement strand
CGGAAGTCGACCTCTACTCTTTCCTTCGGATTATCGGCAACGCTAGATGCACGGCGACGCCACTACGACGCCGCCCTCGTGCTGAATGTTGCCAACGGTCCCTATCTGCGGATTCTTCAACATGCCGGCATGCCAACTTGCGTCAATGTCGATGGTATGGAGTGGATGCGGGGAAAGTGGGGGGCGATAGCGAGATCTATGTTCAAGCATGGAGCAGTTCAGACCGCCCGATATGCGGACAGACTCATAATGGATTCTACTGTGATTGAGCAATTGTGGCTCGACAACTTTGGCAGAGACGGGACATTCATTCCGTACGGAGCTCCTGTGCTTGACAACGTTGGCCACGACCGATTGATCGAACAAAACCTCAATCCAGCGGAATATGTGCTTGTCGTCGCCCGAATCGTCCCTGAGAACAACATCGATCTCTTACTTGACGCTTTGGTCGAAACGGAGGTGCCCATAGTCATCGTAGGTGACGCCGGTTACCGCCACGCGACGACCGATCGGTTGGAGAAGCTAAAGGGCTCAGGGCGCATTCACTGGCTAGGCCATGTGTCTGATCAACTTCTGTTAGATCAGCTATGGAGTAACGCTGGGGTCTACTGGCACGGTCATTCCGTCGGTGGAACTAATCCCGCTCTCCTTCAGGCGCTTGGCGCCGGCGCACCGACTATTGCCCTTGCGACTCCGTTCAATCGAGAAGTCCTAGTGAGAGACGAACACCTTATCCCCGGCGATCCCGGAATTCTTCGCAAGACAATTCTGGACATACTTGGGAACCCCGCGGTGCAGGACCGTATGCGCTCATGGGGAAAGTACACCGTTAACTCTCGCTACACATGGATCGGTGTATGCCGGGCGTACGAAGAACTCCTGATGTCCCTCGTGCGCTCGTGATCGGATGGCGGGCAATGACAAAGGCAGAAGAAGCAGTGAATGCGTCTCTCTTCGTCTACTCGAACAATGCCACGACAGCATTCATTGCCGCGGGTCGTTTACACCTGGCGTTCTCAAGCGGTCAGCGCAAGCAGCTCCTCAAGCTTCTCACACGGCTTGAGTCCGCCGAGAGTCTGACGGGGCCGACCATTGAGCGAGCGTTCGATCTTGCGAAGGTCCGCCGCGCTCTGAAGGCTGAGGTCGGTGCCCTTGGGCAGATACTGGCGTAGCAGCCCGTTGGTGTTCTCGTTGCTCCCGCGCTGCCAGGGCGAGTGTGGGTCGCAGAAGTAGATTTGGACGCCGTTGTCGACGGTGAACGTGGCGTGCTGGGCCATCTCCTTGCCCTGGTCCCAGGTGACGCTCTGGAAGAGTTCGGAGGGAAGGCGGGTGATGGCCTTGCCCATGGCCAGGCGGACTGCTTCGGCACTGTGGTCACCGGGGAGGTGCAGGAGGAGGACGTAGCGGGTCGATCGCTCGACCAAGGTGCCGACGGCCGAGCGGTTGGCCTTGCCCATGATGTTGGGTCGAGCCGGAGCGCCCTGCCAGCCTTTGAACTGGTGGGTTTCTCCGGCCCGCCCGCCGAACCGGACGTGCGGCTCTCACCGCATCCGGCTCTCCACAGGTTCATGCCGCTGGTGCGGGTGTTCCTCCCGTCGTAGCGCTCGCCCATGGTGTGGGGATGTGGGCATGCCGGTAGCGGTATCGAGTGACCGGCACCGCTCGTGGCCGGAACATTGCCACACCGTCCTCGCTGATCTCCCAGTTCGGGAGGTGGCGACGGCGGGTCGTTCCCCAGTTCGCCTTTGGGTGTCGTTTGCGGATCCAGCCGACGATCCGCCACCAGGCGTATGCGTCGACGTAACTGAAGGTCCGTTTGGACACCCCGTGGCGAAAGTAGTTACACCAGCCCCGCAGCACCGGATTCACCTGGCGCAGCAGGTCAGCGAGCGTTCGATGCCTCGATCGGCGGGTGAGCGCACGAACCTTGTCCATCACCGAGGCCAACGACCTCTTCGATGGGTAGGTGTACACCCTCCGCTTGTCCGATCCCCGCTGGAGCCTCCGCTGGATGCGGAACCCCAAGAAGTCGAACCCCTCGTCGATGTGGCAGATCTTCGTCTTCTCTTCCGACAGGCGCAGGCCCATCGGAGCGAGCACCGATGTGACTTCGTCGCGCAACGCCTCGGCGTCCTCCTGGCTGCCGGACACCATGACCACAAAGTCATCCGCATAGCGGACGAATCTGTAGATGGCGCCGCCAGCATGGCGGTGCTTCGAGCGCTTCCATTCCGAGCCGAGCGCTTCCCACTTCTGGGTGAAGTGATCGTCAAGGACGGACAGTGCGATGTTGGCCAGCAGCGGTGAGAGGATCCCACCTTGGGGAGTGCCGGCGATCGTGTCACTGTGGACGGCATCCTCGCTGAGGATCCCGGCCCGCAAGAACGCCCTCACCAGACCGAGGACACGCTTGTCCCCGATGCGATGTCGCACCCGGCCCATCAGGGCCACGTGGTCGATCTCATCGAAGCACGCCGTGATGTCTCCTTCGAACACCCACTCGTAGTTGCGGGTGGGTGAAGCGAAGAAGTGGATCTCGGCAATGGCGTCCTGAGCCCGGCGCTTCGGGCGGAAGCCATACGAACATGGCTTGAAGTCCGCCTCGAAGATCGGTTCGAGCACCAGCTTCAAGGAGGCTTGCACCACCCGGTCGGCAGCGGTCGGGATGCCAAGACGGCGGAGTTTTCCGTTCGCCTTGGGGATCATCGTCTCCCGCACCGGCATCGGAGAGAATCGACGTGCCTTGAGGTCATCTCGCAGCCCACCGAGCAACTCTCCAGCACCGAAGACGATGGAGCGTGGAACTACTCCATCGACACCGGCCGAGCGTGCCCCCTTGTTCCCCTTGACTCGACTCCACGCCACGACGAGGAACGCCGGGTCATAGACGAGGTTGTAGAGGTCATCAAAACAACGACCAGGATCACTGATCGCCCATTGGTGCAGCTTCGTCTGCATCTCGTGTACCCGCAGCTCGGCCTCATCGAGGTCGGGCCACAGATCGCCGGTATTCACCAGCGAACTCCACGATCAACGTTGATGCTGCGATCCTGCTGGGTCCCTTCGCCATGTGACCGGCTTTCCCGGCCTCGGACTACTACGGACCCTCCGCCCCATCCCGACGGCATCAGCCGACGACGGACCTTCCCGCCGACCAGCTGGCTGCTGGCCGGTGAGGGGACCGCCGGGATGGTTCCCACGTTCACTGCTGACCGTTCGACGAATGAGGCGCCCAACTATGCCCCTGCGACATCGCCACGCCTACGCCGCAGACATTCGGCGTGGCCTCCGAGGCGGTGACCTGTTTCCGCCCCAAGAGTTCCCCGCCCAACTGCTGCGGGTGCGCGTCGCGGCCCAGCCCAGATCCACCAGGTTCGAGCTGGAGGGAGGATTGAGAGGCCTTCAGACGTTGGTTTCTCACGTACACCTTTTCGTCTCGCTTGCCGGACCCGGACCGTCTGGCAGTGCCGGTCCGTCCCGTCGTTGTCAGGGCTGCTCCCACCTTCCCCTGCGACTCCAGGGTCAGGCTGCCCTCAGCTTCAGTCGGGCTGCTGCGACATCCCGACGGCGGTGTCCTTTCATCACCGCACGGTCAAACAGCGCCTCGTGGCGCACGAGATCGCCCTCCCAGTGGCCAGGGACGGCCCGGTCCTCCACTTCTGCGGGGCGCTCGCTGATCATGACCATGTCCACCAGCTTCCCTCTGCGCTCGATCCGACCCTGGGGGCGCCGTGTGGCCCGGCCCGAGCGCAGACAGGCGGTCAGCTCTCGGCGGAGTGACCCCCTGCCCTGGACGAAGAGGGACTTGTAGATCGTCTCGTGTGACACCTGCATCATCGGATCGTCTCCGAACTCGGTGCGCAAGCGCCGAGCGATCTGTTCGGGTGACCACAGCTCGATCAGCCACTTCTCTACCTGGCCCACCAGCGGTCCCTGACCGGCCAGCTTGGCCACCTTGGGGCGCCGGGCACAGGCTCGGGCCCGCTCGTGGGCACTGACGGCCCGGTAGGACTCACGGCCACCGTTGGCGGCCACTTCACGTGACACCGTCGACACTGACCGCTCTATCGTCCCGGCGATCGAGGACAATGTGTCGCCTCGGACCAGACCGGCACGGACCTCCTCCCGCTCGACGCTCGACAACCGGGCCGGCCCCGGGTCCCAGGCGCCGGGCTCAGGAGGCGGGACCGCCCGCAGCACCATCTTCACGCCCCACCACGATCGACCCATGGCGGTGGAGATCTCAGTGACTGACCGCCCCTGCTTTCGCAACCGGAGAATCTCTACACGCTCTTTGACCGACAGCCTCTGGGCCACCTACAACCTCCATGCTCGGGACCAGTCGATGCTGACTGATCAGCCAAGCTGTTGCAGTGATCCCTTGAGAACGCCGACTGATAAAGTTGGCGCCCTCGCGCGGCTGGTGATAAGTGAGGGTGACGCCAACCCTGGTTCCGAGCGTGAGAAACTTGCAGTTACCACGTCGGTGGGATGAGACGTCCCGGCCGATCGACGAAACGAGCGACAGGCCAACCGACCTTGCCATCCATCGATCTTTCTCAATCGGGCCCACCCGGTACTCTTCGCCATACTGGCGGCAGGGGAACCTGGCCGTCGCCGATAAGCAGGCTGTGGGGGCTCTCGATGCACCGGGCCTATGCCGAGTAACGGCGAGTTTCCCGGACCCATCCTCGGGGGCCAGGTCCCTATTCCTCGCAATGCGGGTGGGACCCGACCTGTCCCCGAACACCGCCTCAAACCGGCCAAGCGCCGTCGTACGCCGGGCCAACGGATCCTTCGGATCCTCATCATTGTGCTCTCGCTGATTATTGTGCTCGCGGCTGCCGGATATGGCTACTTCCGGTACGAATGGGCCCAGATCAATACCGCCGTCTGCCCCAGCTGTGTCGCGGTGGCCAACGGAGCACCGTACAACGTGCTGGTGCTCGGCTCGGACACCCGGACCGGCGAGACCAGCGCACAGGCACAGCAGTTCGGCAACCAGACCACCGCGGGTGGACAGCGCAGCGACACCATCAAGATCGTCCATGTCGATCCCCAGGCAGGCACCGCCAGCATCCTGTCCATCCCCCGCGACACGTTCGTCACCCTTTCCGGCGTACCGGCCTCGTCGGGTGTGTCGTCGAAGAACAAGATCAATGCCGCCTTCGCTTCGGGGCCGAACGACCCGAACCCGAGCGGGACCGGTGCCAATGGACTGGTCACCACCATTCAGAACACGTTTGGGATTCCCATCAGTCACTGGATAGTCGTCAACTTCTTCGGGCTCATGGACGCGGTGAACGGGCTGGGCGGGGTAAAGATGAACGTACCGGTTCCGATCCGCGACTACGGCGACTGCAATGCCAACGGCGTGTACAGCAATTGCACCGGTCTCAATATTCAAACGACCGGCTGCCAGACCCTTGGCGGCGCCCAGGCGCTGGCCCTCTCCCGGTCACGGCATTTCGAGTACTACCAGAATGGCAAGTGGAACAGCGACTACTCATCGGATCTCGGCCGCATCCAACGCCAGAATCTGATGATCGAGGCGGTGGTCAACAAGGCCAAGTCGACCTACAACCCGGTCACCGCGGCGTCATTCATCGCGTCGCTCACCCACGACGTCACCCTGGACAACCAGATGAGCTCAGGGATGCTGCTGAGCCTGGCCGAGCGCTACCACGCCTTTTCGGGCTCGAGCCTGAAGAACTACACGTTGCCCACGATCGGAGCCAGCTACGCGCCCTACGGCGGTGAGGCGGTCCAAGTTGTTCAACAACCCCAAGCCCAGCAGATGTTCACCCAATTCCTGGGCGGACCGACTGGAACCGCCACCACACCACCCCTGAGTTCCTACGGTAATCCAATCCCGGTGCCGACTGTCGAAACCCCTGCCACCGCGGCATCGACGAGCTCCACCGCCCCGGCGTCCTCAACCCCCCCCGCCGCCAGTGCCCCGTCTGCCTTCCCGTCGTACGATCCGACACCCTGCTGACCGGGTCGATCAGGACTGGTCGCCTACCAACTGGCCGACGCACCCGACTCGACTGCGTCGATCACCGCCTGATTGATGCCGGCATGGATCTCCACGTTCTCCGCCCGGCCCGGTAGGCGTACCCGGATCACCGCCAGCACGCCGTCCTCTATCCGCCGGTTCAGCGCCTCTCCCAGGGCCTCAGGCCCATCGTCAGGTCCGATCTCATCGACAGCTATCCCGAACCCTGCCGCCACCTTCCCCACGTCGGGGGCCTGCGGGGTTCCGAACAGCGTCTCGAATGACTCGGCGTCCAGCACAGTTGCGGGGGGCAGAAACGAGAAAATTCCTCCGCCACCGTTGTCGGCGACCACCACCGTGCACGGGGCGTCGGACCCCACGGCCCGTATCAACGCCGACACGTCGTGGAAGAATGCCAGGTCCCCCACCAAGGCAACGGTGGGACCGGTGGCCAGCGCCACGCCCAGGGCTGTCGAGACCACTCCGTCGATGCCGTTGGCGCCGCGGTTGGCCAGGACCCGCGGCGGATCGGGGCGTGGTGCCCCGTATGCCTCGATATCGCGTATCGGCATCGACGACGAGGACACCAGCGTGGCCCCTCCGGGAAGGGCGGCAAAGAGTCGCCGGGCCAACCCTGGCTCGGTCCAGCCGGCCTTCGGAGTGGATCGACCATGGTGGGTGGTCACCGGATCGCCCAGGCTCTCTCCGAGAGCAGCTTGGGCAGCAGACTCCGCTGCTCGCCAACTATCGAGCCAGGCTGTGTCTTGTACCTGACCCCGGTCGCCCTGGTCGGCCTCCGATGCTTCCCGCATCCCATCCACGATGGCCCGGCAGACGGCGGTCGGGTCCGCTGACGCCAAGGTCGTGACCGAGCGGTCGGGGTCCACCCACTGTCCCCACGCCACCACCGCGATCACCGGAACACCGTCGGAATCCGAAGAGGCCAGAAAGCTGTTCACCACCTTCGACACCCATGGCGCCCCCAGCCTCAGGACGAGCTCGGGACGGTGGCTGGCGGCAAAGATATCGGAGCGGAGGATGCCGTCGGCCGCCGCGATCAGGGTTGACCCCGGGCGTCGGAGCCCCGATCGTGGGTCGGCCAACACCGGCCATCCCAAAACGGCAGAAGCCGCGGCCACCTCATCAGGGTCACCACAACCGGCACCGACCACGATCAACCCTCGTACGCCGGTCCTGCCGGCGTGCACGATCTGGGCGACCACCGCGGGGGTCGGGGCCTGAGGTTCCACGTCCACCCGGTACCAGGGGGCCCCGTCGGGCCGGCCGGGTTGGACTTTCCCAACCTCGACCTTCCGGATAAGTGGTTCCCGAAAGGGCAGATTCACATGAACTGGTCCCGGTCCGCCCGGACCTGTGACCGCTTCCGCCACCGTCCGGGAAGCCAGGGAACGCCAGGTGGAACGGCTCGCCGCATCGGCCACACCGGGATCGGAAAACCAGCGGACCGACCGACCGAAGATCATCTGCTGATCGATGGTCTGGGGCGCCCCGACATCTCGGAGCTCGGGTGGTCGATCGGCGGTGCACACCACAAGAGGGACACGAGCCAGATCGGCCTCCGCCACCGCGGCATGGAGCTCGGCTGCCGCGGTTCCACTCGTGGTCAATATCACCGCCGGGCGACCGGTGGCCAGACCGATCCCAAGTGAAGTGAACGCTGCAGACCGCTCATCGAGACGAACGTGGACGTCCACGCCGGCGTGACGCATGAGTGCCACCGCCATCGGCGTGGACCGGGACCCCGGGCAAATGACGGCGTGGGACACGCCACACCGCACCCACTCGTCCACCAGGGTGGCGGCGAACTCCATCTGCGTGTCGCCGTCTCCGGGTGCCGGCTCTGGTGTCGATACGCTCATGGAGGAGGACAATTCTTGTCATGTCGCCCGTTCCCGAACCCATGAACCCAACTCAGACATCCCACATGGTGGGCGTTTCGCTGCACGCCGAAGTGATGGGCAATGGGCCCCGGACTGTCATGGCGCATGGATTCACCCAGACCTGTCGGGTGTGGGGCTCGATGGATTCCATATTGGCCACAGATCACGAGCTCATGCTGGTCGATATGCCGGGCCACGGGGGGTCGGCCCATGTGCTCGCCGATCTCACCGAGGGAGCCCACCTGTTGGGCGCCCTCGGAGGCAACGCCGCCTATCTCGGCTATTCGATGGGCGCCCGCTTCTGTCTCCATCTGGCTCTGACCCAGCCCGAACTGGTGAGTTCGCTGGTGCTCATTTCGGGTACCGCCGGCATCGACGATCCCGATGACCGGGCCGCCCGGCGGGCTCAGGACGAAGGATTGGCCGACCAACTCGACCCTCCGCCCCCCGGTGGCGGTGGCTCTTCCGGCGGTGGCCAGGCTCGACTCGACTCGTTCCTGCGCCGTTGGCTCGACAACCCCCTGTTGTCGGGTGCTCCCACCGAAACCGACGGATTCGCCGAACGCCGCCGCAATACCGGGCCCGGGCTGGCATCGAGTCTGAGGTTGGCGGGAACCGGCACCCAACTCCCTCTGTGGGCACAACTCAACCGTTTGACCATGCCCGTCCTGATCCTCACCGGCGAGCATGATGACAAATTCACCGGCCTCGGGCGACGGATGGCCGACGCCATCGGCGAGAACGCCACCAACGTGGTCATTGCCGGCGTCGGTCACTCCCCCCACCTGCAGCAACCGGCCCTGGTGGCCGAGCAGATCAGTGCTCATCTGGGTTCGGGTCGCTGACGTCACGTCGCCCACAGCCAGACAGCCCCCGCGAGTAGGGCGCCGAACACGAGTTGGAGCCTACCGGTAGCCGCCAAAACCGGCAGGAGAGCTCGGCCGGTGGCGTCGCCACTGACGGTTCGAATCGGCGCGATGGCCAGGGGCAGGGCAAGGAGTGGCAGAAAGGCAAAGACCGGGTGCTGATCTGCGATCGCCCCGGTGGCCGCCAGGAGCCCCCAGCCAAGCACTCCGATAAACGGGACCACGATACAGGCGACGTACAACCAGCCCGCGGTCCGGCGCCCTACCCGGGCGGCGAGCGTCCGCTTCCCCGATATCAGATCGGTGTCGATATCCCGAAGGTTGTTGGCCAGCAGCAGCGCCGTCGCCAGGAGACCGACGGCCACGGAGGCCGACAGCACCAATCCTCCACCCAGTCGGAGCGTCTGGACGTAATAGGTGCCAACCGTTGCCACCAGGCCAAAGAACACGAACACGAACAGTTCGCCGAATCCGGCATAGCCATAGGGACGGGGACCCCCGGTATAGAACCACCCGGCGGCCAAACAGGCCGCACCCACCGCCAGCACCCACCACGAGGTCGCCCACGCCAGGGCCACGCCAACGCCACCGGCGATCCCGAACGCCAACATTGCCGCCCGCTTGACCGCCTGTGGTGACACCAGACCTGAGGCAACCAGACGGACCGGACCCACCCGTTGGTCATCTGTCCCTCGGATGCCGTCGGAGTAGTCGTTGGCGTAGTTGGTGCCGACCTGGAGAGCCAGCGCCACCACCAGAGCGCCGAGGGCCCGCCACCACGTCGAGTCCCAGAGCGATGGCGCCACCACGTGGGTCAACGCCGCGTAGCTGGTCGGCAGACCCGGGCTCAGTGGATGTGCCGCCGCCGTCCCGACCAGCACCGGCACGACCGCCGCCGGCAACGTCCTCGGGCGGGCACCCACCACCCACCGTTTGGTCGGTCCGGGCCCACCGCGTGCCGCCGCCATTTCGGGCCCGGTCATCCATGCACCCCCGGCTTCCGTGATCTGATTCCCTCCGCGTTTGAGCGAATGGCCCGGACCCTTGCGACCGGGAGGGACCATAATTCGTCCCGGTGCTGCATGTTCCGGTCCACCGGTACCTCCGTCGCCACCATGCTCATGGGCGGCGAGGGAACCTACCGAACTCCGGATCCCGGTGTTGCTGGAAGGCATTACGACCCTCTTGACCCTCTTCGCTCATGTAGAAGAGCATGGTGGCGTCTCCGGCGAACTGTTGAAGACCGGCCAGGCCGTCGTCGGCGGCGTGGAGCCCGCCCTTGACCATCCGCAGGGCAATGGGCGACAAGGACAGCATGCGCCGACACCAGGCGATCGTTTCGCGTTCGAGGGAATCCAGGGGCACCACCTCGTTGACAAGTCCCCAGTCGAGGGCAGTTGCCGCATCGTACTGACGACAGAGGAACCACACCTCCTTGGCTCGCTTCAGACCGATGGTGCGAGCCAAGAGGCTGGCGCCGTAGCCGCCGTCGAAACTCCCCACTTTCGGGCCGGTCTGGCCAAAGCGGGCATTGTCGGCGGCAATGGTGAGGTCGCACACCAGATGGAGAATGTGACCCCCACCGATGGCATAGCCGGCGACCATGGCAACTACCGGTTTGGGCAAGCGTCGGATCTCGATCTGCAGATCCAGGACGTTGAGGCGGCCGATCCCCTGCTGAGCGACGTCGTCATCGCCGATATAGCCATCATCACCCCGGACCTTCTGATCCCCACCCGAGCAAAACGCGTCGGGTCCCTCGCCGGTCAGGATGACAGCCCCCACCGACGAGTCGTCGCGGGCAATTCTGAGTGCATCCGAAAGTTCAAAGAGAGTCTGGGGTCGGAAGGCATTGCGAACCTCCGGACGGGCGATGGTCAGTTTGGCAATTCCTTCGGCCACGTCGAAGTGAATGTCCCTATAGTCACCACGTCGTTCCCATTCGGGCAGCGGCATGCTCCGATAGCCATCCACCGGGTCCACCGGTTCCCCCGTGATCACCGTCCGAGCCCCCGACCCTGAGCTACCGGTTCCACTGCCTCCACCACCTGCCATCACCATTCGGACTTTCTCCTCACGCCGCTACACGGGCGGTCACCTACGCTAGCCCCATGCCTGACGTGGTGGCACTCGATCTCCGTGCCGGCCAGGGCTTTGTCGATGCCCTGCGGCGGACGTGGGATGCGGGGGACGCCGTTCTCCCCGTAGACCCCCGCCTGCCTCGGGCTGCCGTCCAACGCCTACTGGACGCACTTCGACCCTCGGCGGTAATCGACGAATTCGGATCTCATCCCCGGTCGGGTGGCCTTCCCAGCGTGGAGGGCGACGCTCTGGTTGTGGCGACCAGCGGGACGACCGGAGCGCCCAAGGGAGTCGTCTTGACCCATCAGGCCGTCGAGGCGTCGGCGATGGCCAGTTCGCGGCGGATAAACGTGGACCCGGCCCGTGATCGATGGGTGGCGTGTCTGCCCCTGGCCCACATCGGCGGCTTGTCAGTGGTGACCCGGGCCATCGCCACCGGTACCCCGTTCACGCTGTTCGAACGTTTCGATGCAGCCGAGGTGGATCGCGAGGCCCGCCTTGGTGCCACACTCGTCTCACTGGTGGCAACGGCCCTTGGCCGCATGGACGCCAGCAGGTATCGCTCCATCCTCCTCGGGGGTGCCGCCCCTCCCGAACGGCTCCCCGACAACGTGGTCACCACCTACGGGATGACGGAGACCGGGTCAGGGGTCGTCTACGACGGCTCACCTCTCGATGGCGTAGACATCCTGATCGGTGACGGTGACCTCGGAGCCGACGGTGAGATATTGGTGCGCGGTCCCATGCTGATGCGGGCCTACCGGGATGGCACGGATCCCAGGCTGCCCGGAGGTTGGCTCCCTACCGGCGACGCCGGGCGGGTGACTGAGGACGGGGTCCTGTCGGTCTACGGTCGGATCGCCGAGGTCATCGTGACCGGAGCGGAAAAGGTATGGCCGGCGGCGGTCGAAGGCGTCCTGGCCGGCCACCCCGGAGTTGCCGAGGTCGCCGTCTGGAAACGGCCCGATCCTGAGTGGGGCGAGCGGGTAGTGGCCTGGGTGGTGCCCGTGGATGCTTCGGCGCCACCGACGCTCGAGTCTCTGCGTTCAGCGGTGTCCGAACACATCGCACCATGGGCCGCACCCAAGGAACTGGAAGTGGTGGCCGTCCTGCCCCGGACTCGGAGCGGCAAGGTGCAACGGGATGGTTTGAGCTGACGATGCACTGGCCGCGGCCGCAATTAGGCGATCCCACCGCTGGCGATGTTCAGGGCTCCGCCGTCGATGACCAGGGTGTGACCGGTAATCCACGAGGCAGCATCCGAACAGAGAAAGAGGGCGGCCTTGGCGATGTCATCGGGTTCACCCAGACGGCGTAGGGGCAGACGCCGGGCGATCTGGTCACCGGCCGGCTCCCACAGAGCCTTGGCGAAATCGGTCTTCACCAAGCCCGGCGCTACGGCATTGACCCTGACCTTGGGCCCGAGCTCACCGGCAAGCTGACTGGTGAGATGGATCACCGCGGCTTTGGTCACGTTGTACCAGCCGATCCCGTGCTCCACCGATAGCCCACCGATCGAAGCCAGGTTCAACACAACGCCACCGCGTTCGGACATCCCGGCTCGCCATGCCGCCTGGGTCCACTCGAGGTATCCCGATTGATTGACCCTGACGGTCTTGTCGATCTGACCGGTGTCGATGTCCATCAACGGCCCGTAGTAGGGGTTGGTTGCGGCGTTATTGACCAGGATGTCCACCGATCCGAACCGTTCGACGGTGGCGCCCACGCAGGCCGCGCCCTGGTCGGGGTCGCCGGCGTTGGCCACATGCCACGCCACCTCACCAGACCGCTCACCTTTGGTCGCGTCGATCGCACTCTTGGCCTCGGCCAGAGCCTCGTCCTTGCGGGAGGAGAGCATGACCGAAGCCCCCGCCTCCGCGAATTGCCGGGCAATCGCCATCCCGATTCCCCGGGAGGCACCGGTGACGAGGGCTGTCTTTCCATCCAGTCGAAGATCCATGGGAGAACCCTACGACGACCATCACCAATCAGAACTACCAAAACAGAAGATTCTCCCCGGCGACTGGGTTGTCGAAGGCGCGATACTGCAATTCGCCGACGGCATGGACGTGGACCGTGCCGGTGGTTCTCGAGGTTGGAGGGATTCGAAGTGCTCGATCAGGTATTCCGGAGGCTGATGTCCGAGGGTGAGAAGGTGGTGCTCGAGGCATATGCCTTGGCCACCGTTGCCCGAGCCGGGATGATCGGTCCGGAGCCTCCGCTCCGGTTGGCCGAGATGGCCCTGGCGTTGAAGCGGTTCGGACCAGTGGGGGGTGGCATCGTGGCAGCCGCCATTCGCCACGGTGATCGATTCGGATTGATCGACGAACGGGGGCCACTTTCGTTTCGCGAACTCAACCTTCGCTCCAATGCCCTGGCCGATGCCCTGGCGGCTGAGGGACTGGGCGACGGCGCCACCATCGGCGTGTTGTGCCGCAATCATCGCGGCCTGCTCGATGCGACGTTCGCCGGGGCAAAAGCCGGATATCGGATCCTCTATCTGAACACCGATTTCGCCGCCCCCCAAGCCCGTGACGTCTGTGCCCGCGAAGGCGTCGAAGCCCTCATCGTCGACGAAGAGTTCCTGCCCATCGTGGCCGACGTCGAGGCTTCGGCAGGTCGGTTCATCGCCTGGACCGACGGGCCGGCAGCCCTCGGGACGCTCGACTCGTTGATTTCGCTCGGGGACACCAAGGGTCGCCCGGCGCCTTCTCAACCCGGCGCCATGGTCATGCTCACCAGCGGCACCACCGGGACGCCGAAGGGTGCGCGCCGAAGCCAGCCCCGGTCACTGACCATGCCCGGTGCGGTGTTCTCGAAGATCCCCTACCGCGGACGGGAGGCCGTGTACGTGGCGCCGCCCCTGTTCCATGGTTGGGGGCTGCTCTCGGGGCTGCTGACCATCGGGACGGGTTCAACCCTGCTGACCTCGCGTCGGTTCGACCCGGCCGCGGTCCTCGATACCGTGGCTCGCCATCGCTGCACAGGCTTGGTGGTGGTCCCCGCCATGATCAACCGGATGCTGGCCCTCGAAGACGGAGGACCGGCGAGCCGAGATCTGAGCGCACTGCGATTCATGGCCACCAGCGGCGCACAACTGGAAGGGGCGTTGGCCAGCCGCACCATGGATGCGTTCGGAGATGTGCTGTACAACCTGTACGGGTCCACCGAGGTGGCGTACGCCACCATCGCCACCCCCGAAGACATGAGAGCGGCTCCCGGCTGCGTGGGGCGCCCGCCGGTGGGCACAACCGTCCGACTGTTCGACCGACCGGGCACAGAGGTGGCGCCAGGTGAGACAGGGCGGATCTTTGTGGGCAATGGCCAAGGGTTCAGCGGCTACACCGGCGGCGGCACCAAAGACTCCATTGACGGGCTGCTCTCTACTGGTGACGTAGGTCACTTCGATGGAGGTGGCCGACTCTTTGTCGACGGTCGTGACGACGAGATGATCGTCTCAGGCGGGGAAAACGTCTTTCCGGGGGAGATCGAGGAACTGCTGGCCGGTCACCCCGGAATCTCCGAGGCTTCGGCCATCGGCGTGCCCGACGCCGACCACGGACAGCGACTGATCGCCTATGTGGTGCCAACGACACCCTCTGGATTGACGGCCACCGAGGTGAAGTCGTATGTGCGTGACAACCTGGCCCGCTTCAAGGTGCCACGTGAGGTGTTCTTCGTCGAACAGCTACCCCGGAACCCGGCGGGCAAAGTGCGGAAGCGAGATCTTCTCGCCCGCCACGCGGCCGCGGACGGTGTCGTGGATGTCGAGGGTTCGGTTCCGGGGCCAATAGCCTGATGGGCCTGGACGCACAACGTGGAACTGGGTGCTCGCCTCGATACCACTGTTTGCCGACGACTTGGGCCGGCATGAGGAAGTTGGGCCGGGGATCGTCGCCCCATCTCGTCCCGTAGCATCAGCTGGGTGAACCGCCTTGGAGAGGAAACGTCCCCCTACCTCCGCCAGCACGCCGACAATCCGGTGGACTGGTACCCATGGGGTGATGAGGCATTCGACCGGGCCCGGGCGGAAAATCGCCCTGTCTTTCTTTCCATCGGATACTCCGCCTGCCATTGGTGTCACGTCATGGCCCACGAATCGTTCGAGAACGCCGATACCGCCGCCGCGCTCAACGGGTCATTCATCAGCGTGAAAGTGGACCGTGAGGAACGTCCCGACGTGGACGCCGTCTATATGGAGGCAGTCCAGGCCATCACCGGGTCGGGTGGCTGGCCGATGAGCGTGTTCCTCACCCCTGATCGCCGCCCCTTCTTTGGCGGGACCTACTTTCCGCCCGATGACCGCCATGCCTCACCGTCATTCCGGTCGGTCCTGGCCGCGTTGGCCGACGTCTGGACCAACCGGCGGAGCGAAGTAGAAGAACAGGCTGACGAACTCTCCAAGGCGATTGCGTCCCGATCAGTGATCACCAAGTCCGGCCCCCGGTCATCGTCGCTTGGTTCCCTCGGCGGATCCAACGACGGAGTCGACCTCATCGATGTGGTCACCAAGGAACTGAACAGTAGATTCGACCGCGAGTGGGGCGGCTTTGGTCCCGCTCCGAAGTTCCCTCAACCCACGCTGATCGACATCGCTCTCCGGCACTCTCGCCGGCACACCGACGGCGATCCCGATTCATCGCTGGCGATGGCCACCCTGACCCTCGATGCCATGGCCGGCGGTGGTATCCATGACCACCTGGGCGGCGGATTCGCCCGATACTCGACCGATCACCAGTGGCTGGTCCCGCACTTCGAAAAGATGCTCTACGACCAGGCCGGGTTGCTCCGGGCGTTCCTACACGGCTGGCAGGCCACGGGGCAGCCGGACTACCTCCGGGTGGTCGAGGACATCATCTCCTATGTCGCCCGCGACCTGACCACGCCCGAAGGGGGAGTGCACTCCGCTGAGGACGCCGACTCCGAAGGGGTGGAGGGCAAGTTCTACGTCTGGACCCTTGACCAAGCTGACGAGGGAGTCAGAAGCGGATCCCTGCGCCCGGGCGAGGACCCCACGGCCATCATCGAGGCTGTCACCAGCTGGTTCGACCTCACCACCGCCGGAAACTTTGAAGGAACCACCATTCTGCGACGCCCGATCGGGGCACCGCTGGGTGGCTCGGTGGACGTGGAATCGGGCCGGCGCCTGTTGTTCGAGGCCCGGGCCAGGCGTGTCCGGCCCGGCCTGGACGACAAGGTCCTCACCGAGTGGAACGCCATGTACGCCTCGGCCCTGGCCGAGGCTGCATTCGCCACCGGCAATCCTGACTGGACCCTGTCGGCAGTGTCCATCGGAGGCTTCCTCTATGACCACCTGCGGCGCGCCGACGACGGCCGGTGGCTTCGCAGTTGGCAACGGGAAGGTGGAGCAAAACATCTCGCCTATGCCGCCGACTACGCATGTTTGGTCGACTGCTTCACCCGGTTGGCCGAGTTAACAGGTCGGGCCATTTGGACAGCCCGGGCCATCGAGACCGCCGATGCACTGCTCGAGCTCTTTCATGATGACGGCGATGGTGGTTTCTTCACCACCGGTCACGATGCGGAAGCCCTGTTGGTCCGGACCAAGGACGTCTTCGATGGCGCCACTCCCTCGGCCAACGGGGTGGCGGCAGTCGCATTTGTGCGACTCGGGGCTCTCACCGGGTTCGACCGGTACACGGAGGCAGCCCACGAGATCGTCGACCTGGTTGGCGAACTCCTCATCCGCCATCCCACCGCCTTCGCCCACACCGTGGTGGCGGCCGACCTGTTGCGGCGGGGACTCACCGAAGTGGTGATTACCGGCGATCGACCCGACCTGCTCGACGTGGTGCGCCGACAATGGATTCCTGACGCAGTGATGGCATGGGGGGAACCCACCGCGTCACCGCTGTGGGAGGGGCGAGACCCGGGCCTGGCCTACGTGTGTCGGCACTACGCGTGCCAGATGCCGGCATCCGATCCTGAATCGTTGTCGATGCAGTTGCCCGGGATCTTTCGGTGAACGAGGGCCTACCACCCCCGGTCGGAGTTCCCAGTCTGCCTCCGCCCCCGAAAAAACGGAAGCAGGGTCGGTCGCCCCGGACTCCCCGGAGTGGCACCGCCCGGGCGGTGGTGCGAGCGGTCAAGGCTCGAGACCGGATCGAGGTGGCGGGAGGTGCTTCGCTGACCATTCTGGTGCTGTCGTGTCACGAAGAGGACACCACCGGCGTTGACCTGGCGTCGGGGACGCTGGTCCGAGCCAGGGTGCGGTGGCCCGAAGGCCACCCACCCGACCTGGTTCCGTTCGACGTGGTCGAAGCAGTATTGGCGGACGAGCCCGAGCGCGATGATCTGGCCCAGCCCGAAGCGGTGACCGTCACTGGGCTTCCACGACACCTCGGCACGTTCCACGGGCGTCGGAATCGCCGTCTCCTCCATCGACTGGCTGCGCCGGTCGAAGAGCACGTGCTGGGTTTCCCCGGCGCCTCCGCGCCCTATTGGGAGTTCAGGGGATTTCGACCCTCGCTGGCCCTGTTGGTGCCGACCAAGGGGCCCGTCCTGTTCCGCCGCGAACGGGAACGGGAAGTGTGGATCCGGTTTGGGTGGGGACGTAGCGACAACTGGCTACCCGTCGAAGACCCCCGAGCCGACCGCGCTCTCGATGTAGCCCGAACGGACCGATTGCATGGCAAGGAACTGGCGTCTGCCCTGGGGTTCAAACCCCACTATCTGGTCGCATCAATCACCACCCCGCGCAACGGACACTGCTACAAGACCATCCGGGCCCTGTTGCCCCGGGGTTGATCGTGTCCACTGAACTCGTCGTGGTCGACGCATTCACCGATCGTCCATTCTCCGGCAACCCGGCCGCGGTGTGCCGGCTCGACCGACCGGCACCTGAAACGTGGATGCGCGACGTGGCCGGCGAGATGAACCTCTCGGAGACGGCGTTCGTCGTCACCCGCCCCGACGGTGGGTACGACTTGCGGTGGTTTACTCCTACCACCGAAGTCGACCTCTGTGGGCATGCCACGTTGGCTTCGGCCCACGTGGTGGGGGGAGGAGAGTTCCACACCCGAAGCGGGGTACTCACCTGTGCACTCCGAGACGACGGTTTGATCGAGATGGACTTCCCAGCCGACCCGCCGACAGCCTGTGCTCCGCCCGATGGTCTGTTCGCCGCCCTCGGTACTGTCGGGGACGTCCTCGGTGGCGCCTCCGATCTGATGGTGGTGTGTGCTGAGCCCGATACCGTCAGACAGCTGCAGCCCGATCTCACGGCTCTAGCCGCTATCGATACCCGGGCCATAATCGTGACCGCGGCCGCCTCCCAACCAGGCATCGATTGCGTGTCCCGGGTCTTCGCTCCCCGGGTCGGGATTCCTGAGGACCCGGTCACCGGCTCGGCCCACTGCACCCTGGCCCCGTGGTGGTCGACCCGCACCGGTCGGAGTGAGTTGGTCGGGGCCCAGGTGTCCCGCCGGGGAGGCATCGTCCACATGCGACTCGATGACAACCGGGTGATCCTGGGCGGACATGCAGTGACGGTTTCGGAAGTGCGCCTCCTGGTCGATCCGGACTGACCGGGTTCGCCGGGTGGCCTACAGTCACTAGTCATGTCGGCGTCTTCTCTCTCCCTCGGATCGGCCGTACCGATCCTTCCTGACTACAACGGCGCCTGCCTGGCCACCCTGGTACCGGCCCTGTTGTCAGGGTTCGCGGGGGGCAAGGGCGATGCCGGACAACCTCCGACCTGGCTCCCCTCTCCGGCCCGTGAGGCGAACCAGATTGTTCTGTTGATCGTGGACGGGCTGGGATGGGAGCAACTGACCGCGCGTCGTGAGCTGGCTCCCACCCTGACCGGAGCCGCCGGCAGTGAACTATCGATTACCTCGGTGGCTCCGACCACCACCGCCTGTGCGCTCACGTCCATCGCCACCGGGCGTCCGCCCGCCGATCACGGTCTCTTTGGGTACCGGTTGGCCACCCCGAACGCGGAGATCATGAACGTGCTCCGGTGGACAGTGGGCACCTACCGTCCGCGGGACGCCCGCCAGGAGTTACCGGCCTCCGCCTTTCAGCCGTACCCGCCGTTCCCCGGAGCAACCCATCCGGTGCCGGTGGTCTCCCGGGGCGAATTCGGAGGCACCGGGTTCACCGCCGCCCACCTCGGGGCCTCTCCGCTGGCCGGGTACAAGATCACCTCGTCGCTCCCTCTCGAAATCCGCCGTCTGCTCGGGGCCGGGGAACCATTCGTCTACGCCTACTACGACGGTATCGACAAGGTGGCCCACGAACACGGGCTGGGCGAGTATTACGACGCCGAGTTGGTCGCCGTCGACAGGTTGGTGGCCGATATCGCCTCCGAGCTGGCCCAGGGGGCGGTGCTGGTGGTCAGCGCCGACCATGGCCAGATCGAGGTGGGGGCCAATGTGGAGTTGTTGGGCCGCGAGACGATGGCCGGCACCCGTTTTCTGTCGGGCGAGGGCCGGTTCCGCTGGCTGCATGCCCGGCCCGGTGCCGCCGATGACCTGTTGACCACGGTGACTGAGCAATATCACGACACCACTTGGGTCATGAGTCGGGATCAACTCATCGACGAGGGATGGTTCGGCGGACCTCTCCGTGACGGTGTGATCGATCGGCTCGGCGACGTCGCACTGATACCTCATGCGCCCATTGCCTTCCTCGACCCCGCCGACGCCGGGGAGACCACCCTGGCGGCCCGACACGGTTCGTTGACCGCCGACGAAATGCTGGTCCCTCTGGTCGCCATCGCGTCAGATGGCAATATCTGACCATGGACAACGACGGACCCAACCCGGCTGAACATCCGCCCGCCCTGCAACCCGAGGTCGTCGACCCGGTGAGTGATACGGCCGGAGAGAAGCAATCGGACGATGGCGCCCTCGACGAGAAGCGGACCGAGTCGATCGAGAAGCCGGCCAAGATCCTTCGTATCGGGTCCATGGTCAAGCAGCTCCTCGAAGAGGTCCGCCAAGCCCCCTTGGACGAACTCAGTCGGGGACGCCTTCGCGAAATCTACGAACAGTCGGTCCGGGAGTTGGCCGATGGCCTCTCCGACGACCTGGCCGCCGAGCTCGATCGGGTCTCCATTCCCTTCGAAACCCCAACCCCGTCCGACGCCGAGCTGCGCATTGCTCACGCCCAGTTGGTGGGCTGGCTCGAGGGGCTCTTCCATGGGATTCAGGCCACCTTGGTGGCCCAGCAGGTGGTCGCTCGGGCCCAGCTCGACGAGATGCGTCAGCAGGCCTTGCCGCCGGGAGGTGGGCCACCGGTCTCCCGTCCCGGCACCTATCTCTGACCCGGGCCCAGCCCCCGGTGCGGGTCCCCACCGGGTGGTGGCTCGCGCTATGGTCGGAATCACACCGCTGTAACTCCTCCACAGCCTGTGGAGGAGTTGGGTCGGTGATCGTCGAAATGACGAGGAAGGCGCCAGTTCGTTGGCATCACGGTCGTTCACACATCTGCACACCCACACCGAGTTCTCGATGCTCGACGGTGCCGCCCGGGTCGACGATCTCGTTCGGGCGGCGGTGGAGGACGGCCAACCGGCCCTCGGGATCACCGATCACGGGAACATGTACGGAGTCCTCGACTTCTACGCCGCCTGTCGCAAAGCCGGCATCAATCCGGTTATCGGCACCGAGGCCTACATGGCGGGCGAGTCCCGACTCGAACGGCCGGTGCGACGAGGCAAGGTGGACGACACCGGAGGCGATGTCGAGGGCGGGGAAAAGCTCTACTACCACCTCACCTTGCTGGCCGAGACCACCGAGGGATACCGCAACCTGCTGAAACTGTCATCGGCGGCCTACCTCGAGGGCTACTACTACAAGCCTCGGGTCGACTGGGAGTTGCTCGAACGGCACCACGCCGGACTGATCGCCACCACCGGATGCCTGGGCGGGGTGGTCCTCCAGGCGCTCCTGGCCAACGATCAGGTGAAGGCCGAGGGTTTGGCCGCTCGTCTCCAGGACATCTTCGGCAAGGACAATTTGTTCGTCGAACTCCAAGATCACGGGCTGCCGGCCCAGCGAAAGACCAATCCGGTCCTGGTGGAGATCGCCCGGAGGATCGGGGCTCCCCTCCTTGCCACCAACGACAGCCATTACACCCACCGCGAAGACCATGTTGCCCACGACGCGTTGTTGTGCGTCCAGACCGGTGCCCTCATTGCCGACCCGAAGCGCTTCAAGTTCGAGGGCGCGGAACACTATCTGAAGTCGGCGGCGGAGATGCGGCATCTCTTCGGCGAACTCCCCGAAGCCTGCGACAACACCTTGCTCATCGCCCAGAGAGCCAGCGTCGAGATCGAGTTCGGTCACCCGAGTCTTCCGCAGTTTCCGGTCCCCGACGAGTTCGTCGGCGACTCCTACGAGGTCCGCGCTGCCCAGTACCTCCGTCACCTGAGCATCGAAGGGGCCAAGGAGCGCTACGGCCACCCCATCCCTGCTCCCGTACTCGAACGGCTCGACTACGAGCTCGGTGTGATCGGTGAGATGGGATTTTCCGCCTACTTCCTGGTGGTCTGGGACCTCATTCGCTTTGCCCGGTCACGGGGAATCCGGGTGGGGCCGGGGCGAGGATCGGCGGCGGGTTGCTGCGTGGCGTACTGCCTGAAGATCGTCGACCTCGATCCCATCCGTTACGACCTCCTGTTCGAGCGCTTCCTCAACCCGGGCCGGACACAGATGCCCGACATCGACATGGACTTCGACGAGCGCTACCGCGGTGACATGATCAAGTACGCGGCCGAGCGGTATGGGTCGGACCACGTGGCCCAAATCGTCACGTTCTCGACCATCAAGGCGCGGGCGGCGGTGCGTGACGCCGCGCGGGTGCTCGGCAAGCTCTACGGGGTGGGCGACAAGATCGCCAAAGCCATGCCGCCACTAATGATGGGGCGCGACACGCCGTTGAACGCCTGTCTGACCAAGACCGAAGGGTTCGAAGAGGGCTTCGCCGCCGCGGGCGAACTTCGCACCATGTACGAGACCGACCCGGAAGCCAAAGAGGTCATCGACGTGGCCAAGGGTCTCGAGGGCCTCCGTCGCCAAGATGGCATCCACGCCGCCGCGGTGGTCATCACCGACCAACCGCTCACCGAGTACGTACCCATCCAACGAAAACCCGACAGCAACAACCCCGATGACGCCCCCGTCGTCACCCAGTACGAGATGCACGGCGTCGAGAATCTCGGGCTGTTGAAGATGGACTTCCTCGGGCTTCGCAACCTTTCGGTGATTGAACGAGCGCTCGACCTGATTCAGGTCTCCACCGGGGAGCGCCCCGACATCGACAGCATCCCCCTCGATGACGAGAAGACATTCGCCATGTTGCGCAAGGGCGATTCGATGGGTGTGTTCCAGCTCGAAGGCGGACCCATGCGATCATTGATGCGATCGCTGGCGCCTACCACCTTCGATGATGTGGCGGCTCTTGTTGCCCTGTATCGGCCCGGGCCGATGGCGGCGAATATGCACCGCGACTATGCCGACCGGAAGAACGGCCGACAGGCGGTCACCTACCTCCACGACGACTTGGCAGAGATTTTGGCCGATACCTACGGTCTCATGATCTACCAGGAGTCGGTCATGCGGGTCGCCCAGAAGTTCGCCGGCTACTCCTTGGCTGAAGCTGACAACTTGCGTAAGGCGACCGGTAAAAAGGACCGGGTCCTCATTCAGGCGGAGCGGAACAAGTTTGTCATCGGCTGCGAAACTCAGGGTTATGGCAAAAAACTCGGCACTGCCTTGTTCAACATCATCGAGCCATTCGCCGATTACGCTTTCAACAAATCCCATTCCTACGGGTACGGCTACATCGCCTATCAGACCGCGTGGCTGAAGGCCCATTACCCCGTCGAGTACCTGGCCGCTCTGCTCACCTCGGTCAAGGACACCAAAGACAAGACGGCCGTCTATCTAGCCGAGTGCCGCTCACTCGGGATTCAGGTACTCGTCCCCGATGTCAACCGCTCGCTCTCCGACTTCGCGGCCGACTACTCGAGACGTGACACGTCGGAAGAAGGGACCTTGGGGGACATTACCTTCGGGATGGCCGCTATCCGCAATGTCGGCCAGGGGTTGGTGGGCCACATCGTGGCCGAACGCCAAAAAAACGGGCCCTTTGTCGATTTCTATGACTTCTGCCAAAGGGTCGACCCCCAGGTGCTGAACAAGCGGACCATCGAGTCGTTGATCAAGGCCGGAGGATTCGACTCTCTGGGTCATCCACGCCGCGGTCTCTTTCTTGTGTACGAAGAGATCACCGATCTCACCCTCGAGCGCCGGCGCCAACACGACGCTGGGGTGGTGTCGCTGTTCGCCTCCATCGAAGTCGAGACCCAGGGGCACACCGTGGGATTCAGCGATACCCGGATCCCCATTCCCGATGTCGAGTTCGAGAAGACCCAACGCCTCGCCTTCGAGAAGGAGATGCTCGGGCTTTACATCAGCGATCACCCGTTGATGGGCCTGGAGGGATCGCTCTCCCGGCTCACCGACTGCACCCTGGCCGAACTCCGAAGTATCGACCCCGAGGCCCCCGGGGGTGAGAGCGCTTCCGGCGCCGGTGGATACGGGAGCGAGGGCCAGGTTCGCCTGGCCGGCGGTGTCATCACCGAACTTTCGCGCCGCTACACCAAAAAAGGCGACCTCATGGCCAGCTTTGTACTCGAGGACCTGCAGGCGTCCATCGATGTCTTCGTATTCCCCAAGACGATGAGTGAGTACGGTGCCCTTCTCGACGATGACGCCATCGTATTGGTCAAGGGCCGCATCGACATGCGCGACGACCAGGTGAAGTTGATCTGCCTCGAGATTCAGCGCCCCAATCTGACCACCGATGGCTCGATCGACCTTCGGATCTCTCTTCCGGTCAATGCGCTCACCGACACCAAAGTCACTGCGTTGAAGCGGCTACTTTCCGAGCACCCCGGAGACTCCCCGGTGTTTCTCCATGTCGGGCAGAAGGTCATCCGACTACCGCCCGAATTCAGGGTCGACAGCCGCCGGGGGCTGATCGGTGAGCTGAGAGTGCTCCTCGGTCCCAACGCCATCCAGAGTTGACCCTTTGACTCGATATTCACGAATTCCCTGGCCACAGCCGTGTTTACCCCTCATTCACCGGCTTTTTGGGTGCCCCTGGATGGGGCCGGCGGACACTGAATGGGACAAGTGCCGTCAAATCCCGTAAAATTGGCGGACGGCTCCCGCTCAGGGGCACCGATGGCCCGTGTTGGCGGTGCCCGGGGTGCTTGTGGCGGACCCGAGTCGCCGGCTGAGGCCGCAGGGCAAATGAGGAGTATGGAACGGCTTATGTCCATTCAGGTGGAGACCAAGGACTGCACATCACTAAGTGACGCCGAGTTGGCCGAAATGGCCGATCTTTGCGCGATACGAGAACCCCACTTCGACATCGGCTTCCTGTCGAAACAGCGCGAGGAGTGGGTATTGGTAACCCGTGCCCGGGAGGGGAACAAACTCCGGGGCTATTCCTTCTCCACCCTTGAGCGTATCGGCGGCACGCCGTCGTTGTTGATAGGCGTGGGCACCATCGACCGCACCGCCCGGGCCGACACGGTCCTCCGGTCCATGATGGGCGACAAATACCGTCGGGCGCTGTTGGCATTCCCTGACGAAGACGTCCTGGTCGGCACCCGCCTTCTGGCCCCCGAGGGCTTTCGCGCCTTCGCCGGCCTCACTGACGTGGTTCCGGGGCCGGATCACAAAGCCACCGGCGAGGAGCGGGCCTGGGGACGTCGTCTGGCCAAGCGATTCGGTGCCGAGGCCCGCATCGACGACCGCACCTTTTTGATCAAGGGCGATGGGTGCGAATCCGGGGGGTTTGATATCGGCAGTTCCAAGACTCCGGTACCTGAAGAGGTGACGATCATCTTCGAGAAGAACAATGCTTCATCCGGCGGCCGGTTGGTGACCTTTGGATGGGCCATGGCCGAGGATCTGGCCGCAGGAAGACTCGGTGGTCACTGATCCGATCCCCCACCTGCCTTAGGTCCGACCACCACTCGCGTGCCGAACCGTCCCAGGCAATAGCATGACCACGTGAAGGTTTCGACCCGGGGAGACTATGCCAGCCGAGCTCTGTTGTCCTTGGCCCTGCATACCGAGAGCGACGGTCCCACCGCGGTCCGGGATATCGCTGAGCGGACAGGTCTCCCCCAGCCCTACCTCGAGCAGATTCTGTTGGCGCTGAAAGGAGCGGGCTTGGTCCGCTCGAAACGTGGCGTGGGGGGCGGCTATGTGCTGGCCCGCTCGCCCGAGGACATCACTTTGTCGCAGATCGTCAGTGCCGTGGACGGACCCATTGTGGCCGGAGACTTCGGCCTACCTCACGAAAACGGGGCGTGTGACCATGAGGGCCAGTGCGTCCTCTTGGATGTCTGGGCCGACGTCGGCGAGCACATGCGGACCCACCTCGACTCGTTCAGACTGGCAGACATGGTGAGGCGCGCCCAGGGCCGGGTATCCGCCCTCCCCAAGAACTCCAACTGACCAGGGTTCGGCGGCCAGATCCCGTGAAGCAATGACACCATGACCGTCGTGAGGGGTCTGGTGTTGGCACTCGGCATCGTGGTGCTGGTGATGAACGCCGCCAGCACCATCCGGATCCTGATTGTCCCCCGGGCGGCCACCGGGGTGGCCACGATGCCGATGCGGTCGGTGAGGGTGGCATTCCGCCGGCTGGCCCAACTGGCTCGTTCCTATGTGGCCAAGGACCGAATTCTGGCCTTGAGCGAGCCCGTGGCCCTCATGGTCCAGCTGGGCACCTGGCTGGTGACCTCGGTCATCGGATTCATGCTGGCCATCTGGGGCCTCGGTAGCGGCGCTCTCAGTGCCGCGTTCATCGAGGCGGGCTCATCGGTATCCACCCTTGGCTTCGCCCACGGGGTCGGCAACGGCAACCAAACGGTCGACTTCGTTGCTGCCGGTACGGGCATGGTCTTGGTGGCGCTCCAGATCGCCTATCTGCCCACCATCTACAGCGCATATAACCGCCGGGAGACGTTTGTCACCCTCCTCGAGAGTCGGGCCGGGGCACCGGCCTGGGGCCCGGAGATCTTGATCCGTCACCACCTGGTGGGTCTCATTGCCGATCTGCCCGATTTGTACGCCGATTGGGAACGGTGGGGCGCGGATGTTGCCGAGAGCCACACCAGCTATCCGTCGTTGATGTACCTGCGATCGCCCCGGGCGCAGAACTCCTGGGTGGTCAGCCTCATTGCCGTCATGGACTCGGCCGCCATCGCCCTCGCCGTCGACCCGGAGGGAACCCCCATCCAGGCTCGGATGTGCGTGCGGATGGGCTTCACCTGTCTCCGTGACATCGCCCAGGTGATCGGCATCCCGTTTAACCCCGATCCAAACCCGGATGACGACATCGCGCTGCCGCGCCAGGAATTCGACGCCGCCTACATGCGCCTCCACGAAATCGGGTACCCGATCTCACGTGAGGTCGACGATGCCTGGGCCCATTTCCGGGGGTGGCGGGTCAACTATGAGAGCGTGGCCTACGCCCTGGCGGCCATCCTCGATGCCCCTCCCGCCCGCTGGTCGGGCCCACGCCGGATGTTCCGCGGAGAGTCGCTTTCACCCGATCGCCCAATCGACCGCCGGCCCGGAGGGGCGGCTCGCGAGATCAATTGAGGTTCCAGCGCACGACCACTGGACTGGCACGCTCCCAGCCCAGGATGCTGATGGAAGCCGGATCGAGGGCGAAGCACCTCCCTTCCCTCGGGTCGAGGCCAATCCAGCGGGCGGCCAACACCCGAAGTACGTGGCCGTGGGCGAAACACACCACATCGCCATCGGTGGCCCGGATCCGCTCGATGACCCGGTCAACCCGGGCCGCCACCTCCTGAATCGTCTCGCCACCCGGAGCGCCATCGGTGAAGAGATCCCATTGTGGCCTTTCCCTCAAGATCTCAGCCGTCGTCAGCCCTTCCAAGGAGCCGTAGTCCCACTCGGCAAGATCAGGTTCGATTTCCGCCTTGTTCCCGAGTCCGGCAAGCCGGCAGGTTTCCCTGGCCCGGGCCAATGGGCTGGTCAGGACCGAGTGGAACTCATGGGAGGACAGCGGTGTCTGCAGCGCTTCGGCCTGAACCGTCCCCGTGGGCAAGAGGGGCAGGTCGGTCTGCCCGGTATGCCGGTGATGGAGGCTCCACTCCGTTTCACCGTGACGTACCACGAAACACCGATTATCCTGGTAATTCATTGTGCTGACCGACCATTTCGGACGTAGATGTGCAAACCGGCCGGAAAACGGGTAGTTATTCAACCGAGAGAATCGCATGCGCCATGCCACTGCAGGAATGTCCGGCGATCCCCGGGCGTTGAGAGTAGTGCAACCCACATGAGAAGGGTGAAACCAGGCATGACAACCCGCACGTTGACCACCAGCAACGGTCAGAATAAGACGAACGCCCCGACCGGCACGGGGAAGGGGCGCGCCGCCACCTCGCCGACCGCGGCGCGCAGCCGCGGAGCCGATGCAGACAGCCTGGGCCTCTTCCTCCGCGATCTCGACCATCACCCGCTTCCCGACCATGAAGCACAGACCGAATTGGCCAAACGGGTGGCGGCCGGTGACGAGGATGCCCGCCGGGAGATGGCGGCGGCCAACTTGCGCCTGGTCATCCACTGGGCCCGGCGGTATCAGGACCGCGGGGTCGACCTTCCCGATCTCATCCAAGAGGGCACCTTCGGTCTGATGCGGGCTGTCGACAAGTTCGACTGGGAACGCGGCTTCCGGTTCTCCACCTATGCCACCTGGTGGATCCGCCAGGCCTTACAGCGAGCCGTCCAACAGCATGGTCGGACCATCCGCCTTCCGATGGAGGTGGCCGAGCGCAATCAGCAAGTCGAGGCGGCCACCTGGGAACTCACCCATCAACTACAGCGTCCGCCTACTGACGCCGAGTTGGATGATGCCACCAATACCACCGCCGACGTGCGGGATGACCTCACCCGGGTCGCCCGGGTGGTGGCCAGCCTCGACCAGCCGGCCACCGCCGACTCGACCTCCACGCTGGGTGATTTGGTGTCGACCGACAGCAACGAGTTCGAGGACGAGGTCGCCTCCGAGCTCACGTTCGGGATGGTGCGCAACGCCCTGGACCGGCTCACCGACTTGCAACGAGCGGTCATCCGCAATCGGTTTGGATTCGATGGCTCTGACCCCGCATCGCTCCAGACGACAGCGGAAAGGCTAGGGGTGGGTGTCCGAAAGGTACGCCAAGCCGAAGCCGAGGCTCTGGGGATCCTGGCCGACAGCGAGGCTCTCGAGGCGGCTCACGAAGCAGCCTGACGGTGACGGATACCGGCGAGAAGAATTCGCCGGTACCCGTCAATGCGACAGGCGTTCGAGTTCTGCCCTGAGATCAGCAGGGAGCGGCGACGACCACTCCATCCGCTCCCCGGTCACCGGGTGGTCGAACGCCAGGGCGTAGGCATGGAGAAACGGCCGGCTCACTGTGACCCCGGGCAACGTTCGACCTCGGCTGTAGACCCCGTCACCCACCACCGGATGGCCGATCGCCGATAGGTGAACGCGGATTTGGTGGGTCCGGCCTGTTTCGAGCGTCGCCTCCAGCAGGGTGGCCGGGACCGGCTCGGTGAATCTCTGTTCAACCCGGTAGCGGGTCCGGGCCTCTTTTCCCTTGCGCGAGACCGCCATTCGAGTAGGCGACGTGATCGACCGACCGATGGGGGCGTCCACGACCCCCGACTCACCATCGACCTCACCCAACACCAAAGCACGGTATCGACGGGACACCGTGCGTTCACCCAGCTGGGCCACCAACGAGCGGTAGGCACCGGCATTCCGCGCCACCACCAGCAGACCCGACGTGCCGCGATCGAGGCGGTGCACGATGCCGGGGCGTTCAGGATCGGCGCCCACCTCATCAGCCAACGTAGCCAGGTCGGGGAATTGGGAAAGTACCCCATTTACCAGGGTGCCGGTTCGATGCCCGGCTCCGGGGTGAACAACCAAGCCGGCAGGTTTGTCCACAACGACGATGTCGGCGTCGGCGTACACCACGCCGAACACCACTGACTCATCGGCTTGAGGAGGAGGAACCACTTCCTCCTCACCAAGCTCCACGGCCAGGAGCTCGCCCTCCCGAAGTGGGCGGCTCCGAGCATGGACGGTCACACCATCCACCTGCACCCAACCACCCTCTATCAGGCCGTCGACGGCGGAACGGGAGATATCTGCCAGTAACGCCACTGCTCGATCCACTCGGACTCCGTCGAGAGACGGGGGCACCGATAGGGACAGATCACTCACGATCCGGGAGTCCTGCGTAGGAGAGAGAGCGCCAGCAGCAGACAACCAATCACAATGCATGCATCAGCCACGTTGAACGTCGGCCAGAAGTGGAGATCGATGAAGTCGACCACGGCGCCGTGTTCGTTACGAAACATGCGATCGGACAAGTTGCCGATGGCTCCTCCGATGATCAACCCGCACACTGCAGCGCGGGACAGTGACGGCGCTCGATAGACCATCACCAGCAACGCGCCCACCAGGACCACCGCCACCGCCACCAGCACCGCGGCAAACCCCTGAAACAGGCTGAACGCCGAACCGCTGTTCCGGGTCAGCCCGAGATCGAGGGTCCCGATCACATGGATCGGCCCACGAGACAAGCGGTCGAGAGCCCACCACTTGGTCAACTGATCCACCAGCACCGCCAGAGCGGCAACTGACACGGCACTCACTAATCGGAGGGTTGTGCCAGCCAGCACAACCCGTCGAACCGTGTTCGATTCGGTAGTGCCGGTCAGCGTCGCGACAGCCCCCCGCTCTTGCAGGCCACACACAGCCGGGCATAGGGAAGCGCACGGAGTCGAGCCTTGGGAACGGACTGGTAACAGCGCTCGCAGGTGCCATAGGTCTTTCGGGTGATTCGCCCAAGTGCATCATCGATCTCTTCCACTGCGGCCTGGGCCTGGGCCGAGAGGGCCAGGTCGCGCTCGCGGTCGACAGCTGCCGTTCCCCCTTCGCCACCCTCGGCATCAAACTGTACGTCGCCGGGCTCACGTTCCTGAGCCAGCGAGTCGGCTTCGGCTCGCAAATCCTCAGCCTGACCCTGGCAAACGATGCGATCTTCGAATAGCAACACCCGCTGCTCATCGAGAAACTTGGGCTCCTTGGCATAGGGACCTACCGTCGGCCTCTTTGGCGCAGGAGGGACAGAGAGAGCCGCCTTCTTGGCCGGAGCCGGCTTCGGAGCCGGGGCGACCTTCTTGGCTGGGGCGACCTTCTTGGCTGGGGCCGGCTTCGGAGCCGGGGCGACCTTCTTGGCTGGGGCGACCTTCTTGGCTGGGGCGACCTTCTTGGCTGGGGCGACCTTCTTGGCTCCCTTACGCGCCGGCGTTGCTTTCACCAATGGCGCCCGCTTCGTTGTCGTCATTACTTCAACCTCCTAAGGGACCGATCGCATCCGCCATGAGCCCGATTGGACCCAAAAAAACCAAGTAACACTACGTAGTGATGAGCGGGTGACGATACCGTGCCCTGCTGCCTCCGGCAATCCGAAAATCCACATACCGTGCCGGGCACCCTAGCGGGAGAATGGCAATCGTCATCCCACTTCAGGAGCGAGAGCCATTATTTGCCTCATTACGAGGGCCCGAAACCTCCCAAGGCCAGCACCAGCAGAGGCGTATTTCTAGAATCCAGCCGCTTCGAGGGTCAGCGTGGCGGAGAGAGTCCGTCGAACCTCACCGATCAACCATCCGCTCAGTTCGGGCGAGCCTGAGCTGCTTCGCCCGTTTTCGGCATGCTCCTCGCACCGGCCGATTGATTGGCGTCCGCTGCCTGTGGCCTGGGCTGACCCGAGGTTGACCCTTGTGCCGGGCGCTTGGCGTTCCCACCCGATGCCTGGCCGCTCCCGCCACCGGGTCGCCCCGCCAAGGCTGCAGCCGGCTGCACGTTGTCATCGACCCATTTGATGACCTCGGTGAGTGCCGCCCTCAGTCGCTGGCGTTCCGCCTCGAGATGGCGAGCCATGGCCTCGACATCGCCGGACAGCTGAACCCTGATTCTCTCGAGGCGGGTGACTTCCTCACGTAGGCGCCGCTCAGAGTCGACAGTGGTTTGCGCGACATTCGACTCGGCATCGGCCCGTACTCTCCGGGCATGGGCGTCGGCCTCGGCCACCAGCTTCGCAGCTTGCGCCTCGGCGCCCGCCTTTGTCTCGTCCACAAATTTCTGCGCCAGGAGAAGCGTGCGCTGCAGCGTGTCGTCGGCCACGTCGGCCTCGTCGGGAGCCGGCCGTTGCTCGGCCGATGCCTCCAGTTGGGAGATGCGTTCTCCCGCCTGGCGGAGGCGCTCACTCGTCTGTCGCAGCTGCTCCTGGAGGCCTTCGGCTTCGGCCGCGGCCTTCTCCAGGTATTCGTCCACGTCATCCCGGTGATACCCCTTGAGGGTCTCACGGAACTCGACGGTCCGTAGCGAATCAAGAGCAGATTGTGATGAAGCCATGCTGAGCATGCTAGTGGCGCCAGGCACACGGCCCGTGGATAGCCCCTCCTTGGTTCGGAGTCGCTTCCCGGACAGAGTCATTCCCGTGATGCCCGGGTTAGCCAAGGATCAGCGGGAGCAGCACGACCTCGATGACGATGATGACGATCAGGACCGACAGGTCCAGCCCGACCCCACCGATCCGGGCGGTGGGAATGACCCGTCGCACCAGATTGAGTACCGGATCGCACACCGTGGCGAGCCCACGCTGAATGCTCCGGATGGGTGAGTCATATGAGGGCTGTACCCAACTCAGGAGGGAGTACGCGATCAAGACCAATACATAGAGCTGAAGGATGTAACCGACGAACCTCAACATGACAGCTCAGAGCCTCTCGGCGAGGTCGCCAGCCGACTGGTTCTCGATCAGGGGTTGACCAGGCCGCGCTCGGTGAGGCGCTGCCGTTCCTCGTCCGACACTTTGACGTTTGACGGCGTCAGCAGGAACACTTCGTCGGCCACCCGTTCCATGCCACCCGCCAACGCATAGGTGACGCCGCTGCAGAAATCGATCATCCTTCGCTGTAGGTCGCGATCGCCATTTTGAAGGTTCACAATGACCGGCTGGTTGCTCATCAACCGGTTGGCAATCTCCTGGGCATCGGCAAAGCGATTCGGCGCCACCACGTGGACCTTGGCCCCTACTGACTCTGCGGACATGGGCCTGATCGAGGACGTGCGGGTCGCAATCGTAGGCTGCTGGGCGACAGGCACGGGACCGGGCGTGTCCTCCGTCGAGAGGGTCCGGATCCGGCTGGGCGCCACCGTCGGCAGCGCCTCATCCCTCTCGTCCATCCGTCTGGGGCGCTGAGGGGCGCGACCCAACGTCCCGGGACCCCGGGGCTCGTCGTAGTCATAGTCGTCATAATCGTCATCGACGAGACCTAGATAGGCCATCGTCTTTTTCATAAATGAGGCTGCCATCTTTCCCTCCGCCCGACAGCGTAGTGCGTGTCTCACCCGGTAGGTGGATACCCGGGCACTTTCAGCCCTTGGGTGGTCGTTCGCCGAAAAGTCCCCGTCCGATGCGTACCATCGTCGAACCTTCAGCCACCGCTACTTCAAGATCATCGGTCATCCCCATGGAACGAACGGGCAGGTCAAGTCGGTCCGCCATCGTTGCCACCAGATGAAATCCCGAACGGGACCCCTCGGGTGGCCCCGGCCGGCCAACAGCCATCAGACCGACAACATCGAGGTCCACGTCGCGCAGGACCGACACCAGCTCCGCTACATCCTGGGGGTCGCAACCGCCCCGTCCGGGAAGCCCGGCAATGTCGACCTGGACGAGCACGGTCGCGCCGGGGCGCCGTCGGGCGATGGCTCGTCCTTCCTCCACCCGGCTGACCCCTTGCCAACATGCAACCACCGGTGCCAGGCGCGGAACCTTGTTGCGCTGTATGGAGCCAAGAAAATGCCACCTGGGGATGGGCTCGGTTCCTTCCGTCGCTGTCGCCTTCACCAGCAGCTCATCGGCATAGTTCTCCCCGATATCGAGGATGTCGGCCGCCAGGGCCGCCCGCACCGCATCTTCACTGAAGCCTTTGGTGACGGCCACCACGGTGACAGCTGCAGGATCCGGTGAACATGCCGAAATCCTTTGGCGAATGGCGGCCAGGCGGCCAGAGATGAGGTCGGCACTGAATTGTGCCGGCGTCATGGTCGGGGGGATTCTGCCATCGACCAGACAACCAGCGCTTGGCGGCCGTCATCTCGGCGGCCCCGGTGCGAGAAGTACCTGTCGCTACAGGAGGTGCAGGCATCGATCCCCGGGACAGGACAGACGTCGGCACCATCGAAGGCGGCAGCCACGGCGGCGGGCACGTCCAGTGCCGGGCGACCACTTGAGGTCACCGAGCGGATCCCGTCGCCATACCGGGCAGCCACCGAGGCCAGATCATCCTCGGAGAATTCATAGCATTCGGCGTGGATGGTCGGGCCCAGGGCCCCGTGCACCACGGTGGCGCCGAGATCACGCATGGCCGCGGTGGCCACCTCGATCACTCCCCCCAGCAGTCCCCGCCACCCGGCGTGGACTGCCGCGAACACCCCTTCCTCACTGCCCAGCGCAATTGACGCGCAATCGGCGGTCAGTATGGCCAGCCCCGCCAAAGGCGACGCCGACACCATTCCGTCCCCTTCGAGGACAGATCGGGTCCGGTGGTCATCATCCACTGCGGCGTCGCCGGTCTCATGGATGATATGGACTTCGGCCCCGTGCACCTGCCGAAGGCAATGGAGGTACCCGCCGCCCGAAGGGTTTCCGGTTGCCTCGGTGGCGAACCTCCGGAGTGCTTCCCCGCCTTGATGCCCGTCCGGTCGCGACCGCAGGTCCCCGTGCGAGCGATCCGACCAAGTGGCCCGGATGTCACCGACAACGGTGACGATGGCCGGAGAAGGGCTCTGGGTCAGCGAAGGAACGACGGGACGTCAAAGTCGTCGTCCCCGATGTCGAGGTCGTCATCCGCCGGAGAGGCGAAAATATCCTCATGTGCCGTCTCCAAGCCGAGCACCTTGCTGCGACCTTCGTCACGGCCGGTCGTGGACGGCGCCGGCTCGGCCCCACCGCGGCCGCCGGACTCCCAGCGTTCGAATCCAGCCGCGATCACCGTGACCCGGACTTCCTCGCCCATCTCTTCGTCGATGACACTACCGAAAATGATGTTGGCATCGGGGTGAGCCACCCCGTGAATGATCTCCGCTGCCTCATTGACCTCGAAGAGGCCGAGATCGGGACCGCCGGCGATGTTGAGCAAGATGCCGCGGGCGCCCTCGATCGATGCCTCCAAGAGGGGACTGGTAATGGCCGCCCTGGCTGCATTCACCGCCCGTCCCTCGCCGGTGGACGATCCGATCCCCATGATCGCCGTACCGGCGTTGCTCATGATCATCTTCACGTCGGCGAAGTCTGTATTTATCAGACCGGGAATCGTAATCAGGCTGGTGATGCCTTGGACGCCCTGCATGAGAACTTCATCCGCCATCTTGAATGCGTTGACCATGGTGGTCTTTTCGCTCGACACGGTCAGCAACCGGTCATTGGGGATGATGATGAGGGTGTCAACCTTCTCTTTCAGGTTCTGGATACCAGCCTCGGCCTGGACCGAGCGCCGACGGCCTTCGAAGGTGAAGGGACGGGTCACAACACCGATGGTGAGGGCGCCCAGGCTCTTGGCGATTTCGGCCACGACCGGGGCGGCGCCGGTTCCCGTACCGCCGCCCTTGCCGGCGGTGATGAAGACCATGTCGGCACCCTTCAGCGCCTCCTCGATCTCTGACCGGTGCTCTTCGGCCGCCAGGCGCCCGACTTCGGGGTCGCTCCCGGCTCCGAGCCCATGGGTCAGCTGACGACCGATGTCCAACTTGAGATCGGCGTCACTCATCAGGAGTGCTTGCGCGTCGGTATTGGTCGCGATGAACTCGACCCCCCGAAGGCCGGCGTCGATCATGCGATTGACGGCGTTTACGCCGCCACCTCCAACGCCTACCACCTTGATGACAGCGAAGTAATTGTTCTGAGCAGGAACGGTCATTATTCCCTTACCCTCGACAAAAGGTTGAAACCGTTCCAACCAGCGAGTTCGACACAACGATACGGTTAGTGGAGTACCTGGTCAAGCACCATCGACGCTGTCGTGAGTCTACGTCGTCTCGGACTCGCAACGAGGGATGGGTCATCATCAGCTCTCGGTGGGTGCTTCGGGGACCGTCACGTCGATGGTCTTCTTCCCCTGGAGCGATGCGTGGGCGATGATACTGGCCACGTCCTGGTACTTGACGGTCAGATCGGTGACCGTGCCCATGACCACCGTGAGGCCCGAGTTGAGGGCGAGGTCGACAGTTGTGTCCGGTGCCACGGTGATGGAGAGCACCTGGGCAGAAAAGGCCAAAGGCAGAGTCCGACACACCTGTAGTCCGGGTCCGGCTGCCGCAGGCAGCGTGGTTCCGACCCCGGCCGGAACCACGGACCCCTTGGCCGTGGATACCACGAGTTGAATGAGACCGGTCGGCTGGGTCGGTTGGACCGTCAAAATTCGCCCTGACCCGTCCACCTGTGACCACGAGTTGGCCCGCCCGGCCATCATGGCCATTGGAATCCTTTCACTCACCGCGATCTGCACGCCGTCGGGCCAGTGTCTGGTGACCCGAGCAGAGGCAATGAAGGGCAGTGCCTTCACCCGGGCCTCGGCACCAGAGGGGCTCACGTTGATCATCAGGGGTCGGTGGGCCAGACCGGCAGCCGTCACAATGGCGGCCGTGCTGGTTTGCGGATGGATGCCGGTCACCGTTACCACCCGGGCGGTGAAGAGCGAGGTGTGGAGCAGTGCCGCACCCCCGGCGACGATCGCCACCACTATCACTACGGCGATGACCACCCGGAGGCGGCGCCGACCGACCCGTCGCCGCACGGCAAGACGCCGTTGCCGGATCCGAGGGTCGATGGACGGACGACCCGAAGTGGATGTGCCGCGGGGTGGCGGGGTCACCCGGCGCCCGACCCCGGGCCACTGAAACCGACCATACGCACTTCCGTCCTGAGCGCCACCCCGGTCGTCTCAGCCACCACTGCCTGCACGTGAGCAATCAACCTGGCCACATCATCAGCGGAGCCGCGCTCGTCGGCCTGAATGAAGTTGGCGTGTTTCTTCGAAACCTCAGCACTTCCGAGCCTGAAGCCCTTCAATCCGGACTCCTCGATCAACCGCCCAGCTGAGTCACCGTCCGGGTTGGTGAAGACCGACCCGGCATTACTTCCACCGGGTTGGTTGGCACGGCGCCATCTCACGATGTCGGCAATCGTGGCCGCTCCGATCTCGGGGTCACCGGGAATCAACCCGAAGGTGGCGGACACAACCACATCGGTGGAGGACAGCACGGTGTGGCGGTACCCACTCTGCAACCGTGCGGCCGGGCCGTCTGTTGCCGTAGCCGTCATGAGATCCACCCATCGATAGCCAACCAGGGTGGCGACGGTATCCGAACCATGCCCACCGGCGTTCATCCGCACGGCACCGCCAACCGAACCGGGGACCCCCACCGCCCATTCCAGCCCGGACAGCCCGGCCGCCGTCGTCCGACGGGCCAGTACGGGAAGGCTGACCGACGCCCCCGCCCGAACCTCCATGCCGTCGATGGCCAACTCCTCGAATCCTTTGTCCAGCGTCACCACCAGGCCGGAGAATCCACCGTCGGCCACCAGGAGGTTGGAGCCCCGGCCGAGGACAAGCACGGGAACTGGCACCCCGTTGACCGCCCTGGCCACCTCCACCAGGTCATCTTCGTCGGCCGGCTCGACCAGGAGTGCCGCTGTCCCTCCCACCCGATAGGTGGTGCGCACGCCCAGGGGGGCATCCCACTGGGCCCGGTGCCCAAGCGCTTCTCCAACGCAACGCAGGTCGTCGGAGACGGCCGTCACCGACCGCCTACCATCCCTGGCTGTCCAGGAGTTCGTCGGGGAGCGACGTGAGGTCGCCGGCGCCAAGGGTGAAGCACAGGTCCCCGGGCCGGACGATCTCCTGGACAATTTGGCGTAGCTCGCTCCGCCCCGGCACGTATCGCACAGTCTTGTCCGGGCTCGACCGACGGATGGCGTCGGCCACCAGTTCACCCGACACACCGGGAATCGGAGCTTCACCCGCCCCGTACACGTCGGTCACCACCACCACGTCAGCGTCGGCGAAGGCACCACCGAACTCCTCCCACAGCGCTTGGGTCCGGCTGTACCGATGGGGTTGGAATACCGCGATCACTCGTTGCCAGCCACCGTCCTGGGCGGCTTCCAGCATCGCCTTGACCTCACTGGGCAGATGGGCATAGTCGTCCACGAACGTCACGCCGTTGGCATCGCCCCTGAACTCGAACCGACGGGCTACACCGGCGAACCTGGCCAGGGCACGGGCTGCGGCATCGAAGGAAACCCCGGCAGCCAGACCGGCCACCGCCGCCACCGCCGCATTCCGGGCATTGTGAAGCCCAGGGACGGGAATGGACAGATGACCCAGCGGCGCCCCTGTTCCATCGAGCAGATCGAAAGCGATCGAACTACGGGACGGGCTGATGTTGACCATCCTCCGGCTGCAGTCGGTGCCGGTCCCGACCGTCTCTGCCCCGTTGCGACGTCCGATCTCCGAAGCTATCGGGTCATCCCCACCCACCACGGGCGGAAGCGACGCATGAGCTACAAAATCCTCGAATGCCGCCTGTACCGCGTCGAAAGAGCCATAGTGATCGAGATGGTCGGCCTCCACATTGGTCACGATGGCGATCTCGGGATCCAGAGACAGGAACGTCCCGTCACTCTCGTCGGCTTCGACCACCAACCACTCTCCGTCGTCCCAGACAGCATTGGTCCCGATCTCATTGACTTCGCCGCCAATGATGAACGAAGGGCGCAGTCCCGCCTCGACCAGCATCAGGGCCAGCATCGAAGCCGTGGTTGTCTTCCCGTGGGTCCCGGCAACCGCTATACATCGCCGCAAGGAGGCGATGGCGGTCAACGCCTCGGCCCGGCGGTAGACCGGAATCCCCCGGCGCACGGCTTCGGCCACCTCGGGGTTGAGATCGCTCACGGCGGAAGAACGGGTCACCACGTCGGCCGCTCCCAGATTTACCGGGTCGTGGCCCACAGCCACGGATATCCCTGCGCCCCGCAATCGGTCGGTGACCGATGAATCCTTCAGGTCGCTTCCGGTCACCGTGTGGCCCATGGTGGCGAGCACCATGGCGATCGCACTCATCCCGGCCCCGCCGATCCCCACGACGTGGATGGCCATCGGTCGGGAGACATCGAGCCTCGGCGGCGTGCGCTCGTTCTTCATCGTTCGCCCTTTCATTGTGGACCGCTCCGGGCATGCTTTTCGACCACCTGCGCCCCGGCATCTGCGGCATCGGGCCGTCCGAGCGAGCGAGCCGCCCGACCCATGGCGTCGAGGACCCCGTCCTCGGCCAGCAACTTGTCGAGGACGATGGCCAGTCGAGGTCCATCGCAGTCGCCGTCGGCGAGCAGAACCGCCCCGTTGACCCGCTCGAGGACCCGGGCATTGGCAGTCTGATGGTCTCCGGGTGCCCCGGGCAGCGGCACCAGCACCGAAGGCACGCCGGCCGCGGCCAACTCAGCCACCGTCATCGCTCCTGCCCGGCAGACGACGACGTCGGCCGCGGCGTAGACGGTTGCCATCCGCTCCTCATAAGGGACCCGGACCACCTGGTCGTGGGGTCCAGGTGATGCCGATGCCGCCTGGGTCGCCTCCCAGTCCCGTCGCCCCACGATGTGATAGATCGACCGGTCATCCCGGTCCTTCCATTGTTCGGCCAGACCCGCCACCGCCGCGTTGATGCTGCGGGCCCCCAGGGACCCTCCGAACACCACAACCGTCGGACTGCCGGTCGGCAGTCCGAGTACCCGACGGGCGGCCCGGCGATCGTCCGCGGAGCGCCCGACGGCAGCAATGTCGGTCCGCACCGGCGTCCCGGTCACTACGGCCCGAGGCAACCGGGTACCGGGCCAGCCCACCGCGCTGGCCCGGGCGAAGCGGCCGAGAAGGCGATTGGCGACACCCGGGGCCGCATCCACATTCACGAGAACCAACGGAACCCCCAGCGCCAGTGCGCCCAGGGAAGCGGGAAGGCTCGCATACCCACCCACCGACACGACCACCCGGGGGCGGCGGCTTGCTACCAGGCCCAAGGCACGGATGAGGGCTATCCCCAACCCGGCCAGCGCTCCCAGGTTCTGGGCAATCACCCTTGGCCGCATGCTGCGCCTGATCCCCCGGCCGGGCAACAAGGTGAAGGGGAACCCTCTTCCGTCGAGGGCGATTCGGTCCTGTCCCCGGGAAGAGCCCACGAACTCGATGGCCTCCCGATCATGACCACGTGAGACGAGGGATTCGGCGATCGCCAACGCCGGTTGCAGGTGGCCGGCGGTACCTCCTCCCGCCATCAAAGCGTACCGTCGCACCATTACGCCGAGGGCGGTCGTCGGGCCGTGCGCGCCGCGGGCCGCGGTAGGCGCTCGTGCCCGGCGATGTTCAACAGAATGCCCACGGCAGCCAGGGAGATCACCAGCGATGAACCTCCGAAGGAAACGAACGGGAGGGGAATTCCCGTCACCGGCAGGAAGCCGATGACCGCACCGATATTGATCAATGCCTGACTGGTGATCCAAATCGTCACGCCGATGGCCATGAGGCTCCCGAACCGGTCGGGTGCCCGGGTGGCCGCTTGCAACCCGTACCAGGCAAAGAGGAAGAACAGGCCCAGGAGCACGACCGCACCGACGAGGCCGAGTTCCTCTCCCACTACCGAGAAGATGAAGTCGGTGTGAGCATTGGGCAAAAGGCCCCACTTCTGGCGGCCGCCACCCAGACCGAGACCGAACAGATGACCGGAGCCGAGGCCGATCAGGGACTGCCAGACCTGGTATCCCGAGCCGGAATGGTTGGCACCCGGGTTGAGGAACGACAGGATTCGGTCCCGCCGGTAGGGGTCAGCCAGCCCCACCACCACGGCCAACGCCACAAAGGCGATCAGAATTTTGACGATCGGGCGCATAGGAACGCCGCCCATGAAGAGGATCCCGAAGGCGACACAGCACAGAACCAGGGCGGTACCCATGTCCGGCTGCTTCAGAATCAGCAGCGATGAGATCCCCAAGATGATGAGGACCGGGAGGATCACCGACTTTGTGTCCGAGGTTTTGTCCACCCGACGGGTCAACAAATCGGCAACGAAGACGATGAGCGCAAGTTTCATCAACTCGGACGGCTGGAGGCGAAACTGCCCGAACCCGATCCAGCGTGAGGAGCCACCGGCGGTGACGCCCAGACCCGGCGTGAGCACCGCCACCAACATCCCCATGGTCCCCACCAGCAGCGGCACCCGGATCTTTCGCCATTTCCGGTAATCGATCCGCGAGAACGCCAGCATCGCCGCGACTCCGACTCCCATCCACATCACCTGGCGGATAAAGATTGCCCAGGTCGACCCGTAGAGGCCCATCGAGATAACCGGGGACGCCGATCCCACCATGACCAGACCGAACACACACAGCACCCCGACCAGAACTGTCAGGCGTGTGACGTTGGGAACACGGGCGAGCCTCGAGGAAGCCGCGGCCGATCTCGGGTGAGCGGCACCCGCGCCGCGGGACCCCGCACTCGTGGTCGACGGGCGCCGGGTAGGGCGCGACGGGTGGCGTCCACGGGTGGCGGAACGATGCGAAGGGCTTCGAGATGGTGTTCGGATGCTCGAGGTGTCAACCATAGACAGCACCAGCATCCCCTAGCCCGGTACCCAAGTGGTGGAACCTCCGTCTCATCTGATTCGAATTCGTGCGTAGTTGAAGCCCGGCGCCATCATCCCGCCAACTTGTACACGGATAGAAAATCGCCGTAGAAGATGCCGAGACCGCCGACGGCAAACAGGCCGGCCAGAATCCAGAATCGGATGATCACGGTTGTCTCGGGCCACCCCATCAGTTCGAAATGATGATGCAGCGGGGCCATTAGGAATACCCGTCGGTGAAAGACCCGGAAGCTGATCACTTGGATCACCACCGACAGGGTCACGATGACGAACAGGCCCCCGATGATGGCCAGCAGTAGATCGAGGTTCATCAACAGGCACAGAGCGGCCAGCCCTGATCCAATCGACAACGACCCGGTGTCGCCCATGAAGATCTTCGCCGGGGCGGCGTTCCACCACAGGAACCCCAGGCAGGCGCCGGCCAAGGCCACCGAGGCCAGGGCCAGATCGAGGGCATCGGCGACGTGATAGATCCCGAAGTGGCGGTACTGCCAGTAGCCGATCACAGCCAGAACCGCGAAGCAGAATGTCGAAGACCCGGCGGCCAAGCCGTCCAGGCCATCGGTCAGGTTCACTGCATTGGCGGTGGCGGCGATAATCACGGTGGCCCACACCACCCATATCCCGGTACCCATATCGATACCAATGGAGTCGTAACGGGTGAAGGACAGGTTGGTCGACACGTGGGCCCAATACACAGAGAGCAGCGAGAACCCCAGGCCCAGGGCGATTTGCGCGCCGAACTTGGCGCGCTTGTTCAGACCCAGGCTGCGGCGGTGACGGACCTTGATCCAGTCGTCGGCAAATCCGATCAACGACGCCCCCAACACCGTCAACAACACCAGCATCCCCGAGGGAGAGAATTTCGCACCAGGGATGGCCCGGGCGGCCAGATACCCGATGATGACGGCGATGACAATACCGATACCGCCCATGGTGGGCGTGCCGGCTTTGGCGATGTGGACCTGGGGACCGTCCTCGCGAATTTGCTGGCCGATGTTGTTCTTGATGAGCCACCCGATGAGGACAGGGGTCAGGAGTGCCGCCACCAGCAAGGCCACACCGCCCGAGGTCATCAACCAGATCATCGGCGTTTCCCCATGTCGAGGGCGGCCAGAGCACGACGAGCTTCGGCCCGATCGTCGAACGGAATGATCCGGTCCCCGATCACCTGGGTGGTCTCGTGACCCTTCCCGGCCAAGAGGATCACGTCGCCGGTACGACCGAGGGCCAAGGTTCGCGAAATGGCGGTGGACCGGTCCGGCTCCATCAGCAATTCCACTCCGGGGCCGATACCGGCTCGAACCTGGGCCATGATGTCCAAGGGGTCCTCCGATCGGGGGTTGTCCGAGGTGAGCACCACCACATCGGCCAGCCGGCCGACCACCTCCCCCATCATCGGGCGTTTCTCGGGATCGCGGTCACCTCCGCACCCGAACATGCACACAACTCTGCCCGGTCCGGCCAACAGACGCGCGGAGTCAAGCGCGGCACCGAGTCCAGCCGGAGTATGAGCGAAGTCCACCAGGACGGCGAACGGGGGGCCGGGTGTCACCACATCCATGCGACCCGCCGGCGGAGTCACCGAGGCGAGGCCGACCACGATGGCATCCTCCTCGACTCCGAGGCCGGTGGCTATGGCCGCGGCCAGAAGGGCATTGTCGACATTGAATACCCCCGAAAGCGGCAAGCTCACGTGGCGCCCCCGCCACTGGAACGACGATGAGCCAACGGTGAGCACGACGTCGGAGGCGTCTGATCGGCGAACGTTGAGCACGCCGACTCCGCCCAATTGCCGGGAAAGTCGTGCACCCCAGGGGTCGTCCACGTTGACCACCGCCAACCGGGTCCTCTCCGGGGCGAACAGGCTCGCCTTGGCCGCGAAGTATGCCTCCATTGTGTGGTGGTGGTCGAGATGGTCATGACTGAGGTTGGTGAATGCGGAGATATCGAACACGATTCCATCCACACGGTGCTGGGTCAACGCGTGGGATGACACCTCCATGGCCACCGCCTGGCGGCCTTCATCCCGCATCCCGGCCAGCGTGGCCTGGAGTTCCGGTGACTCCGGGGTCGTCCGTTCACCGGTCAGCGTGCCGATCATTCCGGCCGGTCTTCCGGCCGCGGCGAGAATCGACAGTACCAGGTGGGTCACAGTGGTCTTGCCGTTTGTGCCCGTCACCCCCACCATGGCCATGTGGTGGGAAGGAAACCCGAAGAACGCCGAAGCCACCTGGGCCATCGCCGGGCGGACCCCACCTTCGGCCACCCGTATCTGGGGAACATCGACGTCGAGAAACCTCTCACAGAGGAGAGCAGTGGCACCACCATGCACGGCGTCGGCGGCGAAGTCATGACCGTCGGAGGTCCGTCCGGGGACACAACAGAAGAGGGATCCCACCCCGACCTGGCGACTGTCGAATTCAATGGCGCTCACGTCGACCGCACCCGGGTCCCCACGGGTTCCGATGACGTCGACGCTTCCGAGCAACTCCGTCACTCGCATGCGGCGGGCACTCGCATCGAAGCCACGTGTGCTCCCCGAGCGCTCACAATCATCTACGCACTTTCCTTGGCGGCGCCGGCCGGGACCGTCACCGACCCGGTACCCCCGATGCCTCCGCTCGACGTAGATGTCGTGGCCGCGGCATTGGTGGGAATGCCGTAGTGCTGAAGGGCATACTCCATGATCGTAGAGAATACCGGTGCCGCCACCGCGCCCCCGTAGATCGGGGTGGGGTGGTCGAGCACCACCACCGCCGACAACACAGGCTTCTCGGCGGGAGCGAAACCGACGAAGGACCCGAAGAACGCCCCGGGGATGTACCCCAGATGGCTGGGGTCAGGGATCTGGGCGGTTCCCGTCTTACCCGCCACCGTGTACCCGTCGATGGCAGCCGATGTACCGGTGCCGCTCTTCACCACCCCCTCGAGCATGGTGGTCAATTCAGCATTGGTAGTCGAATCGATCACCCTCCGGGTGGTCGAGGCATGGGCGGCGGACATTGATCCATTGGACGAGATAGTGCCGCGTACCAGGCGGGGCTGGACCATCACGCCACCATTTGCCACCGCGTTGTACGCATCCAGAAGCTGTTGGGCTGTGACCGCATCGTTCTGACCGATAGGGGTCGACCCGATCGAACTACCCGTCCAGGCATTGGGCCCGGGGACCAGCCCTTGAGATTCGCCAGGGAAGTTGAGCCCGGTCGGCTTGCCGAATCCCAGGTTGCCGATTTGGGCCAGCAGACGGTCCTTTCCGAGTGCTCCCGCGATCTGGATTGTCCCGATGTTGGATGACTGATCCAATATGTCCGTAGCGGTCATGCTCTGCGTTCCGTGATTTTCTGCGTCATGGAAGGTATAGGCGCCTATGGACAGCGAACCTGGGACTGAAAATGTCTGGTTGGGACTGATGACATTGTTTTGCAACGCGGAAGAGAACGTGACCAGCTTGAATACGGACCCCGGCTCGTAGACCTGGGTGAGCGCCGTGTTCGAAGGTGCTTCTTCGACACCGCTCGGGAGCGTGTCGGCTCGGGCGATGAGCGTTGCCCCCGACGACGACTGGGGGGAGGTCGAAGAGGTGGCTGACGCGGTGACGGCCGACGCGGATCCGGTCGATGGAGTACTCGATCCCGAAGTCGTCGCCTGAAGGTTGGCCATGGCGATCACGTCACCCGTTTTGACATCCATCACGACGACAGTCCCACCTAAGGCGTGAGCCGCCAGCACCTCGGCTCCGAGAGCCTGCTCGGCCACGTATTGGACGGATTCGTCGATGGTCAGCTCGATCCCCGTCCCGGCTTTGGCCGACGTGCCCGCGGCTCCGGTCGCACCGGGCAGCGTCACCCCGTTGGGCGACTGAAGCAAAATCTTCGATCCGGCGATACCGGCCAATAGTGATTGATATTGGTATTCGAGTCCCGAGAGCCCGGAGCCTGCGGTTCCCACCGTCCCGATAAGCGGCAGGGCCAGCTGCCCAACAGGTTGGACCCGTTGTGATTCCGCCACCAGATTGATTCCGGTGAGGTTGAGGGCGGTGACCTCCGATGCCACCGGATCTGCCACCCGATGCGCCAGGTAGACGAAACCAGAGTGTTCGGTCAGCTGGGAGCGGAGTTTGTCAGCCGAGAGGCCCAGGACCGGGGCCAAGGAAGCCGCCACAGTACCGGGGTCCTTGATGAGGTACGGATCGGCCACCACTGTCTGCTTGGTGACCGACTCGGACAGCACCTCACCGTTTCGGTCATAGATCCCGCCACGAACGGCGGGGACCGTCACCGTCTGGGTCAGTTCGGCGCTGGAGAGCGAGGCATAGCGCTGGTGGGAGAATTCCTGAACTGCCACCAATCGGAGGATCATGGCCACAAACACCACGAAGAGCAGAATCCGCAACGCTCGAGTTCGGCGTCCAAGAAGGACGATGGGGCTCACGGCGTCGTCGGCGGCGTCTTAGCGGAAGATGACTGCCCGGTATTGGGGACGGGCAGTGCCACGTTCAGCGGTACCGAGGGCAGATCAACGAACTGGGTGGGGCTCACCATTCCCAGTTGTCGGGCCTTGATAACGACGATCTGCGGTGCGGACAGCTGGGCCACCGCCACCTGAAGTTGTTTCTGCTGGATCAACGCCACCGCCGCTAGGCGTTGGGTGTTGGCCAAACGGATCTGGCCTTGGGCAACGACGTCATCGGCTACCACCACGGACAGCAGGCTCCCTACTATCAACACACTGGCGATGAGCATGGTGGGGCGGCGGCGTGACCGATGGCGGGCCCTCGGCGCCGATTCAAACAGCCGGAGCGGCGGGCGCCTCGGCGCCGGCGCGTTCCGAACCGCCGGTCGCCGAGCGGCCGAAGAAGCAGGCGGTGCCATCAGGCCACCTCACCATTGGCCAAGGAGTGGCCAACTGGCGCTGATATCCGTTCGATGACCCGTAGCCGGGCCGCTTCCGAACGACGATTCCGGCCGATCTCTTCCGATGACGGCCGACGTGATCCCCGTACCACCAACCGGTAGTCGGGGACCGCACCGCACACACACGGGAGACCCGGCGGGCACGTGCAGCCGCCGGTCGATGCGTTGACAAATTTGGCCTTGACCAGCCGGTCTTCCCCCGAGTGGTAGGAGATCACCACACACCGGCCGCCTGCACCCACCATGTCGAGGGCGGCATCGAGGGCCCGATTGAGTTGGTCGAGCTCCTCGTTGACGGCGATACGGATTGCCTGGAATACCCGCCGAGCCGGGTGGCCGCCGGTGCGGCGGGTGGCGGCGGGGATGGCTGCTCGCACCACTTCGGCCAACTCCCCGGTGGTGGCGAACGGGCGGGCGGCAACCACAGCCCGGGCGATACGTCGGGCGAACCGGCTCTCACCGTTCTCTGCGAACAAATGGGCCAAGGAAGCCTCGTCGAACTCATTGACCACATCGGCGGCGGTACGACCCGAGGTCGGATCCATCCGCATGTCGAGAGGAGCATCCCGGCGATAGGAGAAGCCGCGCTCGGCGAGATCCAGTTGAGGCGAGCTGACTCCCAGGTCGAAGAGGGCACCGGAGAGACTGAGCGAATCGAGGGGGATTCCCATCTCCATCTGCACGCCGCGGACGATGGCGGCGAGGTCGTCAAACCGGGCCTGACGGACAATGGCCCGCTCGCCAAAACGGGCGAGTTCGGTGGCAGCGGCCGCAACAGCCATCGGATCACGGTCAATGCCGAGCACACTCAGATGAGGGTGTGATGCCAGGATGGCGGCGGCGTGCCCGGCTCCCCCGAGGGTGGCATCCACAATCAGCCCCGGCGGAACCGGGGCAAAGAGGTCCACCACCTCGGTGGTCATGACGGATTCGTGCTGAAATGCCTGGCTCATTCGCAGCCCCACGACCGGTGCGGTGCCTGGGGGTGGAGTTCCCGAGCGACCAGCGTGGAAGCAAGCGGAGGAGGATTCTTCCAACTGTTCGGTCGAAGGGCTGCGCATGAGCCAGACGCGTTCAATGTGCACATCGGGTCGGGCAACCGCCGCCATTGCCGCCTCATATGGCGTCGGGCGGTGGTCGGTCCCATTGCCAGCGGGGATGGCCGCCGATGTGGAAGTGGTGATGGTCCGAGTGGCGTGGGTCCTTTCGTTCGGGAGTTTCGGGTAAGCGTCGATCTCTGACGGGTCGAAACCTGTGGATCCTGGGCGCCGCCCGCCTTCGTCAACATGTCGGACAACGTGGAGACGGACCGCATCGCTCAGCCGTCGTCGCCCTCGGTAAGCCGCTGCTCCTCGGGCTGCACTTTCTGCTCCCACCATGTGGGATTCCACAACTCCACCCGATCGATGGCTCCGTGGACCAACACGTCCCCTTCCAAGCCGGCGAAGGCCCGAAGATGGGAGGGAATGGCCATGCGGCCCTGCTTGTCCACTTCCACCTCGTGTGAAGTCGACGCCCACAACCGAGCCAGATTGCGGTCGCTTTTGCTGGTCGAGGCCCGGCCCTGCATGGTCTCCATCTGCAATTCGAACTCGTCCGGCGTCCATAACGACAGACATCCGTCCTGGTACTGGGTGAGAAAACCGCCATGGTCGAAGGGTCCACGGAACTTCGCCGGAAGGATCACCCTCCCCTTGTCGTCGAGCGAGTGCTCGTACCTTCCGAAAAATCGTGCCACTGGCGCTTGCTCCCACGATGCTCCTCGTAGTGCTCGGAAACCGATTGTTCGGATCCCTCCCTTTCACACCACTTTCTACCACTTTACGCCCCCGCCCCCCACTCGTCAACAACTTTGGCTCCTCAATCACCAAAATCAGGGTCGGCTGCACCGGTACGGGAGACGTCTGCGGACCCGACAGGGTTGGAGAAAACCATCCACCAGTGCGCCCGCCACCGCCTCGGGTCGAACGGGACGGCCAACCCCTGGGTCGGCTCAGGGTGGAATCACGTGATGGAGGTCAGGGCCCTCACCCGATGGCTGTGCTCAGACCTGGGAGCAGACCTCGAACGTTGGGATCCACCAGTACCGCGGTCAGCAACGAAATGTCACGACGGCAATGCCTCGACGAGGGCGGCCACCATCGTGGGCCCATCGATGACTCCGCCGTCGGACGTGCCCACCAGGTCAACCACCCCCGCCACCGCGTCGGCGAGTCCGAGCCGAGCCGACGCCCGTTCGGCGTCGGGGAGGTCCAGGACTCCTAGCAACTCGGTGGCGTCCCATTCCAGAACGCAGGCACTGTGGAACCAGGCGCCGTTGCGGGTCCGACGCTGGGACACCCCCACCACTTTGCGCCCGTCGGAGGTGACCACCTCACCAGTCCCCACCCCTCCAAAACAGACCAACGACGACCAGCGCGTGCATGCCGCGTACCCACCCCGGTGAGCGGACATCCCCTCGCACCCCACGGCTTCGAGCGCCGTGGTCCAGGCGTCTCCGAGCCAATCAAAAGCCCGTCCCACGTCGTCGTTCCATAGTGGATCCCCCCGCGGGACCCAGGCGTCGACCCACACCGGATCGCCCGGCATCACCAGGACGGCTCCCCCACCCGACCGGCGGCGAACCACCTCGATCCCCTGTGCCCCGGCTCGCCGGGAGTCGACCACGCCCTCGGCCTGGGTGGAACCCAACACGACGGCAGGTCCGGTCACCCGGCACACGGCAATGGCGCGTTGTGATGGGTGCGTTTCGGTCGCCGGCCACGACGCATGGAGCATTCCAGCCGCGCCGGCCCGCTCCTCGATCGACCACATGTCCCCCATCGTCGTCTATGCCTTCAGGCAGTCAGGGGCTCGAAGTGGTCGATGCCGCCGCCCAGATACGTACGCCAATCGTCGCTGGCTCCCCCACACGATGCGAGCAGCTGCACACGGTGGTGAGGCGCCACCGGCGTAGCTCGGAGCACCATCCCGGCCTCGTGGGGTAGTCGATCTTCCTTTCGGGTGTTGCACCACCTGCACGCCGCCACCACGTTCTCCCACGTATGTGGGCCACCTTTGCTCCGGGGGATGACATGGTCGAGATTCTCAGCCGCCGCCCCGCAGTACTGGCAGCGCGAACCGTCGCGGGCGAAGACCGTACGACGATTGACAGCCACCCGATACTGGCGGGGGATGTGCACGTAACGCACCAACCTGACCACCGAGGGCTCGGGGACTGTCACCCGTTCCGCTCGGAACACACGGTCAGTGGTGTGAAGCAGCTCGGCTTTGGTCCCCAGTACCAAAAGCACCGCCCGACGCGAGGACACGATGCCCAATGGCTCGAAGGTGGCGTTGAGAACCAATGCCCGCCGAGAGGGTGACATTGGGGACCTGACGGGGACGGGCACCATCAAATCCCCCGTCACCGTCTTCGCCTCGGACTTCGACCGTCGAATCACTAGATCGGAAATTAGCCCTGTCGAGCCGCCGATGGGCGATTCTCCCGATTCCCCACATCGTGCAACGTTGGTGCCGGTGCACGAGGGGGTGACGATCTACCGGCCGACCGACACCATTCAAGGAAGGACACGACGTCCGGACCATTAGGGATGGCGTCAGCGTGTCCGTAGGCTGTGACCATCCGGAACGCCCAGAGCCGTTCGTCGGGCAGAGGTAGGAACGGGCGTCGCTTCCACCAACCGGGAGCCGCCAATCGATGAGCAGTACCGAGGGCGGTCAGCCACAGACTCGGACGGAACACCACGGCCAGTACAACCGTCGGTGCCGCCGCCCGTGAGGCCACCACTGACTCCTCAGTCACCCGTACACCGGAGAATCGGCTCGACCGAATACGGACCGTCGACCCACCGCCGCCGCTCCCACCAGTGGACCGTCCGCCCCGAGCCCGGCGGGGACGATGCGGGTCCCCCGGGAAAAACTCAGCCGCGCCCGGGAGTCGATCTCTGTCTGGGCGGCCGAAAAGAAGGGCTCGCCGAACCCCAGGGCCACCGAGCCGGCCACCACCGCCAACTGGAAGTCCAACAAGTTGGCCACCGAGGCAACCGCTCGGCCGACAAGCGTGCCGGTTCGCCTCCGCACCTCGTCCGAGGCCTCCGTCGGAGGGCACCCGGTGATGGCCGCGATGGACGGTCCGGAAGTTTCCGCCTCCAGGCAGCCCCGGGCCCCACATACACACCGCTTCCCCTCGGGTTCTACCATCACGTGGCCGATATGACCGGCATTTCCGCTTGCCCCATCGAGCAGTCGGCCGTCGAGCACAATCCCGGCACCGACGCCGGTGGATACCACCATGGCCATATAGTCGCTCACCCCCACCGCGGCCCCCACCCAACCCTCCCCCAAGGCCAGCGCTTTGGCGTCATTGTCCACGGCGGTCGGCAGCTGAACCAGGGCCTCGATCCGGGCCCGGAGGGGAAAGTCCTTCCATCCCGGGATGTTGAGGGGCGCAACGGTCTGGCCCTTCGCACTCATGGGACCTCCACAGCCAACGCCGCAGACAACCGGTGACGGTGCCGGTGCCGATAAGACCTGACCGATGATCGACGACATCGACGCGAATACCACCTCGGGATCATCGTCGCTCGGGGTACGGGTTTGGGCTTCAACCAGAATGGCGCCGCGGTCGTCGACAAGGCCGGCCGCCATTTTGGTACCGCCGACATCGACAGCTAATACCACCAAGCCGTCCGACAAAGGTTCAGTCGTCGCGATGGAGGCGACCGCGGATCCAGTCCCGTGGATCATGAACCGCGGTGCCCATATTCCGGTTATGAATCGACCGCGAGATATCGTCGATACCTGCTTTGCCCATGCGCCGTGCATTGTTGGCGAACACCACGGCGGAAAGGAACATGATGACGACGCCGAGGAATCCGAGCACCACCGAACTCGAGAAGGTCAGGAACATGAATACGAGGGCGGCCACGAACACCAGGGCTGACCAGATGCAGTACCTGCCGGCGTGCCGGTAGACGGTTTCGGAGCGCACTCGTTCCGCGAACGCAGGATCCTCCCGATAGAGGGATTCCTCCAGTTCGTGGAGAATTCGCTGCTCGTGATCAGAGAGCGGCAAGAACTCCTCCCCTCCGTCTAGTCATCGATCTTGTTGTCATCCTCGACTCCATGATCGCGCACCTCCCTGCATAAAGCATCGCGCACTGCGACAAGCCCTGACAACGCAGAATCACTTTTCGTTCTCCATCCGCTCCGGGCGTCGCTGAAAGGCTCACGTTCGAAGGTTCCGATCCTGGTCGGGATCGTCTTTTGGCTCTGCGGCCGGGCCCCACTGGGACTCGCCCCGATCCCGGACCCGGAGCCCGTCGACCCCCACCAACGATGCAGAACCGACCGAAGCATGGCCATATCGAGCCCGGATGCTGTCCACTGCGGCCGTAATTCCACCCCACGACTGTTGAAGGCGCTCAGCCTCCTCTCCTGCCCGGAATATCCGGTCATCGACCTCATCTTGAAGGCCATGGCCGTCGACACCCGCGTGGAGGACCACACCTTCGGCGCCCCCCAGGTCCAAGGAGAGTTGTTCGTTGGCACCGGTAGCGCCGAAACCGGACAGGCTGACCCCGAGAAGTCGGATCCCCTGGGAAAGGTCGACAGAGTCGAACAACGCCGTGGCGATCACTCCGATGGACGGCGCCGAGTCGACCGGGGTGACCATCGAATGAGATCGAGTGACCATGGTGAAGTCACCGAACTTGATCTTGACAGTGATGGTGCGGGCCCCGAGTTCGCTTCCCCGAAGGTGGGATGCAGCCGCATCCACGATCCGGGCCAAGTGGCCCCGAATGACGTCCGGGTCCCACAAGTCGGATGGGAATGTCTCTTCGTGGCCTATGGATTTCGCTTTCTGGTCGGGGATGACCTGCCGTGCGTCCTCACCTCGGCACAACCCGGCCAGATGTGAGCCCTGCGCCTTTCCGAGATGCCGCTGAAGCGTGGAGGTCGGGAGAGACGCCAGATCACCGACGGTCCGTACCCCCAGCCCGTTGAGGCGGCGGGCGGACACCGGGCCCACACCCCACAGAGCCTCGATCGCCAATGGGTGGAGGAACTCGAGTTCACGGGCAACCTCGACCACGACGATTCCCGGCCCAGGGTGAACACCCGATCGGTCAGCCACCGGTTTGGCCGCTTTCGACGCCAGTTTCGCCAACAGCTTGTTCGATGCCACTCCTACCGAACAGGTCAGATGCAAGTCGTTCTGCACACTTCTGCGGATGTCAGCGGCGATGCTCGGGCCATCCCCGAGCAGGCGCACGGACCCCGTCACATCGAGAAACGCCTCGTCGATAGAGATCCCTTCGACCAACGGCGTCACCGTTTCGAAGATGGCGTGCAGTTTGGCGCTCTCTTCCACGTAACGGTGGTATCGGCCGTGGACGAATACGGCCTGCGGACACAGTCGGCGGGCGACCGACGAGGGCATGGCGGAATGGACACCGAACATCCGGGCCTCGTAGGTGCAGGCAGCCACGACACCTCGGCTGCCGGCGCCCCCCACAATCACCGGGCGTCCGGCCAGGGTCGGATCGTCCAACACCTCCACCGAGGCAAAGAACGCATCCATGTCGACGTGGAGTATCACCCGATCAACTGATGGAACCCAGCTCCCCGGGCTGCGCGCCATGCCGTCAGGTTGTGGATGGGTCGGGAGGTCATCCACCGAGGCGCAGCCTCCGGAACCCCTCGGCGAAGCGGACCCCGGCATTCCGGCCGGCATCCTCGGCTGCCCCATGAACCGCAGACCTGGCCCACTCGGCACCGTCGGGGAACTGACTCTGATGGCGCCCCACCGCCAGCACCTTCACCTCGACGGTTGCCGAGATATCCACCCAGACGTCGGGTTCGAGTGTGCCCGACATCAGCACAGTGGATACCTGATGGGCGGGTCCGGCTTCGGGGAAATACAGGGGTAGCGCCGTCGCCGGGGCCACCGCGTCGAGGACCGCCCATCCGGTGATCCGGTGATCCCGATGATTGAAATAGTCCTGTCCGAAGAAGACGGCTGTGGGATCGGGGCAGAGAACGACGTCCGGTCGGAGACGACGGATCACCGAGACAAACGCCTGCCGCAATCCGACATCGTCATGGAGCTCCCCATCCAGATAGTGCAGGAACTCCTGGCCGGCCAGCCCGATCAGCGCCGCGGCTTCGCCAGCCTCGACGGCTCGCCTGGTGGCCAGCTCTCCCGGATCGGCCGAAGGGTCGGTCGATCCTTTGTCCCCATCGGTGCACAGGAGGGTATGGACCTCGCTCCCCTTTGCCGCCCACGCCGCCAGCGTTCCGCCACAACCCACATCGGGATCGTCGGGATGGGCATAGATGGCGAGCGCCCGGGCGGGAGCATCCTCCAAGAGCTCCGCCACGCCTACGACCCGATCTGCTTGGGGGCAGTGGTCTTGGTCAGGAGCCCGACCTCGCGCCGAAAATCGTCAACACCTTCAAAACCCTTGTACACGCTGGCGAACCGGAGATATGCCACCTCGTCCACTAACCTCAGCCGATCAAGCACCGCAAGGCCGATCTGCTCAGTCGTTGGCACAGTGCCATCCTCCCGCAAGGCATCCTCGACAGCTTGCGCCACCCCTTCGAGCTGTTTCTCAGAGACCGGTCGGTTCTTCGTCGCGGCTCGCAAGCCGTTGATGACCTTCATCCGATCGAATGGTGCATGGAGCCCCGAACGCTTCACGACCATCAACGGAACCTCGTCGATTCTCTCGAACGTGGTGTACCGGTGGCCGCACCCGTTGCATTCCCGACGGCGTCTGGTCGCCGCACCGTCTTCCGCCAACCGAGAGTCGACGACCCGATCATCGTCAGTCAGGCACCAGGGACACAGCACGCACCGAGGCTAGTGCTGCAACGAACGGCCTCGGGCGAGTCCAGCGGCGGGGGTAGTTCCTCCATTTTGTCCACATGATTGCCCCCGGGCCGGGCCGGCCCTCCTCGCCGGCGATCAGGGAAGGGCTATCCGCTCGCCAGGCTCCACGCCGGAAGACCCGGTCTGCGACGCCAATTTCGCCACCATGGGTCGGGGGTCCGCGGAAGGATCCACGGCAACGGCGATGGACCATAGGGAATCGCCGGGCTGCACGGTGTACTCAACGGCATGCCCGGCCCCCGCCAGAGCAGAACCGGGGGTGTGGGAGTGATCCCCGGTTCCGCCCAGCGGAAGAGCGAGGCCGATCAGGAAAAGACCGGTGACCGCCAACATCGTGCGCCGAAGCCTGACCGCCTGCGACGTCCGGCGTCGTGTGCGGCACGCCCGTTGCCGATCGGGCACGACCACCAGGAACGGGCCCTCGGCAGTCTCCGAGAGCGGCTCGGCACCGCTCATCGGTCGGATGACTTGGTCACCACTCATCAGCCGTAAGGACGCGCCACCCTGGCGACAACGGCCCCCAGCCCGGGCCAACGGCGATGGCATCGAGAGTGCAGCCATTACCGGCCCAACCCCATGGCCAGTCCCCGAACCGGAGGCTGTTTTATCGAACGTTTGTTCGTCATGGCTATATCGAATCACGAACGTCTGTTCGGTGTCAAGGCATTTCTCGAACGGATGTTTGCTTTTTGGGATCCCCTGGGTTACCGTCTTACAAACAGATGTTCGCCGTCACATGCCGCGTCGCCGAGCACACCGAGAGCAGCACTCCGACCGCACAGAGCAGGGGGACCCGTGGCCCAGGTACTGAGCATCAAGCGTAAACAGATACTGGACTGTATTTCGGAATCACTCAGGGACCGCGGGTATCCACCCTCGGTGCGAGAGATCGGCGAGTCGGTGGGCTTGGCCTCGTCTTCTACGGTCCATGCCCACCTGGCAGTGTTGCAACGCGAGGGGTATCTGAGAAGAGACCCCAGTAAACCGAGGGCGATCGAGGTCCGGTTCGATCCCTCGTCCAAGGTGGTGATGGACTCGCGTCCCATTCGCCACGTTCCCCTCGTCGGTGATGTAGCCGCGGGTACCGGGGTACTCGCACAAGAGAACATTGAGGAGTTGTATCCGCTCCCCGAGGACTTCACCGGGACGGGATCGCTGTTTATGGTGAAGGTCCATGGCGACTCGATGGTGGATGACGGCATTGTGGACGGCGACTTCGTGGTGGTCCGACAGCAACCCGAAGCCGAACGGAACGACATAGTGGTGGCCGGGATACCGGATGGGGAAGCGACGGTGAAGCGATTCTCCACCCGTGATGGCAAGGTGGTCCTGACCCCGGCCAATCAGCGCCTGACACCCATGGAGTTCGACCCGGCCGAGGTGACCATCTATGGAAAAGTGGTCACCGTCCTGCGACGCCTGTAAGTCACCGATTCAGAGGTTGGGGCTGGGAACCCCGATCGAGCTCATGTCGGGGTAGCGCTCCCCCGACACAACCCCTGTCGGAAATACGTCTTCGATGGCCGCCAGGTCCGCCGGTGTGAGTTCGATGGTGAGGGCGGCCACATTCTCGGCAAGATGGGTTCGCCGCTTGGTCCCTGGGATCGGCACCACGTCCTCACCACGTGATTGGACCCATGCCAGAGCCAGCTGGCCGGGCGTTGCGCCCTTCTGGTTGGCCAGCGAACGGACCCGATTGACCAGTTCGATATTGCTGTCGAAGTTCTTCCCGGTGAACCGGGGGAGGTATTTCCGGAAGTCACCTTCGGGAAAGTCATCGGGCGAGGTGATCTGGCCGGTGAGGAAACCACGACCAAGCGGGCTGTAGGGCACAATCCCGATACCGAGCTCGCGGGCCGTCTCGATGACCCCGCCCTCGACGTCACGGCTCCAGAGAGACCATTCGCTCTGCAGGGCGGCGATCGGGTGCACTGCGTCGGCGCGTCGCAGCGTGTCGGGTGACGCCTCGGACAAACCGAGATAACCCACCTTTCCCTCCGCCACCAGTTCAGCCATGGCGCCCACTGTCTCCTCCACCGGCACCGTGCCGTCGGTTCGGTGTTGGTAGTAGAGATCGATATGGTCCACGCCCAATCGGGCCAGGGAGGCGTCGCACGATTGATGCACATACTCCGCATCACCCCGAATCGACCGATGGGTGGGATCCTCCCCCCGGACAATGCCGAATTTGGTGGCAAGGACGACCTCATCGCGTCGGGTGGCAATCGCGCGTCCCACCAGCTCCTCGTTGACATAGGGCCCGTACATATCGGCGGTGTCGAGCAAGGTGACCCCGAGGTCGAGCGCGGCGTTGATGGTGGCAACCGACTCCGATTCGTCGCCCGGGCCATAGAACTCGCTCATCCCCATGCATCCGAGGCCCTGGGCCGACACCACCAGTCCGCCGGTGCCCAGTATGCGAGTGGGAATTGCCATATCCCGACCCTACCGGGCCGGAGATTCCGCCCAGGCCGGATCACGTCCGAGGAAGGCAATCAGCCGATTGATGGCGGGGGCCCGGTCGCTCACCGGGACAATCGCACCGAACGCCATGCCCTCGCCCTGGTATTCGGGTGGGAGCGTCACCTTGGCCAGGTTCAGCACGTCGGTCGCTTCGGCTTCGGCGTAGGGACTCACCTGACCGGTGGCCGAGGCCAGGTCCCACCCGTGGGCCAGGTACTCCATCACCGTCATGTTGAAGACCATCGCCCCCGGCATCATCCCACCACCCGAGATTCGTACCTGACGGTCGAAACCGTGCTCTTCCCAGCCGGCCACAATACTGTTGGCCGCTTTGGCAAACTCGGCGGCAGCATCGTGGCCACAGATGTACTCCGCCGGGTCTCCCTCGTAGGTGCGCCCGTGGCAACCGGCCTCGAACACCTGAATCCAACCCACCATGTGGTTCATCAAGTCATGAACGCTGAACTCCTCGCACGGCGTCGGGAGCCTCCACCGATCTTCGCCCACACCGGCCACGACGGTGGTTGTCTTGGTCAGGACACCCGACAGCAGTTCGATCTCATCCCTCGTTGGAATTTCCCGTCAACATCGTGGCGAGCACATCTGCGGCCTGTTCGAGTTCGGAGAGGCTCACATGTTCACCCGGCGTGTGGGCCAACAGCGGGTCGCCGGGCCCGAAGTTGGCGGCCGGTATCCCGTGAGCGGCGAAGGATGCCACGTCGGTCCACCCCACCTTGGCCTCGGGTGGGGCGCCGGTAGCGGCCACCAGCCTGGACAACAACGGAGCCCCGAGGGCTGGGGGCGCCCCTGCTACCGCCTCGACCACCTCCCATGAGTCACCAGGCTCCATCACGTGGTCAAAACGCGCCCGCACCGATGCTTCGGCCTCGGCGGCATCACGATCAGGGGCGAAACGGTGATTGATGATCACCACCGCTTCGTCGGGCACCACGTTTCCGGCCACTCCCCCTTCGACCAATACCGCTTGGAGTTGCTCGGCGTACTCGCAGCCGTCGATCACCACCCGGCGGCTCTGGTAGGCGCCGATGGCATCAAGCACGGGGCCGAGCCGGTGGATGGCATTGCGCCCGGCGAAAGGTCGGGCGGTATGGGCCCGTTCCCCGGCCATCACCATCCGGATCCGCATGGTGCCCTGACAACCCGCCTCCACCACACCGCCGGTGGGCTCCCCCAAGATGGCCGCGTCGGCCTGGAGGAGCTCGGGACGCTCGTGCCACAACACTTCAAGGCCGCTGTCGCGTCGGGCCACCTCTTCGCAGGCGTAGAAGCACCACGTGACATCCACCGCCGGCTCGGGGATGGTGCCGGCCAGGTGGAGGAAGACGGCCAGCCCCCCCTTCATGTCGGTTGCCCCGAGGCCATAGAGAATGTCACCCTCGAGCCGTGGTTCGTCGTTTCCGGCAGCAGGCGGGACGGTATCGAGATGGCCGGCCAACATCAGCCGGGTCGACCTACCGAGATCGGTCCGGGCCACCACATTGTCCCCCACCCGGTCCACAAGCAGCCACGGACAGAGCCGCAGCGCCGCTTCCACTGCGTCGGCCATGGGTCCCTCGTGATGGCTCACCGACGGGATGGCCACCAGCGACCTGGTCAGACCGAGCAGACCGCTCGGAATGGCATCGGTCACGTCGAGACGCCGTGCTGACGGAGAATGTCGTTCAGCTGCGCCTTGTCGTGGCGTTGCCCCTCGGTCAACCGTTTGATAACCAGCACGCAGGGCAGAAAGAACTCCCCACCGGAGAACTCACGACGGCGGGAGGCCTGAACGGCCACGCACCACGGCGGAACGTGGCCGCGACTCAGTTCCTCGCCGGTCTCGGCATCGATGACCGGGATGGACGGATTGAGAATCACTCCGGCACCCAGCAGCGACCCGCGGCCGACCCTGGCCCCCTCGGTGACCATGCACCGGCTCCCGATCGTCACGTCGTCCTCGATGACCACCGGGGCAGCCTGGGCGGGCTCGAGCACCCCGCCGATGCCCACTCCGCCCGAGAGGTGGACCCGTTCGCCGATCTGGGCGCACGAGCCCACCGTGGCCCAGGTGTCCACCATGCTGTCAGCTCCGACCCGGGCCCCGATGTTGACATAGCTAGGCATGCAGATGACCCCTCGGTCGAGGAACGACCCCCATCGGGCCGACGCGCCCGGAACCACCCGGACACCCGCCGCCGCGTAGTTCCTCTTGAGGGGAAGCTTGTCGGCGAACTCGAACGGCCCGACTTCCATCGTCTCCATCGACTTGAGGCGGAACAGCATCAGGATCGCCTGTTTCAACCACTGGTGGACCACCACTTCATCGGAGATCGGGTCCACCTCGGCGATCCGGGCCTCGCCGGAATCGAGGAGCTCGATGGCCTCGGTCACGGTGGTCAGGGCATCGGTGTCGTCGGGGGTCAACTCGGATACCCGGGCCCACAACTCTTCGATGTGCGACTGAAGGTCTGCCATGGAGAGACGTTAGCCCTGACGATCCGACTCTCCGGTCGTGGTCATCGGCCTCTACCTACCGGAGAGGTCCTTGCCCGCCAGTCGTTCGCCCACCAATCGCAACCGCTCCATCGGCTGGACCATCGCCACCCGGACAAAGCCGGCACCGCCCTCTCCGTAGAGTTCGCCGGGACTGGCCAGCAGGCCGCCTTCCAATGCCAACGTTTCGACCAGGCCCCACCCGCCATCGGGGACCGTGGTGGGAACTGCCACCCACAGGTAGAAGCCACCTGCCGGCATCGGAGTCGGGAGACCGGCGTCGGCCAATACTCCGCGGAGGTAGCTCAGCCGATCCCGGTAACGCTGCCGTTGGACCTCCACGTGCGAGTCGTCATCGAAAGCCACCACCGCGGCAGCCTGGACCGGGCCCGGAACCATCAGCCCGGCATGGCGCCGGACATCGAGCAGGTAACCGACGATATCGGGGTCCCCGGCGTAGAAGCCGGCCCGGACCCCGGCCATGTTGGACCGTTTGGACAGGGAATGCACCGCCACCACCCCGCCCAATCCGTTGGTCAAGACGGTCCTGGGCGGCCCATCCCAGGTGAACTCGGCATAACACTCGTCGGAAAAGATGGGGATCCCACGATGGCGGCCCCACTCGGCCACCGCATCCATATCGGTGAGCAACCCGGTCGGGTTCGACGGTGTGTTGGCCCACAACAGCAGGGCCCGTTCGACGTCGCCGGCGGAAATCGAGTCGAGGTCGAGTCCTCCCCCCGGGAGCTCCTTCACCGGGACGGATCGGCAACTGCCCAGTAACGCCCCCATGGCGTAGGTGGGGTACGACACCGACGGGTAGAGGACGGTGTCCCGCCCAGGAGTACGAAGGCGGAGGTACTGGGCGGCCGACGCTACGAACTCCTTGGTCCCTACGCAAGCGGCCAACTCGAGCTCAGGGTCGACAACCGCCCCGAACCGCCTGGACAACCACCCGGCGGCGGCATGGCGATAGGCGCGCGACCCGGGAGACGTGGGATAGCCCCGCTCTGTTCCCGACGACGCCTCGGCCTCGATGACTGCATCCGGCGGCGGGTCGCACGGAGTGCCTATGGAACAGTCGACGATTCCGGTGCTCCCCTGGACCAGATCACCGAATCGCTGAACCGCTCGCTCTCGTAGAGCCGTCAACCGGTCGTAGGGATACGGCGGAGGCGAGAAGCCGACCGTGGAATGTGGCGTGATGGTGCTCATCAGGCGCAAAATTCCCGGAATCGAGCCTTGCCCACGTCGTCCAGCACCACATGGAGGTGGGTGGCGTCATCGCTGGCCACCTCACTGACGATCTCACCCTCGCGGTGGACGGCGGCCAATACGTCGCCTCTCGCCCAGGGGATGACCAGCTCCACCACCCGGTTTCCGACCCGGAGCCGGTCACCGATGGCTGTCAATAGCTCGTCGATTCCCTCGCCGGTGAGAGCTGATGCAATGACCGAGCCGGGGTGGGCGTCCATGAGCCGCTTGCTCTCTTGGGCCGCTTCTTCGCCAAGGGCCACCACCGCGTCAGCTTTATTCACCACCAGGAGCTCGGGGAGCCCTTCGGCTCCGATTTCGGAGAGTACTGAGCGGACCGCGTCGATCTGACCCTCGAAATCGGGGGCCGATCCGTCCACCACGTGGACGATGAGATCCGACTCACATACAACTTCGAGAGTGGACCGGAACGCTTCGACCACCTGGTGGGGCAGTTTGCGGACGAACCCGACGGTGTCAGTGAGGAGCACCGTCTCGCCGCCGGGTAGGGCGAGCTGACGGGTCCTTGGATCGAGAGTGGAGAAGAGCCGGTTCTCCACCAGCACGTCGGCACCGCACAGCCGGTTCAGGAGTGTCGACTTGCCGGCATTGGTGTATCCGACCAGAGAGACTGTGCGCTGTCGGGACCGCGCCCGCCCCTTGCGTTGGGTACGACGGGTTCTGTCCAACTGCCGGAGATCGGATTCGAGTCTGGTCATCCGCCGCACCAGGCGCCGGCGATCGACTTCGAGCTGGGTCTCACCGGGACCCCGTGTCCCGATCCCACCGGCTTGCTGGCTGAACGCCGTGCCGCGTCCCCGGAGGCGGGGAAGCCGATACCGGAGCAGTGCCAGCTCCACCTGGGCGCGCCCCTCGGGAGTGCGGGCATTCTGGGCAAAGATATCGAGTATCACCGCCGTCCGGTCGATGGCGGTCCGGCCGAGGATCTTCTCGAGGTTCCTCTGTTGGGCCGGGCTCAGATCGTCGTCAAACACCACCGTGTCAGCGTCGACGGCCAGGCATATCGACAGGAGCTCTTCCGCTTTGCCTTTCCCCACGAAGGTGGCGGGATCAGGGGTAGCCCGGCGCTGGACGATCCGATCCATCACATCGGCCCCGGCCGTGTCCACCAGCCGGGCCAGCTCATCAAGGCCGGCTTCGACAGAGGCCACGGTGGTATGAGGGAAGACAACGCCGACCAGCACGATGCGCTCCCGGAACTTCCGGGAGATCAGGGTGTCGGTGAAGGCGGAATCGTTGGGGCTCATCGGCGGGCCGCACCCAGCACACTCGAGGGAGTGACCTCGATATCAGCCACCTTGCGCACCGGCCCGGCCAGTCGTATCCCATCGGGGTTGAGGGTCACTTCGAGCGTCCCCCCCGGGTTGTGTACCCGCACCCGGTCACTGACCATTCCCCAGCTGCGGGCCGCGGCCGCCGCTGCGCAGCTTCCCGTCCCACACGCCTGGGTCTCCCCCACCCCACGCTCCCATACCCGGAGGTCGAGATCGTCGGGAGTCGGACCGACCGAGATGAACTCGACATTGATGCCGCCGGGGTGCACGCCCTGAAGCCGGCTCCCGATCTCGGCCACGTCCACGCCGGTTGGATCGGGGCCCAGGAGGACGAGATGGGGATTGCCCATGTCGACGGTACGGGCCCGGCGATCAGCAAACTGCTGCGCCTGGTCGGGACCCAGTTCGGCTTTGCCCATATCGACCGAGGCCGCCGCAGCCCCGACTGCGTCTCCGGTCCGGTACTCGACGGTCCGGACGCCGCCCAGCGTCCATACGCTGAAATCGGGAGGAGTCACCAGTCCGGCGTCCACTGCGGCTTGGGCCAAGCAGCGAATGCCGTTGCCGCTCATTTCCGCCTCGGAGCCGTCGGCATTGCGAAGATCCATCGACAGATCGGAGCCCTCGCGACCAGCCAGAATTCTGATCACCCCGTCGGCACCGATTCCAAACCGCCGGTCGCACAGGGCGCGCACCAACTCCGGTGCCACCCGGTGCCGGTCCTCGATGTCGACCACGACGAGGAAGTCGTTTCCGGCACCGTGGTGCTTGGTCAACTGGAGTGTTCGATGGTCATCCATGGTTCTGGTTCTCTGCGTCGAGGTCAGTCTCCCACCGTCTCGGTGGATCTTGGCGTAGCAGGGTCTGGCCGAACAGGTCGGCAATCCGAGCCACCCCGTCTTCACCTGGTTCTAACCACAGGATACGGGGATCACGACGGAACCATGCCCATTGCCGGCGAGCGAAGGTGCGGGTGCGCCGAACCGCTTCGGCCACCGCATCATCCAGCGGAACTCCGTCTTCGACGTGGGACAACAGTTCGCGATACCCGAGGGCCTGGCGGGCGGTACGCGACAATCCGCCCGGCAACGCGGCCAGGGAACGCACTTCGTCGAGGAAACCGAGGTCCATCATGGTGTTGAAGCGTTCAGCAATACGGCGGTCTGTCTCCTCGGGGACGTAGCGGACGCCCACCAGGGTGACCTGACTGGGTGGATACGCCTCCAACCCGGGCCCGAACGACGAAAACTGTCGCCCCGATCCGAGTGACACTTCCAGGGCCCTGACCAGACGGCGACGATTGGTGGGCTCCAGGCGACCGGCCGCCACCGGATCGAGGGACGCCAACCGGGCGTGAAGTGCCGCCATCACCACCCACTCGCCTGGGCTCCCTTCCGGTCCCCCGGCCGCCAACTCGTCGTTGAGCCGGGTCACCACCTCGGGGTAGCGACCCGGAAACGACAGATCGTCGACAATCGAACGCAGATAGAGTCCGGTCCCCCCGACCAGTAGGGCGCCATGGGCCCGGGCCGAGACTTCATCCAAGGCGGTACGGGCCGCGGCCTGAAACTGCTGCACGGTGAACTCGTCGGTGGGCTCGACCAGGTCGATCAAGTGATAATCCACCCGGCTGCGTACGGCCGGGGACGGCGTGGCGGTGCCGATATCCATACCCCGATACACCGCCATGGAGTCCACCGACAGGAGCTCCACCCGAAATGGCCAACCGGTCTTACCGTCGGTTGCAGCGTTGTCCGATGCTTCGGCCACCGCCAATGCCAAAGCCGACTTCCCCGAGGCGGTGGGGCCGACCAGGGCCACCACGCCGGGAGACGATGCTCCCATCGGTGGGACGGAGTCAGCCGGCAACGACAGGGATACGGGTGCGGTGTCGGGGCAGAGCGGTGACCTCGATGAGCTCTCCGAACAGGTGATGGCGGGCGGAACCCGTCACCCGCACCTCGGCAAACGATCCGATGGCAATCCGTCGCCCTTCAACCGGCTCGAAATGAACCAGTTTGTTTTGACCGGTGCGGCCGGTAATGACTGACGGATCCCGTTTGGAAGGACCTTCCACCAGCACTTCCTCCACCTTTCCGATTCGGGCCCTGTGCCGGACGAGCGCGGAGCGCTCAACCACCGCCCGGAGTCGCTCCATCCGTTCAGCCGCCACTTCCGATGGGACGAATCGATCCTGCATGGCCGCGGCTCGGGTGCCGGGGCGGGGGGAGAAGACGAAGGTGTACGCGCTGTCGTAATTGGCCTCGGCGGCAACCTCGAGGGTGCGTTCGAAGTCGTCTTCGGTCTCACCGGGGAAACCGACGATGAGATCGGTGCTGACCGCCAGATCGGAAATGGCGGCTCGGGCGTCGGCCAGGCGGGCCAGGTACCGTTCGGCTGTGTAGCCACGGCGCATGGCCGTCAGGGTGGTATTGCTGCCGGCCTGCAGAGGAAGGTGGAGATGGTCGCAGACTTCGGGTGTCTCGGCCATGGCGGCGATGGTCTCGGGCCGGAGGTCTTTGGGGTGGGGGCTGGTGAAGCGAACCCGGCGGATGCCATCCACAGCACTGACCAACCGGAGCAGCTCGGCGAAGAGGGGTGCCCGTTTGGTGATGTCGCGTCCGTACGAGTTGACGTTTTGGCCCAGCAGGGTGACCTCGGTCACCCCGCGGTCGGCCAAGGTCCGGACTTCCACCACCAGGTCATCCATGCGACGAGATACCTCACCGCCTCGGACCGAGGGCACGATGCAGAAGGCACACGAGTTGTTGCATCCCATCTGAATCGTCACCCAGGCGGCATAGGGAAGGTCGCGTACCGCACCGACGGCGGCGGCCTGTTGCCCCTGGGCGGAAAGATGGCTCTCCGGTAGTGGTTCGTCGAGGATCTCCACGATCGGTCCGGAGCGAGCCGCCCGGCGCAGCAGCTCTGGCGCGTTGGCCAAATTGTGGGTGCCGAAGACCACATCGACGTGACTGGCCCGCTCCCGGATCCGTCCTTTGTCCATTTGGGCCAGGCACCCCCCCACCGCAATCTGCATGTCGGGTCGCTGTTCGCGCAGGGTCTTGAGGTTTCCCAGATGTCCGTAGAACTTGTTGTCGGCATTCTCCCGGATGCAGCACGTGTTGAACACCACCACGTCAGCCGACTCCAGGTCGGGGATCGACACCAGGCCGTCGGCGGTGAGCAGCCCGGCCAGCCGCTCCGAATCGTGATCGTTCATCTGGCAACCGAAGGTTTGGATATGAAATGTCCGCTGGGGGGATGCAAGCCCTGGCCCCAGGGGAGCTCCTGGGTCGGGATCGGTGCCTGATATCACCGTCCCATGGTATTGCCCCGATGACGACCTACGGGTGCGAAGCCTCCACCACCGTGTGAATGCCCCCCCTGACCAGCCAGTCGGTGATCACTGTCATCTCATTGGGGGCGATCGCACCCACCAGATCATCGAGGATCCGGTTGGTCACATCCTCGTGGAATGCACCCTCATCCCGATAGCTCCAGAGGTAGAGCTTGAGCGACTTGAGTTCCACGATGAACTCGCCGGGGACGTAGGACACCGTTACCGTGGCAAAGTCGGGCTGTCCGGTCATCGGGCAGATGCACGTGAACTCCGGTGTATCGCAGCGCACCTCGTAGCGGCGCCCCGGATGGGGATTGGGAATGGCCTGCAATTCTTTCGATGGGCGAGACGGCACGGCCAAGATTCTACGGGCGGAAACTACCGGTTCCCGTCAAAGTCGTAGAACTGGCCCCCGCCGTCGGGAACCGTACCGCCAGCCTCGTCCGTATCGCCTTGTCCATCGGCGGACCACGAGGGCTGGCGATCACGCCAAAAATCATCAGAGCCGTCTCGATCGACGATCAGTCCGTGCATGTCCGGCCCGAGAAGAAGCGCCTTTCCCGGGACATCCGCTTCGGCCATCGCTTCTTTGGCCGCTTGTTGCACCTTGGCCCCATCCGCACCACGGCAGATCCCGAGCAGCGAGGGCCCGGCCCCTGACCAACACACGGCCAGGGCGCCACCGGCCGAGAGCTTGGACAGCAGATTCGGTGCCGCCGGGAAGAGCGGGCTCCGAAAATCCTGATGGAGTCGGTCTTCGGTGGCTTCCTTCAGCAGTACCCGGCTGTCGGCCAACCCGGCGATCAGGAGAGCCATGCGGGACAGATTGAAGGCGGCATTTTCGCGGGTGACCTCGTTGGGGAGCGCTAACCGCGCCTTCGAGGTCGACAAGATGAGATCGGGGACGATGATCACGAAGACCAGGCTGACATCGAGCGTGAGGCGCACTACCCGCACCGCACCCTTGACCATGGCTGCGGCTACCAGGCCACCAACCACTGCTGCAGCGGCATTGTCGGGGTGCCCGTCCATATAGGCGGCCACGGCCAACGGATCCTTGGCCCCGGCCGCGGCCGCGGCGGCGGCGGCGAGGGCGGCGGAAGATCCGAGCCCTCTTCCCACCGGAACCTCAGACCGGACGGTAATCGCCAGTCGGTCCGTCCCCGCCACCTCGATGGCCACCCGGGCGGCCAGATGGGAAGGGTCGTCGGACATGCCTGCACCTTCTCCCACCGATCGGACGATCAGGCGGGAGGCCTTTTCCACTTCGACCTCGACATATAGATCGAGGGCAACGGCAAGGGTATCGAATCCCGGGCCGAGATTGGCAGACGATGCTGGGGCGCGTGCTCGCACGACGTCAGGGTACTCGTCACACGCGGCTCGGGGCGGGACCAACGCGGCCGGCTGTCCGGGACAGCCTCGGGGAATCGCCTACCGGTGAATCAGGCGCCACCACCAAGACGGTTCAGGAAGAGTCTTGGACAGGCGCAGAGGCACCAACTCGAGCTGGGTTCCGAGTGCATAGGAGACCGTCCCGACCCGTGCACCGCTTCGCCCGCCGGGAGGCACCGACAATGTGTGGGTGGCGACAACAGTCTGTCCCGGCCACGCCAGCACCATGGCCGGGCCCGAGGTGGCCACCGCCACCTCGTGAGGCATGCCTCCCCAGGTGGACGTGGCTGTGCCGACCACCTTGCCCGGATAGCTGAGAAGCACCGGGACCACTGCGCCCTCGGCCGCCGACAGCAACGACTCTGCCGCCGGCCGGGTGAAACGCTCCGGATCCGGAACTATCAGATCTTGCACCGGCGTGGTGGTGGGCGGCGTGGTGGCCGGAGGCGGCGTGGTGGCCGGAGGCGGCGTGGTGGTCGTGGTGGTCGTGGTGGGGGGGACGATGGGCGCCGGCACCGGTTGCCCGATCACCACGGCCAGAACCAGCACCGGTCGACCGGCGATCACCCGTTCGGCCGCCAACACCATGCAACCACCGGCTTGCGAGGTGTACCCCGATTTGATCCCCACCACGCCGTTGGAACCGATTTCGGTCACGAGGTTGGGAAGGGTGCCGACCAGGGGAAGCGTCACCGATGACTTGGCCGCCACTTCGGCAAATGTCGGAATTGCCATGGCTGCCGCCGCCACTTTCAGGCTGTCGACGGCGGAGGACACCGAGTGTTGGTCGAAACCGCTGGCATCGACGTAGTGGCTGCTGGTCATCCCCAACGAGGCGGCCAAAGCGTTCATCTTCACCACGAACGCCGCCTCGCTCCCCGCATCCCATACGGCAAGGGTGAAGGCGATGTTGTTGGCCGATCGGGCCAGCAGCCCCTCGAGGAGTTGGCGTTCGGTCAGCACTTCGCCGACCGCAACCGCAATGACGGATTCGTCGCTGTGAGCGTCCTTGTCATATTCCGCCACGTCCGAGGCAGTCAGGGTGATGGAAGGCCCACTGGCGTTGGCTGGCACTGGGTGATCGCGAAGGATCACGACCGCGGTCGCCAACTTGGTGAGCGAGGCGACAGGCACCGGAGTGGTCTCATCCGAATTGGCGGCGAATCCCAGCGCCGGGACCTGCACCGCGCCCTGTCCCTTGGACGGCCATGGAAGGACCGGCGGGCCACCGGGAACCTTCACAGAGGCCAACGACGATTGCGATGCCGGCACGGGAAGGGGTCGGGTCACGTGCCACGCCTCGGCCAACCCGATTCCAATCACTACCACCACCCCGATGCTCACCAGTGACCACCTGAGTCGATGTGACCCACGCTTGCTGTGGCGCCCACCACGCCGTCCGTTGTCGGCCGGAAGTGGATCGGTAGGTTCGGAACTCGATCGTCCTACGATCGATTCCTCCGCTGTGCTGTCGATCAACGCTCTTCGAGTTCCTCGACAGTCATCAACACTGTTCGGGCCTTGGATCCCTCTGAAGGTCCCACCACGCCACCGCGCTCCATCAGATCCATCAGACGGCCGGCCCGGGCAAACCCCACCCGAAGTTTGCGCTGCAGCATCGAGGTGGACCCCAACTGGGACCTCACCACAAGATCCATCGCCTGAGCCAACAACTCCTCGTCATCGTCATCGGCACCCCGTTGGCCGGCCCGGCCGGTTCGGGCCACCTCGTCGATACCGGCCACCACTTCCATCGGCCGCTGACGCTTCCAGTGGGCGGCAACGGCCCGAACCTCGTCTGCTCCGACCCACGGGGCCTGGAGACGCTGTGGATTCGACGACGATGCGGTCACCAACAGCATGTCGCCCTTGCCGATGAGCCGCTCGGCCCCGGGTTGGTCGAGGATCACTCGACTGTCGGCCAGCGACGACACCGAAAAAGCCATGCGAGATGGAATGTTGGCCTTGATCACTCCGGTGATCACATCAACCGACGGACGCTGGGTAGCCAGCACAAGATGGATCCCGACCGCCCGCGCCATCTGGGCGATCCGACACACCGAGTCCTCGACGTCCCGGGCGGCCACCATCATCAGGTCGTTCAGCTCATCCACCACTATGAGAATGAAGGGCAGCCTCTGGTAACGCCGCTCGTCTTCCTCGGGCGACTGCTCGGATTCGTCGTCGTCGGACCCAGTGCCGCGCATGCGGAGCCGGTAGGCCTCTTCGTGATCTTCGAGCTGGCCACTATCGACGGCAATGTTGTACCCGGTGATGTCGCGCATCCCCGCCTCGGCCAGGAGGTCGTAGCGGCGCTCCATCTCCTTGACCGCCCAGGACAGGGCGTTGGCCGCCTTCTTCGGGTCCACCACCACCTGGGTCAGCAGATGGGGAAGGTCGTTGTACTGACCCAGCTCCACCCGTTTCGGGTCCACCAGCATCAGGCGCACCTGATCGGGAGTGGCCCGGATGAGGATGGAGGTGAGAATCGAGTTGATGCACGATGACTTGCCCGACCCGGTAGATCCCGAAACCAGCAGGTGGGGCATGTCAGCCAGGTTCACCATGTACGCATTGCCAGCGATATCGCGACCCAGCGCCACCTCCAACGGATGATGGGCCTTGGCGGCTTCGGGCGAGGCCAGGATGTCCCCCAACGCCACCAACTGGCGATGGCGATTGGGAACCTCTACACCGATGGCGGATTTGCCGGGGATGGGCGCAAGGATGCGCACGTCGGGTGAGGCCATGGCGTAGGCGATGTCCTTGGACAACGACGTCACCCGGGCCACTTTGACGCCGGTCCCGAGCTCGAGCTCGTAGCGGGTCACGGACGGCCCGACCGTGCGGCCTACCAGCCGGGTTTCGACGCCATGGGCGGCCAGCGCGTGCACCAGGGCGGTGCCGCCGGCATCCACTTCGCGCTCGTCGACAGCCTGTGGCTTCAACCTCTTCAGGAGGGTGGGCGGGGGTAGGCGCCAACCTCCGGCACCCGGACCCAGCTTCATCTCGAGCTGGGAGGCCTTGCCGGCCTTGGTGGCGGCCTCAGGAAGGGTCGCCACGTCCGGAGGCCCACCCGATCCGTCCATCGGGTCCAACACCGAATCGGCGGCCACCGGCAACGCCACCTGGGGAACCACCGCCATCTCGGGGTCGGGGTTGCGAGCGGCTTTCCCCTCGTTCACTTCTGCTTCGTCTCCACCGGATATCGCCCGGCCGAAGGGGTCGGTGGGTTGGTCATCATTTGCGTCGGTCTCGACACGACCCGATCTCCCCTCGGGGCCGCCCCGAGCCACATCGAATGCCCACCGGGCCGCCACCCTTACGCCGTGAGCGGCGGTTTTGACCGACACCCCGGTGAACAGCACCATGGCCACCACCATCACCGCTATCAACACGGTGGCGGCGCCGAAACCCCCGAGACCGGCCTGGAGGGGGTTGCCAATCACCGCACCGACCCAACCGCCGGCGGACGACAGGCTGGTCGTCGACGCCCCGAGCCTGGGTGATCCCCCTGCCAACCCGGCCAAACCTGCTGTCGCCAACAGGGTGAGCGTCCCTCCGAGCACCGCTCGGCTGGGATCCCGACCCGGAACGGATTCTTCCGAATTGCGGCCGGCAATCAACCGGACACCGACCGCCACCGCCACCACCGGCACCAGAAATCTTCCCCACCCCAGGAGGTCACCGAGAACCTGTCTCGCCCCGTGGCCGACCGGGCCCAATGCATCGGCGTAAAGGGCCAGTACGCCGAGGAGGCCGGCCGTCACCAGCACCACCCCCCACACGTCGGCGGCGTGGGCGGCCACCACGTCCCACATCCCCGCCGCCATCCCGTTCGGTGGTTGCCGGGATTGCCCGCGCCCAGTCCGCGCTCTTCCCCGACCCTTGCGCATGGATCTCTTCTTCGAGGCGGCTTTTGCTCCTGAACGGGAACGAGCCGGAACTGCGGCCTTGGCTCTCGACCGCGAAGCGCCGGATCGACCCGCCGGTCGCTTCGTAGCGGTCGTCACAGTGAAACCAGGTTACTCCGTGGGCTCTCCGACTACGGGGACTCCCCAGGAGTTGTCAGACAGTGACGATGACCGGGACGATCATCGGGCGCTGCTTGGTCCGGTTCCCGACCAACTGGCCGAGCGCCTTTCGTGCCACCCGGTTGAGCGATTCGTGGTCTTGACTTCCACCGGACAGAGCCTTCTCCAACGCCTTGGTTACTGCCACTCGCGCCTCATCGAGCAGACGATCGGTGTCGTCGTCGTAGGCCCAGCCACGGGTGACTATCTGGGGGGCGCCGACGACTTCCCCCCGCTTCAGATCGATGGTGGCCACCGCCATCACCACGCCGTCTTCGGCCAGGACTTTCCTGTCGCGCAGAACTCCGTGGCCGATGTCACCCACCGAGCTTCCGTCGACGAAGAGATACCCCCCGGGAACGCTGCCGTCACGATGAAGACCCGATGCCTCGAGCTTCACCGCGTCTCCGTCCTCGCACAACAGGATCCGGTCCCCGCTGATCCCCATCGAGTTGGCCAACCGCACATGGTTGGCCATGTGACGGTATTCGCCGTGCACCGGGATGAAAAACTCCGGTCGGGTCACCGACATCAGCATGGCCAGTTCCCCCTGGCGTGCGTGCCCACTCACGTGAACCGCTTCCACCCCCGAGTGGATGACCTCCACCCCCCGGCGATGAAGACTGTCAATGACCCGTCCCACCGACCATTCATTTCCGGGAATCGGGTGGGCGCTGATCACCACCACGTCGTCCTCGCGGAGTGTGAAGAATCGGTTCTCGCCCACGGCCAACCGGGACAGGGCCGACATCGGCTCACCCTGCGAGCCGGTGGAGATCACACACACCTGCCCCGGGGGCAGCGTGTCCACCCGCTCGATATCCACCAATGCACTGTCGGGGATCTCGAGAATGCCCAGCTGCCGGGCCAAGGCCACGTTTTTCTGCATCGAACGACCCAGGGTTGCCACTTTTCGTCCACCGGCGATGGCGGCGTCGGCCACCTGCTGGACCCGGTGGATGTGGCTGGCAAAGCAGGTCACGACGAATCGTCGGTCGGGACGGGCCAGGAACACCCGGCGCAGGGTGACCCCCACCGTGGTCTCCGACGGTGTGAATCCCGGCTCTTCCGCGTTGGTCGAATCGCACAGCAACAAGCGGATACCCGGGTCGGAGGCCAACGCTCCCATCCTGGCCAAATCGGTGCGCCGGTCATCGACGGGATGGAGATCAATCTTGAAGTCCCCCGAGTGCAGGATCACACCCTGAGGAGTATGAAAGGCGGTGGCAAACGCCTGGGGCACCGAGTGGGTGACCGGTATGAATTCAACATCGCAGGGCCCGATTCGCCGACGCTCGCCGTCGCGGACAGGAATCCAGGTGACCTGACTGGCCAATCCGGCCTCGTCCACCCGGTTCCGGGCCAAACCCAGAGTGAGCTCGGAACCGTAGACGTCCACCGGAAAATCACGGAGCAGGAACGCCAACCCGCCGGTGTGATCTTCGTGCCCGTGGGTCAGGATGACCGCGTCCACCCGATCGGCGTTCTCCCGCAGGTAGGTGAAGTCGGGAAGCACCAAATCGACGCCAGGCATGTCCGGGTCGGGGAACATGATGCCCACGTCGAGGATGAGGATGCGACCGTCCACCTCGATACAGGCGCAGTTCCTCCCGATCTCACCGAGACCACCGAGGAACACGATACGGACCGGAGCCGCTCCTTTGGAACCCACGGCGACATGTGCCGACGGGTTCGGGTGCGGTTGACGCTTTTTCTGATCGGTGCCCTTGGCCACGTTGTCCTTGCCGGGTGATCGCCGCCGGGCCGGATCCGCGCCTTTGTTCGCCTGTTTCTTGGACCTCTCGGTCCGACCCGGATCAGGCAACCGATTGACGATTCAGTGAGGGTTGGTGCAGGCGCTCGATGACGCCGCGCGCGTCGGCCACCAGAGACTCGGGCGCCTCGGGATGAGGGAGACGACACTGACCGGCCGGAAGGCCCAGGGCTCGGCAGGCAGCTTTGGTCGGGACCGGATTGGGGAACAGGTCTGAGCTCTCGAAGTCATACGATTCCGCCAGACGGTGGTTGGCCAACTGTGCCCCCCGAAGGTCTCCGGCATTGAACGATGAGACCATCTCGGCCATTGCCTCCCCCGCCCAGTGGGAGGCCACGCTGACGATCCCCACCCCTCCTACCGCCAGAAACGGGAGGGTGAGCGAGTCGTCCCCTGAATACACCTCGAACTGCTCGGGGGTCTGGGCCACCACCCGGGCGGCCCCGGCCACGTCGCCGGTGGCATCCTTCACACCGACGATGTTGGGGACCTCAGAGGCCAACGTGGTGAGCAGATCCGATCCGATGCGGCGTCCGGTACGGATCGGAATGTCGTAGAGGAGCACCGGAAGGTGAGTCGCTGCCGCCACCGCCCGGAAGTGGGCCGACAGGCCCGCTGAAGACGGCCGGTTGTAGTACGGAGTGACGATGAGGACCGCGTCCACGCCGATGTCCGCCACCGAACGGGTGAACGTCACCGAGTGGGCAGTGTCGTTACTGCCTGTGGCAGCAATCACCGGAACGGTCACCGCCTCGGCCACCGCCCGGAACAGATCGAGCGCCTCGCCATCGGTCAGCACCGGACCTTCGCCGGTGGTGCCGGCCACCACCAAGCCGTCAGACCCAGTGGCGATCAGGTGCCGGGCCAGGACGACGGCACCGTCCACATCGAGCCCACCATGGTCATCGAAGGGAGTGACCATGGCTGTCACCACCGAGCCGAAACGCGCCATCGTCTCAGCCCCTTGTCAGGTGTATCTGCGGAGTCGGCGCCACGGTGAGGCAGGCTACCAGCAGGGACGGACGCATCCGGTCCCTGCTGGCAACCGTGGGCGATGTTACGAGGCCACCGGGTCCGCGGACGGCACCGCGGCAAAGGAGTCGTACTCCTCGCCAGTGTCTTCCCACGATTCGAACTCGATCACACCCAGTTCGGTGAATTTGGTCCGCAGCCAGCCGTCGGCGGCGTCGAGGAGACCGAGCTTGCGACAGTTGGGAACGATTTTCGAGAAGAGGAGGGCCTGAAACTGAGCCCGCTCAGGGGCCTGCTGGATCAGCGGCACGATGGATTTGGGGTCGATGCCCATACGGTCCCACACCTCTTGCTGGAGGAATCGGTCACGCATCCGCACTGCGGCCTCGAAGGCGAACTCCTGGCGCTCACGCAGCTCGGCCGCGTTGAGGCCCTGGTAGTACTCCTGAAGGCTGAGCACACCGAAGGCGACGTGGCGGGCCTCATCAGCCATCACGTAGCGCAGAAGTTGCTTCAAGAGAGGATCTGCCGTCATCTGGGCCATGAACCCGAAGGCGGCCAACGCCAATCCCTCCACCATGATCTGCATGCCGAGGTAGGTCATATCCCACCGCGAGTCAGCGATGATGTCGTCGAGGAGCATCTGCAGATGGGCGTTGATCGGGTAGTGACCCGAGCACTTGTCGTCGAGGTACTTGGCAAATACCTCCACATGCCGGGCCTCATCCATCACCTGGGTGGCGGCGTAGTACTTGGCATCGATCCATGGGACGGACTCCACGATCTTGGCCGTGCACACCAGCGCACCCTGCTCCCCGTGGAGGAACTGGGACAAGGTCCAGTTCTGGCTCTCCACCCCGAACTGGATCCACTCCTTCTCCGACCATTTCTCAGCAGGAGTACCGGTGAGGTCGACTCCGGCGGTAAACCCTCCGGTGGCCATGGCGTTTTCGACGATCAGCTTCTCTTGATCGACATCGGTGTCCCAGGGCAGATCGGTCTGACCATTCCACTGGGCCTTCTTGGCTTTCTCGTAGAGCTTGTCGAGTTTGGGTCGGGTTCCCTTCTCATAGTCCCACGTGAAGATGGTGTCATAGACGGAGTGCACTGTATGTCTACCATCGGCGTCTTCGGTGCCGACCACAGACAGAATCGCCTCGAAGTCGTCGATGTCCTCTCGGCCGATGATGTCGTTGGTGCTGTTCATATCGATACTCATTGCACGTCCCCCTCGGAATGTGTGGTGGTGGTTGGGTAGGTCTGGAGGTAATCGACTTGGCGGACCCTGCCCGCGTACTTGGCCCGATCGGCGGCAATGGGAACGAGGTCAACCGGTTGGGACCGGTCAGGGGCGCGGAGCGCCCTGATCCCGGGGAGCACCAATGTGCCGACCAGGTGGCGGGCCCGGGCCGGGTCAGTGAGGTCCATCTCACTCGTCGGGGCAATGCAGTAGGAGAGCACAATCCGGGTCGCCCACTCCGCCACCCGGGCGGCTTCCTCGGGATCCATCCATCGGATGAGGAATGGGGAGATGAAACGGCTGGCCGTGGCCAGAAGACGGTTCGACTCGTCGAATGCCAGTCGGCCGAGCACCACGTCTGGTTCATGGGCGATCATGTAGGTGAGGGCCGGATGTCGGGTAATCCGGGTCACCGCTTCGACGATACCGATCACCAGCACATCGGAAAGCTCTTCGGCCGCCCCCATCCGGGCACCGAGGGCGGAGAACAACCGGGCCATCTCGGTTTCGGCCACCGCGCCCAGCAGTTCGTCTTTGCCCCCGGGGAATACCCGGTAGACGGTGGCTCTCGACACGCCGGCACCGCGGGCCACATCGTCAACCGTGGTCTTGGCCGTTCCCTGCCTGGCTATGCAGTCCAGGGCCGCGTCGACGATACGGACCCGATGGGGAGAGACCCGATCGGGTGCGTCGGTAGGCGCCGATGCATTCGGTGCCATGGCGGCACCAAGCCGTAGATCCCCCTGCACGACTCGAAGCCGTGCCCCCTGTCCCGCCATGTTTGGAACAATAGGCCGATATTTGTCTCATTGTCAAGGATTGCCCCCGGGCTCAGTCGGGCCGCTTTCCGGGCTCGGGTCCGACCACCACGCCGGCCAGTAGCTCGCCACGGACCAACTCAGACACCTGAGCCGGATCGTCGAGATCCCATCGACCGGGTGATCCCATGTAGGAGAGCACCATTCGAGCCAGAAAGTCGCCGGCTTCATCAGGGTCCACTCCCGGCGCCAAACCGTGCTGATGGAGGTACGGGACCAGAAAGCCTGCAATGGCGTCCCGGATCCGATTGCTCTCCACCGTGATAGTGGGAAGGAGCGTCTCCGGCTCGGTCTGCATGACCCGTTGCAACACCTCATGCTCCTGAATCGACCGATGGGCAAAGGAGATGCCCCGCTCCATCACCGCTTCAAGGCTCTCGGCCCCTCGTACCTCGTTATAGAGGCGACCAAAAAAGGCGAAGAGCTCCCACACCACGACGTCATGGATCAGCTCGTCGCGGCCCCCAGGGAAGTGCCGGTAGACGGTGGCCCGTGATACCGCTGCTTCGCGGGCCGCATCTTCCACTGTGGTTTTGGCCACACCCCACCTGGCCACGCAAGCGTAGGTGGCCTCGATGATCCGCTGGCGGGTGTCCTCCATCGATAGCCGGTTGATTCAGAACCCGAGAAGAGGATCGAGCCCCAGGGTCAGCCCGGGTCGGGTCGTCACCGCTCTGATGGCGAGGGCCACCCCGGCCATAAAGGAAGTCCGGTCATAGGAGTCGTGCCGGATGGTCAAGCCCTGGCCGACCGCACCGAACATGACCTCTTGGTGAGCAATCAGGCCGGTCAGACGCACCGAATGCATCCGTATCCCCCCCGGGCCCGCGCCTCCCCGGGCACCCTCGACCATCACCGTGGTGGTCCGGTCACCGGCAAACTCGTCGACCCCAGCGGCCACCCGAGCTGCCGCCATGCGCTCTGCCGTCCGCATGGATGTCCCCGACGGGGCATCGAGCTTCCCATCGTGATGGAGCTCGACAATCTCGGCTCCTTCGAACCACGGCGCGGCCATTGCCGCGAACCGCATCATCAGCACCGCTCCAATGGCGAAATTGGCGGCGACTATGCAGTTGGGTGCTCCCCGCTCCGGACCGGCGAACAGGCGCTCCAGTGTGGTGATGTCCTCGTCGTTGAACCCGGTGGTACCGACCACCGCATGGATCCCGGCCTCCGCGCACCACGCCAGCGTGTCTCTCGCCGCGTCCGCCCGGGTGAAGTCGACCACCACCTCGACACCGGCATCTACCAGCGCCCCGAGATCTCTTTCGATCGAGAGTCCCCCGGCGTCTTCCCCGGTGAGCTGGCGCAGGTCGATCCCGGCCAGTTGGGGGTCGACGGCCGCCACCAGCTCGAGCTCCCGGTCGGCACCCACCGTGCGGCACACCTCTCGGCCCATTTTCCCCCCGGCTCCGACCACTCCGACTCGCATAGCTACCAACCCTATCGTCGGCGGTCGTGGTGTCCCTGAGGCGAGGTGCGATCCAGCCTCAGCGCACGCCGAGCGTGTCGGTGTCGAAGTCCGACTCGTCGAAAGGCCCCACTACCGACAGGGTCCGGGGTGCTGCCACCAACTCGGTGGCGGCGGCGTGTACGTCGGCGAGCGTGACCGCCTCTACCCGGGCCAACACCTCGTCGATATCGAGCACCTCTCCGTGAAGCAACAGACCCGCCCCGATCCGGCCCATTCGAGCCCCGGAGTCCTCGCAGGCCAAGATGGTCTCGGCCCGGAGATTGCCTTTGGCCACCGCCAGTTCACGTTCGGTGATGCCATCCGCTCCCAGTGCCTCGAGTTCGCCGGCCACGATTTTCAACACCTCGGAAACATGGTCCGGTGAGGTACCCATCCCCACGCTGACCGCCCCGGCGTCGTGATAGGCAACCCGTTCCGACCAGACCGAGTAAGCCAAGCCACGCCGCTCCCGGATCTCCTGGAAGAGCCGGCTCGACAGACCGCCACCCAGGACGTGATTGAGGATGGCAAGGGCATAGCGGCGCGGATCGAACCGATCGACCGAGCGCATCCCTAGGATGAGGTGGGTCTGCTCGGTACCGCGTCTGATCACTTGCAAGGGAATGACAGTGTCGCCCGGGGCGGACCGCTCCGGAGACGACCCCCCTGACGATCCGGTGAACCGGGCGTCGAGACCTGCGACCACATCGTCGTGCTCGAGATCACCGGCAATGGCTGCCACCATGTTCTTGGGTCGGTAGTGCAGGGCAAAGAATTCGCGGATCTGGGCGACGGTCATCGCCTCGATCGACTCGTGGGTACCGAGCACTTCGCGGCCCAAGGCGTGATCAGGGAACAAGCTGGCTGAGCTCTGTTCCGCGGCCAGGTCGGAAGGCTCATCGGCATGCATGAGGATCTCGTCGAGGATGACCGACCTCTCGGCATCGAGATCGGAATCTCGCAAGGCCGGTCGCCACATGATGTCGGAGAGGATGTCGAGCCCCAATGGCAGGTGCTCGGCCAACAAGCGGATGTAGAAGGAGGTGTACTCCTTGGTGGTGAATGCGTTGAAGTCGCCTCCGACCTCATCGACCGCCTCGGCGATGGCCGCGGCCGGCCGGTCCTCAGTGCCTTTGAAGAGGAGATGCTCCAGAACGTGGGAGGTACCGGCTCGATCGACGGTTTCGTCGCGCGAGCCGGTACCCACCCAGAATCCGATGCACACCGATCGCGCATCAGCCATCCGCTCGGTGGCCAGCGCCACACCCGACGACAGCATGTCGGTACGGATCATGAGTCGACAGTCCCGGTCAACCTGGCCGAATCACCGACGACGGCGACCACCCCGGTTGCGTCCGCCTCCCCCGCCCGAGCGCTCGGACGGCTCAGCCCCAGCGGGACCCAGATCGCCGAACTCCTGAACGAGCTCCGCTTGAAAGGTGTCTTCGAATGATGCGGCGCCCGAGGCAGGAGCGGACCCACTCCGGGACTCTGACGAGGCTCCCGAATCGGAGTGACCGCTGTCACCCGGGTCGGCGTGATCGCCACGATTGGCGCGACCTCCACCATCGCCGCGACCGCCACCATCGCCGCGACCGCCACCATCGCCGCGACCGCCACCATCGCCGCGACCGCCCCCACTGCTTTCGGGACGCCCCGGAGCCGAGGATCGCTCGTCCCCGGAAGGCTCACCGGCGAGCGAGAGGGACACTTTGCCCTGTGGGTCGATGTCGTCGACCTTCACCTCCACCGGCTGACCGAGCTCGAGCACGTCCTCGACCCGCTCCACCCGCTTGCCGCGTCCGATCTTTGAGATGTGCAACAGCCCATCGCGGCCCGGCAGAATGTTGACAAAGGCTCCGAACTTGGTGATGTTCACGACTTTGCCCTGGTAGATAGCACCCACCTCGGCCAACGGCGGGTCGAGGATGGTCGAGATCCGCCGACGAGCCTCTTCGACGGCACTGCCATCCTTGGCTCCGATGGTCACGGTGCCAACCATGCCGTCATCGTCCACGGCGATATCGGCGCCGGTCTCCTGTTGGAGAGCGTTGATCACCTTGCCCTTGGGCCCGATGACCTCACCGATCTTGTCCATGGGGATCTCGAACGAGATGATCTTTGGTGCCGATGAGGCCACCTCACTGCGGGGCTCGGCGATGGCGCCGGCCATGACTTCGAGAATCGCCAGTCGGGCGTCCTTGGCCTGAAGGAGAGCCTTGGCCAGCACGTCCGCCGGCAGTCCGTCGATCTTCGTGTCGAGCTGCAGGGCGGTGACCACATCTTTGGTCCCGGTGACCTTGAAGTCCATGTCGCCGAATGCATCCTCGGCGCCGAGGATGTCAGTGAGGGTCACATAGTTGCCATCGTCGTAGACCAGACCCATGGCGATGCCGGCCACCGGTGCCCGCAACGGCACGCCGGCTGCCATCATCGACAGCGTCGATCCACACACCGACGCCATCGACGTGGAGCCGTTGGAGGCCAACACGTCAGAAACCAAACGGAATGTGTAGGGAAAGTCCTCTTCGTAGGGGACAACCGGGAGCAACGCCCGCTCGGCCAGCAAGCCGTGGCCGATCTCGCGACGCTTCGGGCCGCGCATGAAGCCGGTCTCCCCGGTCGAGAACGGCGGGAAGTTGTAGTGATGCATGTACCGCTTCGAAACCACCGGGGTGATGGTGTCGAGCAGTTGATTCATCCGGGGCATGCCCAGAGTCGTCACATTGAGCACCTGGGTCTCACCCCGCTGGAAGAGCGCCGAACCGTGCGCGGTGGGCAGAAGATCGACTTCGGCCGACAGTGGGCGGATCTGTGACGTATTCCGCCCGTCGATCCGAATGCCCTCTTCCACAATGCGCTTGCGCACCAGCTTCTTGGTCAGCCCCTTGACGGCGGCCTTGATCTCCCGCTCACGGTCGGGGAACTCGGAAGAAAGAGCCGAGACGATCGTCGCCGTAGCTGTGTCGAGAGCGCCGTTCCGTTCGGCTTTGGCCGTAAAGGCGTTGGCGGCGGCAACCGACTCCGAGCCGGTGGCAACCACCCGCTCCCACACGTCATCCCCGTAGTCGGAGAGGGTGGAGAACTCGAGAGGAACGATGGCGCCACGATCGGCAATGTGAGCCGCCACCAACTTGCGCTGCAGGACGATCGACTCGCGGATCCATGTCTTGGACACTTCGAGCCCGTCGGCCAGCACCTCTTCGGTGACCTGTGGGGCACCTTCGTCGTAGTACTGGAACGAACGCTCGGTGCCGCCGGCCTCCACCATCATGATGGCGATATCGGCGTCGTCGGCATCGCTGAGCGCCCGGCCCGCCACCACCAGCTCGAAGGTCGAGGCGTTGCCCTCTTCGAAGGTGGGCTGCGGGATCCAAACGCCGTCGGTCGAATACGCCACCCGGACAGCACCGATTGGTCCGTCGAAGGGGATGCCTGACAGCATCAGTGCCGCCGAGGCGGCATTGATGGCCAGGACGTCGTGCGGGTTGATCTGGTCAGCCCCAAAGATGGTCCCGACCACATGGACCTCGTTGCGAAAACCCTTGGGGAACGACGGGCGAAGCGGGCGGTCGATGAGCCGGCAGGTGAGGATGGCCTGATCCGAGGACTTGCCCTCCCGCCGGAAGAACGATCCGGGGATCTTTCCGGAGGCATAGGCCCGTTCCTCGATGTCGACCGTCAAGGGGAAGAAGTCGGCCCCCTCCCGGACCGACCGGGACGCGGTGGCTGTTGCCAGCAACACGGTGTCCCCGATACGGCCGAGGACAGCGCCGTCGGCCAGTTGGGCCAACTTTCCCGACTCGAAGGTGAGTGTGCGGTCGGTACCACTGATGGGTGCCGATACTGAAATGGCGTCTGACATGACGCTCCTTGGTTTGCTCGGGGGCCCCCCGAGCCAGTTCCCAGTTGTCGAACACCCCGTCCTGGTAGCGAGCCGGGTATTCGGCAACTGGTGACTGACCTCTGCAGGAGCCCGGTCTGTCTGTCTACGGCCTACCGCCGATGCGGCTTGCCGTTCCTACTGCCGGTCGACACGGTGTCGACCTGGCGTCCAACGGCGAGTTGCCGGTGGAAGAATTGCCATCGCCCGGCCAAAGCCGGGCGAATCGAACGGTCACCGCCTAACGGCGGAGGCCGAGGCGTCCGATGATGTCCCGGTAGCGCTCGACATCGTTGTTCCCCACATAGTCGAGGAGTCGACGGCGTTGACCGATGAGCTTCAGCAACCCACGGCGGGTGTGGTGATCACCTTTGTGCACCTTCAGGTGCTCGGTGAGGTGAGTGATGCGCTCGCTCAGAATGGCGATTTGCACCTCGGGTGAACCGGTATCGGTCTCGTGGAGCCGGTACTCGGTGATGGTTGCCTGCTTGTCGGGCATGTGCTGGGTCGACCTCTGGGATGTTCGGAAACGGCGACGGACGGGGTTCGTCGACCCAACAATGGTAGCAGTATCAGCGGCACCAGGCACCAACGGGCTGAAGCCTACGCCCCGAATCCGGCCCCGCAGGGCCGGATTCGGGCACTCACACTGTGAAGCCAACGCGGGTCGGCAGCAGAATTACTTGTTGGGCTGGGGGGTCATCCGCAGATAGGGCTTCAAGGCCTTGAATCCCTTCGGGAAACGCTCCTTGGCCTCTTCGTCGGAGACCGCGCCGGAAATGACCACGTCGTCCCCGTCCTTCCAGTTCACTGGAGTGGCCACCTGGTAGTCGGCGGTCAACTGCAGCGAGTCGAGGACCCGGAGGATCTCTTCGATATTGCGACCGGTCGAGGCGGGGTAGGTCAAGGTCAGCTTGATCTTCTTGTCGGGCCCGATGATGAACACCGACCGGACGGTGAGGGTGTCGTTGGCGTTGGGATGGATCATGTCGTACAGGTCGGCGACCTTACGATCCTCATCACCGATGATCGGAAAGTTCAGAGCCTGGCCTTGGGTCTCCTTGATGTCTTCTGCCCACTTGGCATGCGAGACGACGTCATCGACGGACACCCCGATGAGCTTGGTGTCACGCTTGTCGAACTCGGGCTTGGCCTTGGCAAACCCGCCCAACTCGGTGGTACAGATCGGAGTGAAGTCCTTGGGGTGGGAAAAGAGGATTCCCCAGCTGTCCCCGAGATACTCGTGGAAACGGACAGTTCCTTCGGTCGTCTCTGCTGTGAAATCGGGGGCGATGTCGCCCAGTCGAATTGCCATGGTGCTACTCCTCATGTGTTCTGTACCGGTACTCCGGTCCGGATCGCGACCCTCACGATCCCGTCGTCTGCGTCAGGATAGACCAAGGAGAACCTATTGTCGACCTGATGGGTCAAGTTTCCTGGCCCCGGTGGCTGTGGTCGACCCAACCGGCATGGTCGAACCGGTCACCGGTTGCGGGCATGATATTCGCCCATGCCTGATATCGCCGCATTCGATTTCGACGGAACCGTCACCACCGGTGGCAGCGTGTTCGGCTTCCTTTCTGCCGTCACCGGTCGCCGGTTGGTGGTCGCCGCCTCAATCGCCCTCTCCCCTCGCCTGGCCCATGCCGCTCTGGCCGGGGGCACCGTAGCGGACGAGACCAAAGAGCGCCTCTTCCAACGGGTCCTGGCCGGTGTCGAGACCTCCCATCTCGACACGGCGAGCATCGAGTTCGCCAAGGGTCACCTGGCCAGCCACCTGCGCGCTGATGTCCACCGACGGTTTATCTGGCACCAGCAGCGAGGAGACCACACGGTCATTGTGTCGGCCTCTCCCGAAAGCTACGTACGCGAAGCCGGACGCCTGCTCGGAGCCGAGCACGTGATCGCCACCCGACTCGCGGTCGAAGATGGTCGCCTCACCGGACGATACGACGGGAAGAACTGTCGAGGCGAAGAGAAGTTACGCCGCCTCCAGGAGTGGGTCGCGGGTGTGGACGAGTCCTCTCCGCGTCTGTGGGCGTACGGCAACAGCCGAGGGGATCTTCGGATGATGACCGCCGCCGACGTGGGAATCAACGTCGGACGGCTTGGTCCGATCGGTCGACTTCGGGCATTTCCGGGCCTCGACAGCACCCAAACGCGACCAACTGACAGCGCTTGCTGACTGAACCTGCTGACGGCGGAGATGGCGGTTGGCCAGGTCCGTCCCTACTCCGCCGAAGGCGAACCAAAGAAGGTGGCGTCACCGAAGGAGAAGATGCCCCCGTCAGAGGCCACCAACCAGTAGCCAAACCGGTCGGGGGTGGCGGTCATCCCCACCACCGGTGCGATCAATGCCTGGTTTCCCATGGATCCAAAGTAGGTGGCGTCACCGAAGGAGAAGATGCCCCCGTCAGAGGCCACCAGGCGGTAGCCGTGCCCGTCGGCCGTGGTCGACATGCCCACCACCGGCCTGTTGAGGGCGATGGCCCCGGTGGACCCGAAGAAGGCGGCATCGCCGAAGGCGAAGATGCCGCCGTCGGAGGCCACCGACCAGTAGCCCTTCCCGTCGGGGGACCCGGCCATGCCCACCATGGGTTGATTGAGATGGATAGTGCCCGTCGAGCCAAAGAATTGGGCATCGCCGAAGGAGAAGATGCCGCCGTCGGAGGCCACCAGCCAGTAGCCACCACCGTCAGGGGACCCGGCCATGCCGACCACCGGTTTGTTGAGCCTGATGGCCCCGGTGGATCCATGGAAGCTGGCATCGCCGAAGGAGAAGATGCCGCCGTCTGCTGCCACCAACCAGTAGCCCTTCCCGTCAGGGGTGGCCGCCATGCCGACAATGGGCTTATTGAGGGTGATGGCCCCGGTGGACCCGAAGAAAGCGGCATCGCCGAAGGAGAAGATGCCGCCGTCGGAGGCCACCTCCCAGTAGCCCTTGCCGTCAGGGGTGGCCGCCATGCCGACAATGGGCTTATTGAGCGCAGAGCCAGCTTTGGAACCGTGAAAACCAGCATCGCCGAAGGAGAAGATGCCGCCGTCTGCTGCCACCAACCAGTAGCCCCCGGTAGGCGCGGGAGCGCTTGCGGCGATGAAGGGGGGCACCACACCGGCCAATGCTGGGACCGCCTGTACCGTCGAGAGAATGTCAGGGGAATCGTTGGCCTGAAAGACGAAACCTCCGGTGTCGGGACCGGTGCTCACCTGAAACGAGAGGAGCGACGAGATCGGGGTGGCGGAGCCATGTTGAAAACTGGCGAAGAGTGGAGACTGGCCGAGTGCGACAAGGGCCTGCACTACTTCCGCGGTGGAGTTGGAATCGGAGGATCCGGGGGCGGTGGTGGCATTTGGTTCATATCCCCATCCCCCGTCAGGGTTCTGGGCCCCGGTTAGAAATCCGAGCGCGGCAGTAGAGATAGCCGAGGTAACTGCCGACTGACTGGCAAGACCTTGGATGGCAAGCGCTGTCGAGTTGGTATCAGGCCCGGCGAAGGAAGCCGGGTCACCGTCGCAGGGATTGGCGGTCGTGATGTAGCTGGTCCAACCACCGTCAGGGCACTGCTGCCCCCGGAGCCAGGTGATGGCCGAGCCGACCACACCCTGACTGGTGTCACCGACCGCTGCCAGCGCAGCCAGAGCCAGACCTTGGCGGTAGGCACCGTCGAAGGTCGGATCCTGAGCACCGAAGAGTCCGGCGTCTGTGCCACTGGTTCGTTCCGTGGCCACCAGGCGAGTCACCAGGTTTGTGCCACCGAAGTTAGTCGGGTCGACACCCAACGCATAGGCATCCAGAATCAGCAGCGACAACTGACCGGGACCGTCGGTGCCGGTCACGGTCACGTAGTCGTCAACGTGAGCTTCCAGATACGTGAGCGCCAACTGGGCCCCGGGGATGTCGATCCCGGTGGCGGCCAGCGCCAGGACTGTATTGGCGGTAAAGGACAGGTTGGCCTGCCCCGTAGTGGGCGATGGTATGAAGCCCTGCGGAGACAGTTTGGCGGCCAACCATCGAGCCCCCTGGTCGGCTGCAGTCGTCTGCGGGAAGTTGGTCGATGTGCCCGGCGACGATACCGACGATGACGGTGCGATGACGGGGGTGGCGGCCGTCGCTGTAGCCGGTCCCGCGACTAGGCCGACCGCCAGGCAGATCGCCGAGGCGACTGCCACTCGTAGGCGTTGAATGGGCATGTTGGGTTTCCTCACTCTGGAGGCAACGACCCGGAAGCGCCACATTCCCAACTGCGAAACAGAGACTGACCGAGCCACTGCCGCAGTTCTCGACGGACATGGCTCAACTGAGCACTCCCGCGGTATCCCGGCTCGTGACTCGCCTGCTTTGGCGTGTCACCTACGGTTGCGGACCAGCGCCGGAATTCGACCGGCTTCCCCTTGGCAGTGCATTCGGTTGTGGATGCAGACGCTAGCAGTCCGCATCGAATCGCGCCCACGTGGACCCGGTGAACCGCCCTGCTCTCCGCCCTACACTCCAGGCCCTTGAGCGACACCAGCCATGGCCCCACGGCCAGCCCGGGCCCCAGCGTGATGACCCCGGGTATGGTCCTTCTCTTTGCCACCGCCTGCGGGGTGTCAGCGGCCAACCTCTACTACGCCCAGCCCCTGCTCCCTTCGATCGCCCGCAGCCTCAATGTCCGGTCGGGCACGGCCACCTTGATCGTCAGTGGGGCCCAGGTCGGTTACGGCATCGGTCTGGCCCTGTTGGTCCCGTTGGGCGACATGTTGGTTCGGCGCCGACTGGTTCCGGGCATCCTTCTCATCGCCGCGGCTGCCCTCTTCGTGGCGGCCGACGCCCCCACCATCACCGTCCTCATCGGGGCGGTGGCGGTAGCCGGAGTGTGTTCCGTCGCCGCCCAAATCCTGGTCCCGTTCGGTGCCCAGCTCGCTGACGACATGAACCGCGGGCGGGTCGTGGGCACCATAATGAGTGGTCTGCTGATCGGGATCCTGTTGGCCCGGACGTTTTCGGGGCTCATCGCCCAAGTCGCCGGTTGGCGGGCGGTGTACATGGCGGCCGGCGTGGTCGTCCTCGCCCTCGTAGGACTTTTGGCCCGCACCCTGCCCAGAGAGGATGCGCGGCCAAAGCTCATCTACCGCGAATTGCTCGCCTCCGTGGTCCACTTGATGCGTTCCGAACCGCAACTGCGACTGCGTTCGGCGTACGGCGGTCTGGCGTTCGCCGCCTTCTCCGTCCTTTGGACCAGCTTGGCGTTCCTGTTGGCCGGGTCCCCGTACCGATACAGCGACGCGGTCATCGGACTCTTCGGGCTTCTCGGTGTCAGTGGAGCCCTGACCGCGTCACTCAGTGGTCGTCTGGCCGATCGGGGTCGGGAACGATTGGTGACCGGAGCATCGTTGGTCATCACCGTGGGGTCATTCGGTCTCCTCGCCCTCGGTTCCCATCAGCTGTGGGCGCTGATTGTGGGAATCGTGGTTGCCGACCTCGGTATCCAATCGGTGCACATTCAGAATCAACAGGTGATCTTCGCCATCGACCCCAACGCCCGCTCACGCCTCAATACCGGATATATGGTCACCTACTTCATTGGTGGTTCGATCGGGTCCGCCACGGCCGGGGTGATCTATTCCCGGGGTGGTTGGACGGCAGAGGTCGTAGTGGGCATCGCCTACAGCGGTGCCGCCCTGGTCCTGTGGATGCTCAGCCAGAGGTTCGGTGTTGGACGGGCTGACATCGTGGCGGGCCTCTGACGCGACAAGATTGGGACCATGTCCGCGTTCAGCCGATTTGATCGGATCATCGGCGGGGTCCTTTTGGCTGTGCTCATCGGGTTGGTAGGCCTGGGCATTGCCACCAGGTCTGGGGCCAAAACGACATCGTCGGCACCCGCCGCGTCCAGGGGAACCTCCCATGCGGGTGAGACGACCTCCACCGCTCCGGCGCCAACAACCACCGGTCCGCCCACCACCACAACCACGACGACAACGAAGTCGGCAACGGCAGCGCCACCGCCAATCGGGGGGCAGGTCACCGCGGTGGGCGACTCGGTGATAATCGATATCCAGCCCAATTTGGAAGCCGATATCCCTGGGGTGAGCGTCGATGGTCTGGTCAGCCGTCAGTTCGAATCGGGGATCGCGGTTGTGCAGGCCGACCGGGCCGCCGGCACTCTGGGAAGCGTGTTGGTGATCGAGTTGGGGACCAACGGCACCGTCACCTCAGACAATGTCGACGCCATGATGCAGGCCGCCGCCGGGGTGAAGCGGGTGGTCTTTGTCAACGTAGATGTCCCCCGCTCGTGGGAGGCCTCCGACAATGCCGTACTGGCCGCCGGGGTGGCCCGATATCCAGGAGTGGCGGTGCTGGCCGACTGGTACTCCCTGTCGTCACCCCATCCCGAATGGTTCACGGCCGATCAGGTCCACCTCAATCCGACCGGAGCATCAGCCATGGCCACGTTGATCGCGCAAAACGTCTGAAGCCACCGGCGCCGATCCCACCCAAGCGCTAGTCGAGCTCTTTCAACCGTGAGGCATAGCGGACCGACTTCTCGGTGAGTTCGCTCATCATGGTCTCGAGACGGGCCTGTTTGCCTGCCACCACTTCACACAGCTTGTCGTTGATGGCTGACGCTTCGAGCAGAATCTCCCGGCGGCGTCCCTGGTCGGCGCCCGACCTGTATTCATGACGCAATCCGGCCAAATCATCCTCCCCCCGAAGGATGTCCCGAATCTCGCCGAGGTCGAAACCGAGCAATGACTGCAGCTCACGAATGTGGACGATGCGGCCCATGTCTTCTTCGGTGTAACGCCGGGCCCCTCCGGCCGAGTAGTTGGCCGGGGCCAGCAGCCCGATCTCCTCATACCAGCGAAGGGTACGGGGGGACACGCCCGCACGTTCAGCCGCCTTTCCGATGCGAAGCAGCCCTCCCCCACTCGACACCTCATCCACTGGCCGTTCCGGGTCGTCGACTCCCACGGCCAAAGTTTACGTCAACGTAAAATTTCTCCGCCAGTCATGAGGTTGCCTCCTACTCCAGCCAAGGTCGCCCGCGTGTTCCTCCTGTACGCCGACGGATGGATGACGACGGATCGATCGGGTGTTCGCGTTCTGAGGCTGTCGGTGCCTGTGCTACGCAGTGGTCATGCCCAGATTCGAACCGTTCATTGGCCTCCGGTACGACACCGCCCGGGTCGATATGAACATGGTGATCGCCCCACCCTATGACGTCATCGATGCTCCGGAGCGACAGCGCCTGGCCGGTCGCCACAGCGCCAACGCGGTGCGGGTGGAGCTGCCCGAAGCCGATCACCGGGCCGGATTGGACAGGTACCAGCATGCACGGGCCATGCTCGAATTCTGGCAAGAGGCGGGCACCCTGGTGGCCGACCCCTCACCCTGCTTCTATGCCTACCGGATGACCTCCCCCGGTGGCCGTCCTACCCACGGGGTCATTGGGGCGTTGGCGATCGACGAGGACAATGTCGGCGACATCCTTCCTCACGAGCAGACCCTTCCCAAACCCAAGAGTGACCGGCTCGACCTGCTGCGGGCCACCCGCACCAATCTCTCTCCCATTTGGGGACTCTCGCTCACGCCGGGTCTGACCCAGACCTTCATCGCCATCATCGCGGCCGGCCCGGCCCAGATGGCCGCCACCGATGATGATGGCGTGCTTCACGAGCTGTGGGTGATCAGCGGCTCCGCCTCCATCGATGCGGTCCGCCAGGCGGTGGGCAACTCTCGGGTTGTCGTCGCCGACGGGCACCATCGCTACGAGACCGCCCTGGCCTACCGGTCGGAGTTGGCCACCGAAGGTGACAAGACCCTGCCTGGCGCTGATCTGATCATGGCCCTGGTGGTGGAACTGAGCGAGGACCAGCTCGAGGTCGGGCCCATCCACCGGGTGCTGTCGGGACTGCCCGACGGGATCGATCTGGTCGACGCCTTCTCCTCGTGGTTCGACGTGACCAAGGTCGGCGACCTCACCCGGCGCACACTGGCCGCCCTGGGCGAATCGGAAGCCCTGGCTCTGGTGATGCCCTCAGGAGCCTGGCTCCTGTCGCCGAAGGACGGCACCCCCGAAGCCGCGGGCGCCTCGCTCGACTCATCCATGGTGGCCCTGGTCATCGCCGAGCTCCCCGATCATGAGCTTGAGTTTTGTCATACCTGGCAAGAGGCGGCCGAGGCCATCGACTCTGAACAGGCCCAGGCCGTGGTCCTTCTGCGTCCAGTCACCGTTGCCCTGATCTCCGAGTGGGCCCGCAGCGACAAACGCATGCCGGCCAAGACAACCTATTTCCATCCCAAACCGCGCACCGGCATGGTTTTCCGGCCCTTACTCGCCTGAGCTGGACAGGTTCCATCCCTTGCCCGTGGCGACTTGGTTCTGGAGTATTCGGTCGGTAGCCTTGGCTCCCGGTCGCCTGGTCGCCCGGTGCCGTTATCGGCGGATGTTGCCGGTCAGTGAGGGGGAGAGGGTGGGTCGGAGCCGGATCGTCGCCTGGATGGCGACCGCAACTCTGGTGCTGTCGGCGACCGCCTGTAGTGCGTCGGCGGCTGCCACCCGACAAGTGGGATTGCAGCTCCCGATCACCCGGGGAACCACCCCGGCCGCCCCGACCTCGACCGCGGTCACCGCGGTCACCACCGCTACCGTGCCCTCCACCACCTCTAGGACCGCGCCTGTCCCCATTGTCCAGGCCCCCGGGTGGTCGGTCCCTCTGGCCACGTTGCCCCCGGGAGGAGGGATTACCTCGGTGTCGTGTATCTCTGACACTTTCTGCATCGCTACCGGCGGAGGGGCCAACCAAAGTGACGCCACCGGAACTGTCGGTGCCGGTGAGACCCGATCCTGGGACGGAGAGGCCTGGTCCAATCCCTCCGTCTACTTCCCGGCACCCACGGCTGGAGCGAACGGACTACCGATCATGCCGACGATTACCTGCGTCAGCGGGCCCTTTTGCGTCATCGCCGATGGGTCTGGCTTCGTAGCCAACGGGGACGGAACCAACTGGATCGCACCGGTACCGCTGAAGCCGGCTCCGCCCCTCACCACCAACCCCACCAACCCCGGAAGCGGCCATCCCGGTGCACGTGAGGCCGCGGTGTCGTGTGCAACGAGCAAATTCTGCACCATCGTCGACAACTCCGGGAACGCATACACCTGGGAACACGGCTCGTGGTTGGCGCCACAGGCCTTCGGGTCCGGAACCGGTCCGGACGCCGTGGCCCTCTACGCCTCTGACCGCGTCGGGGTCTCGTGCCCGACCACATCGGCCTGTACCGCGGTTATCGGCACCGCCGTCCTCGATTGGAACGGAAGTACCTGGTCCAAGGAGTCCCTTCCGTGGACTCCCACCCTGGCCGATCCCTCTCATCGTGCCGCCTCGGTGAGCGGCAATCCCACCGCCATCTCCTGTGCCACCTCTACGTTGTGCGCCATCGTCAATGGTTCGGGCACGTCCTACCGCAATGGCGCTCCGACCTGGTCTCCGCTTCAGACCATCGACCCCGCCGGCATGCTCGATTCCATTTCGTGCCCACAGGTGTCTTTCTGTATGGCCGCCGATACCGATGGTTTCATGGTCACCTGGGATGGCACGACCTGGGCGCCACCAATCAAGGTGATTCCCGTGGCCACCGATTACACCGGGATCGGCACATCGGTATCATGCTCCTCGGCCAACTTCTGCATGGTCATCAACGGGGACGGCGACTATGCCACCTACTCGGGACCGACCGACGGCTGATACGCAGCTACCCAGATGTTGTCGCCGATGACAGCATCGGAACCCGTAGGGGACGTTGCGAACTGAACAACTTGGAGATCACGTGACCAACAACTATCGGACCATCCGCCTGGACGTGCACGACCGGGTTGCCACCATCACCCTCGATCGACCCGACCACCTGAACGCCTTCACCAATACGATGAGAAGAGAGCTCATCGACGCCTTCGACCACACCGATGCCGACGATTCAGTCCGGGCGGTGGTGGTCACCGGGTCAGGTAGGGGCTTCTGCGCCGGCGCCGATCTCCGGGGCGGCGAAGGCACCTTTGACGAATACGCCTCACGGGATGAGCACTCCGTTCCCCGTGACGGCGGGGGTACTGTCGTGCTGCGGATCTTCGACTCCCTCAAACCCGTCATCGCCGCCATCAACGGGCCGGCAGTGGGGGTCGGCATCACCATGACCTTGCCGATGGATATCCGGCTGGCGTCGGAGAGTGCCAAAATCGGTTTCGTCTTCAACCGGCGCGGGCTGGTGCCCGAAGCGTGCTCGAGTTGGTTTCTGCCCCGGTTGGTTGGCATCAGCCGGGCGATGGAGTGGGTGGCCACCGGTCGGGTCTTCGATGCCACGGAGGCGCTCCAGGGTGGTCTGGTACGCAGCGTGCACGCTCCTGATGCACTGCTCGATGCCGCCTATGCACTGGCCACCGAGATCGCCGACCACACCTCCCAGGTGTCGGTGGCGATGAGCCGTCAGCTGCTCTGGCACATGCTGGGAGAATCGCACCCGATGGCTGCCCACCGGGCCGACTCCCTGGCCCTGTCCTTTCGGGGACCGTCGGCCGATGCCCATGAAGGCGTGCTCTCCTTCCTCGAAAAGCGCCCAGCCGCCTTTCCCGGCCGCCTCAGCGAGGGTCTCCCCAACTTGTTCCCTGACTTCCACCCACCCACCTATGGCTGAAGCAGCTTCGATGGATCGGCAAATGGAGGATCCGGGATGGTTGTAGGTAGTGTGGCCGGCGGTCCATCGGATCGCCGAGAGGATGCTCAGGGGGAGCCATGAAGATCACCACGATGCTCAGCTATGCGGGCGGGTTTCGAGAGTCCGCCGCACAGGTGGCCGAATTCGAAAAGGCCGGACTCGACCTGGTGTGGGTGGCCGAGGCGTACGGCTTCGATAGCCCCAGTCTCATGGGGTACCTGGCCGCACTCACCGAGCACGTGGGGATCGGTGCCGCCATTCTTCCGATCTATACCCGTACTCCCACCCTGATCGCCATGACGGCCGCGGGTCTCGACGCACTTTCGGGCGGCCGTTTCGAGCTCGGGCTCGGGGCGTCCGGTCCGCAGGTCATCGAAGGGTTTCATGGTGTGCCCTATGCCGCCCCCTTGGGCCGCACCCGCGAGGTCATCGAGATTTGTCGCAATGTCTGGGCCCGCGAGGCGCCTCTCACCCACGACGGCAACATCTTCACCCTTCCCTTGCCACCTGACCGGGGAACCGGTTTGGGCAAAGCCCTCAAGATCATCGGCCGGCCGGTCCGGGCAGATATTCCCATTTGGGTGGCGTCTCTGGGCGAGAAGAATGTGGCCTTGACCGCCGAGTTGGCCACTGGCTGGATACCGATGATCTTCATCCCCGAAAAGGCCAAGGCCGTATGGGGATCGGCGCTCGATGCCGGGATGGCCCGTCGGGATCCCACGCTCGGTCCATTGCAGATCACCGCCGGCGGCCTTCTGGCCATTGGCGACGGGGACGACGTGAAGGCTGTCCGTGAGCTGTCCCGGCACATGCTGGCCCTCTACATCGGGGGCATGGGAGCCAAGGGGAGAAACTTCTACAACGACGTGGCCCGGCGTTGTGGGTATGAAGATGCTGCCGAGAAGATTCAGGACCTCTACTTGAGTGGAGACAAGGCTGCGGCTGCCGCCGCCGTCCCTGACGATCTACTCGAACTCACCTCTCTCTGTGGTTCCGAGGGCTATGTGGCCGAGCGCATCGCCGCCTACGCCGAAGCCGGTATCACCCATCTGCAGGTGGCGCCGGTGCCGGTGGGCGATCAGCGACCAGTTGACCTCATCGAGAAGGTCAAGAAGCTGGTGGGTTGAGGGTCACTCGTTGACCATTTGGGTGAGAGCCACGACAGACTTCCAGTTACGGGTGGTGGCGGGGACGCCGAGTTTCTTTTCGAAGAGGGCGTTAGTCAGCTTGGTCTCCCCGTACCCACCAGGTATGGAGAGAAATATGTCGGAACCGACCACTCGAAACGTATCGGGGGCGTAGCGGACGGCCAGGTCGGCAATCCCACGTACGCGCCCGGGGTCGGGAATGCCGTCCAAGAACGTCACGTGGAAGAGGGTGGGCTGGTTAAGGGGAGCCAACCCCTCGTCGGCGAAGGGATTGGAGGTGCAGGTGCCCACCAGTTCCTCCTTGGTCCTCACCAGCACCGGCACATCGACATCGAAGGCGGTGTGGATGCCTTGGGCCAGGGTGGGGGCAATCTGTGACCGGGGCACGTCGGAGGCGAAGACGAGATTTCCGCTCTGGACATAGGTGCGAATATCGTCGAACCCCAACGAGGAGGCAAGCGTGCGAAGGTCGGCCATCGACACCCGGTCCCGGCTCCCGAGGTTGATGCCACGCAGCATGGCTACATAGGTCTGCATGCCGGGGCGTGTCCTTCTCTTCCGATCAACCCGCCGATCCCGGCCGATCGATCCGGACTACCCCACCGTCCACGACGAACCGGAACGCAGCAGCGCGGAGATGTCACCCTCGCCCTTGCCTTCGATCACCGCGTCGACCTGTCGGGTCATCTCGAGCCCGTATTCGGGCCGGTCAACGTCACGGAAAACTCCGATCGGCGTCGGCTCGTAGGGTCCACGGGACAACCGGCTGAGCTGAAAGGCCAACCCCGGGTTCTCTCGATGCTCATCGTGCACCAGCAGTGCCGACTCACCGACATCGGCCACCGACACCACCTCTACCGCACCGTCAGGACCTCGCACCACCCCGTGCTTGCCCTCGGCTCCGAAACGGATCGGCTCCCCGTGCACCAGGGGAATGAGCATCTCGGATCGGTGATCTTTGCCGGTGATCTGCTCGAAAGCCCCGTCGTTGAAGACGTTGCAGTTCTGGTAGATCTCCACGAACGACGAGCCCTTATGGGCATGGGCCCGGCGGAACATCTCCGTCATGTGCTTCCGGTCCATGTCGTGGGTTCGGGCCACAAAGCTGGCCTCGGCCCCGAGGGCCAGGCTCAGTGGGTTGAAGGGCTGCTCGAGGGAGCCGAAGGGTGTCGACTTGGTGACCTTGGCCATCTCCGAGGTAGGTGAATACTGACCCTTGGTCAGACCGTAGATCTGATTGTTGAACAACAGAATGGTGATGTTCACGTTCCGCCGCAACGCATGAATCAGGTGGTTGCCGCCGATCGACAACGAGTCACCATCGCCGGTGATCACCCACACATCGAGGTCGGGCCGGGTGGCAGCCAAACCCGTGGCGATGGCGGGAGCCCGCCCGTGGATGGAGTGCATTCCGTAAGTGTTCATGTAATACGGCAAACGAGCGGCGCAACCGATACCCGAGAGGAACACCGTGTTCTCGCGTCGGACACCGAGGTCGGGCAGAAGCATCTGCATGGCGGCCAGGATGGTGTAGTCACCACACCCGGGGCACCACCGGACCTCTTGGTCGGACGACCAGTCCTTGCGGGTGGTAACGGGCACCGGAACCGATGCTCCGTTGGTGTGAGTTCCGTTGGCTTGGGCCAGGTCAGTCATCAGTGGGACACCTTTCCATCGGCGGGGACTGTTCCATCGACAGGGGTCCCGCCAACCGAAGAGGTCACGGCGTCGGAACGACCGTCACCACCGTCCTCCGCTCTGATCAACTCCAAAATGGCGGACTCCATCGACGCCGCCCGGAAGGGGATCCCCTTCACTTGAGTAAAGGAGACCACGTCAACCAGGTATTCGGCTCGGAGTAGACGGCTGAGCTGACCCATGTTGACTTCGGGCACCAGCACCCTGCGGTACCGACGCAGCACATCACCGAGGTCAGCCGGGAAGGGATTCAGATGGACCAGGTGGGCATGGGCGACTTTGTGGCCCTTGGCCCTCACCCGCCGGACTCCGGCGGCGATGGCCCCGTAGGTTGATCCCCAACCCACTACCAAGACATCGGCATGACCGTCCTCATCGTCGACGTCAGTGGGCGGGATGTCATTGGCGATACCGGCGATCTTCGCGGCCCGGAGACGGGTCATCCGCTCGTGATTGTCCCCGTCATAGCTCACGTTTCCCGAGCCGTCGGCCTTCTCGAGCCCACCGATGCGGTGCTCCAGACCGGCCAGACCGGGTGGTGCCCAGGGACGGGCCAGCGTGGTCTCATCCCGGAGATAGGGCCAGAACACCTCGTTGCCGTCCTCGTCGGTGTGATTGGGGCCCGAAGCAAAGTCCGGGTCGATGACCGGCAGGTCGGCCACATCGGGTAGCCGCCATGGTTCGGTGCCGTTGGCCAGGTAGCCATCCGACAGCAGTATCACCGGGGTGCGGTACTTCACGGCGAGGCGAACGGCTTCAATTGTGGCTTCGAAACAGTGGGAGGGAGTTTTCGCCGCCACGATGGGAAGCGGGGACTCACCGTGACGTCCGTACATGGCGTGGAGCAGGTCGGCTTGTTCGGTCTTGGTCGGGAGGCCGGTCGAGGGTCCTCCCCGTTGGATGTTGATGATCAGCAGCGGAAGCTCAAGGCTGACGCCCAGGCCCATCATCTCCGCCTTGAGGTCGACACCAGGGCCAGAGGTGGTGGTGACGCCCAGCGCCCCACCGAACGCAGCGCCCAAAGCGGCGCCGATACCGGCGATCTCGTCTTCGGCCTGGAACGTCCGGACTCCGAACTCTTTGTGCTTGGACAACTCGTGGAGGATGTCCGACGCCGGGGTGATCGGGTAGGTCCCGAGGAACAGCGGCAGCCCGCTCTGCTTGGCTGCCGCGATGAGACCCCAGGCCGTGGCGGTGTTGCCGGTGATGTTCACGTACTCACCTGGTTCGAGGGTGGCCGGGCGCACCTCGTAGGAAGACTCGAACAATTCGGCTGTCTCGCCGAAGTGGTACCCGGCCTTCAGGGCCCGGAGGTTGGCTTCCATCACGAGAAACTTGCCCTCGTACTTCGATTTGATCCACTCGGCGGTCGCATCAATGGGACGGGTGTAGAGCCAGCAGATGAGCCCGAGCGCGAAGAAGTTCTTGGAGCGCTCAGCGTCCCGGGGCTTCACCCCGGCGTCCTTGGATACCTCCGTGGTGATCGACGTCATCGGGATCTCATAGACCGTGTAGGCCGACAAACTGCCGTCGGTTAACGGGTTGACGTCGTACCCGGCCTTGGTCAGGTTGCGCTCTTCGAAGGCATCCACGTTGACGATCACCGTGGCACCGGGAGGAAGGTTCGCCACGTTGGCCTTCAGGGCGGCCGGGTTCATCGCTATCAAGACGTTGGGGGCGTCGCCGGGGGTGAGAATGTCGTGGTCGGAGATCTGAACCTGAAATGCCGACACACCGGCAAGGGTGCCGGCCGGGGCTCGGATCTCCGCCGGAAAGTCCGGGAAAGTCGCCAGGTCGTTCCCGAAGAGAGCGGAGACGGTGGTGAACTGGTCTCCGACCAGTTGTATGCCGTCACCCGAGTCACCGGCGAACCGAAGGATGACCCGATCGAGAACTTCGGACACATGCTCATTCATTGTGGTGTCGGACACCGTGCTCCTCTTCGAACTGCTCTTTCGCGCCATTCTGTCGCGCTCAGTCGCCGGTCGACCACTCGGCGTCATCTTCATATGAACCAAAACCTGTGAACCTGGCCGGCGCGCCGCATATGGCGCCAATGTTCACAGTCTATCGGCAGGGGCAAACCCCGCCGCGGAGGCACCGATACCCGATCGCGGCCCGATGATCCGGCCGACCCGTTACGCGATCGTCACGTCGGGATTGAGATACACGTCCTGAATGGCATGGATGAGGGCCGCTCCCTCGTCGAGTGGCCTCTGGAAGGCCTTTCGCCCCACGATCAGACCGGTTCCCCCGGCGCGTTTGTTGATCACCGCGGTGCGCACGGCTTGGGCCAGATCGTCCGCCCCCTTGGATTCACCCCCCGAGTTGATCAGGCCGACTCGACCGGCGTAGCAGTTCACCACCTGCCAGCGGGTGAGGTCGATGGGGTGATCGGTGGTCAGTTGGCTGTACACCAAGGGGTCGGTCTTCCCGAACTGAAGGGCGTTGTAGCCACCGTTGTTCTCGGGTTGCTTCTGCTTGATGATGTCGGCCTCGATGGTGACGCCGAGGTGGTTGGCCTGGCCGGTGAGGTCAGCCGAGAGGTGGTAATCGATATCACCTTGCTTGAAGGCGCTGTTGCGCAAGTAGCACCACAGGATGGTCATGAGGCCAAGTCGATGAGCCTCGGCGAATGCCCTCGACACCTCGACGATCTGGCGGTCGGCTCCCTCGGAGCCGAAGTAGACGGTGGCACCCACGCCGATGGCGCCTAGATCTGCGGCTTGGCGCACCTCCCCGAACATCACCTGGTCGTAGGTGTTCGGATAGTTGAGGAAGTCGTTGTGGTTGAGCTTGACGACGAACGGGATCTTATGGACATAACGTCGCGCCACGATGCCTAATCCTCCGAGGGTGGTGGCGATGGCGCTGCAGTCGGCGGCAATGGCCAGGTCACACAACTTGGCCGGGTCGAAGTAGGCCGGAAACTTGGCGAAGCTGGCTGCCGCCGAGTGTTCGACACCCTGATCGACCGGGAGGATCGACAGGTATCCGGTGCCGGCGAGACGCCCGGTATTGCGCAGCGTGCCGAGGTTCCGAAGCACCGTGGGCGACCGGTCCGAATCGATGAAGATCCGGTCCAGAAAATCGGGCCCGGGCAGGATCAGGTGCTCGGATGGGAATGCAGTAGCGCGGTGGGTGAGGAGCGAGGCGGCCTCGTCGCCCAAGAGTTGTTCGAGATTCATGGTCTCTGAGCCTAACTGGCGCGGCGGGGGCCTTTTGGCGTGCGCCGTACACGGGCGGGCGGTCCAAGCGACTCGAGCCGCTGGGCGATGTCATAAGCCTCGGGGTCAACAGTGGCGATGCGAAGGAAGAGCTCACGGGCTTTCGGAAGTTCGCCTGAGCGCTCCATCAGGTCGCCCAACACATACCACTGGCGCAGGTGGCGTTCGGCCGGGTTGCGGACCAGACGGCCGGCACCTGCCTCGACCAGCAGCGTGATGGCCCCGGCCAGATCGCCGGTGTCGGCCCGGGTACCGGCCACCACCAGACGACCCTCGGACAGGACCTCGGGATCGGGAGATCCTTGACGCAGCTCGGTGTAGAGAGCCTCGACGCGCTTGGGGCGGCCCAACGCCCGATGGCAGTCCATGCGGACCGGATGTTGGTCTACCGATCCGGTCAATGCCGCGAATGCCTCGAGGTTCGGGAGGGCGGCCTTCCAATACCCCTGGTGGTATTGGCTGAGAGCGAGAAGTTCACGGGCCGACGGGGAGCTCGGGACGGCGTCGACGACGGTCTTCAGGATCCGGGAGGCATCCCGATGACGTTCCCGTTCATAAGCGCCGATGCCGGCGGCCATGCGCTCAGTGATGCGTTCGCGAAGATGATTCCAGTCCGGTCCGGCCGCCGATGCCAGCTCGTTGGCAATATCAGGGGAAAGTTCGGGTTGCGCCGGAACAGCACGATGGGCCGGGGGTCGCAACGCGTCGGAGCGCTTGGCATGGCGATCTTCTTCGATCCACTGCTCGGGAACAAACTCGTCGGTACGCCTCTTCGATCGACGACGGCCTTCCGGAGTGTCTTTGTCGGGACCATGCTCGGTCCCTTCCCTCACCGTGCTCGCGCCCCGGCGGGCCACACTCCCCCATCCTTTTCGGACGACCGGGTTCCGCTGAGGGCGAGGATCCCATTTGGCCTCAGGACGACCGGCCCGGTTGGCTGCACCCTTCGACCGGGAATCACTACTGGTCCTTCGGCCGCTACTCGAGGAACGATCATCGCGTTCCTTCCAGGCACCCGGCTTACCGGCCGCACGGCTGGAGCTGGAACCGCCGCTGCCACTGCCGCCGTAGCCGGCACTCGAAGAGGGCGAGCGAGACCCGGTACGCGATCCCGACCCTGTACGAGGTCGCTCTCCCTGATAGCCCGACAAGGCGCGCCCCGAAGAGCTCGACCTCGAATTGGAATCGGGTCGACCGCGGCTGCCTGACCCACCACCGGTTCCGGAACCCGATCGTTCTGAACCCGATCGTTCTGAACCCGATCGTTCTGAACCCGATCGTTCTGAACCACTGGATCCCGACGGGCGAGGCGGGCGGCCTTGTCCTCCCGAGGACCCACCGCGGCCTCCAGAACTCGAGCCCTTGGCACCCTGGTAGCCGCGACTACCTCCGGACGACCGGTCCGAAGAGCGTTTGGGCCCTCCTCCTCCTGATGCCCTTGGGCGCGGAGTACCAGAGGGAGTTCGTGCGGCCATGGTAGAGAAGTGTACTCACTGGGCGATTCGGGCCTCACGGATCGGCCGCCGCCGACCCCCACTGCGCACTACCCACTGCGCATGGCCAGACAGAATGCAAAGAAGCCCCCCGCTGAGCGGGGGGCTTCTTCAGAGATATCCCGGCGACGTCCTACTCTCCCAGGGGGCTACCCCCCAAGTACCATCGGCGCTGGCGAGCTTAACTGCCGTGTTCGGAATGGGAACGGGTGTCTCTCCGCCGCTATGGCCACCGGAAATTGTGCGCTCTCAGAGGCTCCAGGACGATCACCTGAATAGGTGACATCCGAGCCCGGCGTGACCGAAGATCGGTCACCCCTGAGCGTTCCATAGCGAGCACGAGCAAGTTCCCAAGCCCTCGGCCGATTAGTACCGGTCAGCTGAATGCGTTGCCGCACTTACACTTCCGGCCTATCAACGTGGTCGTCTGGCCACGGGCCTTACCAGGTTAACCCTGTGGGAGATTTCATCTTGGAACGAGCTTCGCGCTTAGATGCTTTCAGCGCTTATCCCACCCGAAGGTCGCAAATCAGCGGTGCCCTTGGCAGGACAACTGACACACGAGAGCTTCGTCCATCCCGGTCCTCTCGTACTAGGGATAGCCTTCCTCAAATCTCCTACGGCTGCATCGGATAGGGACCGAACTGTCTCACGACGTTCTAAACCCAGCTCGCGTACCGCTTTAATGGGCGAACAGCCCAACCCTTGGGACCGGCTTCAGCCCCAGGATGCGACGAGCCGACATCGAGGTGCCAAACCTTCCCGTCGATATGGACTCTTGGGGAAGATGAGCCTGTTATCCCCGGGGTACCTTTTATCCGTTGAGCAACGGCGCTTCCACAAGCAACCGCTGGATCACTATGCCCTGCTTTCGCACCTGCTCGACTTGTAGGTCTCGCAGTCAAGCTCCCTTGTGCCATTGCACTCGACGGCTGATTGCCAACCAGCCTGAGGGAACCTTTGGGCGCCTCCGTTACGTTTTAGGAGGCGACCGCCCCAGTCAAACTACCCACCTGACACTGTCCCTGACCCGGATAACGGGCCGAGGTTAGGGTTCCGGCACATAAAGGGTGGTATTTCAAGGTTGACTCCACACTAGCTGGCGCCAATGCTTCAAAGTCTCCCACCTATCCTACACAATATGAACTAAAACTCAATAGCAGGCTGTAGTAAAGGTCCACGGGGTCTTTCCGTCCTGATGCAGCTAACGAGCATCTTTACTCGTAATTCAATTTCGCCGGGTCTGTGGTTGAGACAGTAGGAAAGTCGTTACGCCATTCGTGCAGGTCGGAACTTACCCGACAAGGAATTTCGCTTGGATTTGTTACTACCGAACAACCGACTTCGGTTGCTCGACGGCCAGGTCATTTCTGCCTGGCTCCCTATGTCGCCATAGGGCCCGGACCATATCTTCAACTCACCGTTATAGATGAGTTGGTCGGCGTATGGTCTCTGAGGATTCTCAGGAATTCGGATGGCTTCCGACGATTCATTGTCTCAGCGATTTCAGCGATCTCTATCAATCCTGAAATCGTGAGGTGCTTTCGCTCCTCCATGAGACGCAGAACCGTCACGAACTTCTCGAAGTTTTCACGCTTCGAGGTTCGCAGCTGGTGCTCGTGAAAGAACGGGACTACTTCATCCCGTAGATCAGCAAACCGATTCACGACGTACCGGGCTAGTGGCTCCCGATGATTGTCGTGCCTCTGATTCACATACACCTTGCCGCATCCGAAGACACGGACAAGCTCTTCCAGAACATCACGACTCGACGCCGACTGGGCGACCACAAATGTGGGCTGCACCTGCCAGCGAAGCTTCGCTTTGTGATTCCTGAAGATGGGGACACTGAAACAGCCTTCCCCATCAACGAAACCAGCTATCCATCCGCAGATCCAGAGTCTTTCCTGCTGATTGTCCGCACCTCTCACATTGTCACTGCCGTTCATGCTGCGACGATACTGAACCGCTGTATCAGTCTTGAACGACGAGTAGTGGAGGATTCGCCGGAGTTTCCAGCATATAGCCGACTGCTCATCGCATTGTCACCAACGCGTGGGGCAGCACCCCTTTGCCTGCAAAGGGGCATCCCTACCTTAGGCACTTTTGTTACTACTTCGCTATCAGCTACGAATCGATAGTGAAGCGGCCAGATCATTTCTGCCTGGCTCCCCATGTCGCCATGGGGGTCGGACTGTATCTTCAGCCTCGATCGCCTTCCTCCAGTTGGAACTGGAGTCCTGACGACTTCGGCGCCTCGCGTGCAGTCTCTGAGGATCCCGTCAATAGATACATTGCCGGTTTCCTGCTGATTGTCCGCACCGGATGGATTTTCACTACCCATGCCGACACCTTACGAATCGGGTGCGACACAGATGAGTACCACCGGATACTCGGATGTTCCAGCATATAGCGGGGTTTTTTAACGGCCAGTGGTATACAAACCGTTATAGTTACGGCCGCCGTTTACCGGGGCTTAGGTTCAGAGCTTCGCCCGAGGGCTAACCCTTCCCCGTAACCTTCCGGCACCGGGCAGGCGTCAGAGCGTATACATCGTCTTACGACTTCGCACGCTCCTGTGTT